>JAABUL010005434.1_pt1 | contig 15862 bp, 12 predicted proteins | sample 5559151 | NCBI WGS metagenome assembly JAABUL01 (sample SAMN10711876, study PRJNA513368) | rock metagenome | isolation source: Antarctica rocks | place: Antarctica: Victoria Land, Pudding Butte sud | reverse complement strand
AAGTGGCGATCTGGCATCGACCACGGACAGAAGCACGAAACCGGCGACTGGATGCACTTTGGAGCTTGACGACCAAGGGCCCATTACAGAAGCAGCGGAACCGAAAGTTCGATTCAGCCTTCTTCGTCGCTGGCGTTGGCCGGATCGCGCAACGGCCGCAGCTCTCCACGTGCGATCTGGTCTGGCAAGATGAAGGCGTAGCGGCCGAGCATGTTGATGTGCTCGAAGCCGAGCGGTGAGAGCCGGGCCACGTCCTCTGCGCGCACGTCGAAGCCCTCGGCACGGAGCTGGTCGAGCGCCGCGTCCATGTAGATCGTGTTCCACAGCACGATGACGTTCACCACCAGGCCCAAGGCCCCGAGCTGGTCCTCCTGGCCTTCGCGATAGCGCTGGCGCAGTTCGCCCCGCTTGCCGTGGAACACGATGCGGGCCAGCTGGTGGCGACCCTCGCCGCGGTTGAGCTGCACCAGAATGCGTCGGCGATAGGCCTCGTCGTCGATGAAGCGAAGCAAATAGAGGGTCTTGATGAGCCGCCCCAGCTCCTCCAGCGCACGGGCCAGCTTGGTCGGGCGGTCCTTGGTTTGCAGGGTGCGGATCAAGCCCGCGGCCTGCACGGTGCCAAGCTTGAGCGAGCCGGCCAGGCGCAGCAGGTCCTCCCAGTGCTGGACGATCAGCGCGATGTTGATGCGCTGAGCCGCCAGGGCATCCAGGGCGCCATAGTCCGCCTTGCCGTCCACGCGCCAAAACCGCGTGCCGCCTATGTCGGCCAGGCGCGGGCTGAACTGGTAGCCAAGGAGATGAAAGATCCCGAAGATTGTATCGGTGTAAGCGCCTGTGTCCGACATGATCTCGGTCGGCTGCAGCTCGGTCTGCTGTTCCAGCACGACGGAGAGCAGGGTCAGGCTGTCCCGCAGGGTGCCGGGCACAGTGATGCCGTTCAGGCCGGTGAATTGGTCAGACACCAGGTTGTAGAACGTGACGCCGCGCTCATGCCCGTAGTAGCGCGGGTTCGGCCCGGAGTGGATGGTGCGGACCGGTACAACGAAGCGCAGGCCATCGGCGGAGGCCACGTCGCCGCCACCCCAGGCATGGGCAAGCGGGATGCGGTTCTGGGCGGCGACCAGGGCGGCGTTGGCTCGGGTCAGGGTTTCGGCCCGGATGTAGTTCTGCCGAACCCAGCTCAGCCGCGAGCGGCGCAGCGCCGGCGTGTCACGTCGGATCAGCGGCTCGAACCCGGTGTTGCACGCCTCGGCCAGCAGCACGGCGCAGAGGCTGGTCGCGACGTCGCCGGCGCGTGCGCCGCCCTCGCTGGCGTGGGTGAACTTGGCGGCGAAGCTGGTGCGGGCGTGCATCTCCAGCAGCAGCTCAGGCAGGTCCACCCGCGGCAGGCGTACGGCGATCGCTGCCCTGAGTGCAACCAAGCTGGCGGGCTCCTCCAGCTTGTCGAGAGCAGACAGCACCAAGTCGTTGCCGTCCACTTGCACGGCAGCGTTCTCGGGCAGGTTCGCCGCTGTGTCCCGGTAAGCGGCGTCCAGGCGTCCCGCTAGGCGCGCGACCTCGGCGCGCGCGTCAGTCGAGAGGCCCAGGGTGCGGCAAATGGACGGCCGTGCCGCCTCCCAGGCTGGACCGGCCAGCAGGCTGAGCCGCGGGTCGGCGTAGCGCAAGCTGGGTGACGCGAACAGGTCGCGTCGCCGGATCCCGATACGCATGGAGTCCAGCAGGCATAGGCGGTAGCCAAGGCTGTCCACGCCGCCGTCCGGAGCTTTAACCTGCCGCTTCCAGCCGCTCGGCACAAAGCCAAGCGGCGCGGAGGGGGTCGGGCCACGCCCGTCCGTGCTTCGCAGATGGCGCACGGCGTCCAGTGTGGGCTGGCCTGCAGGAGTGGCGCCAAACGTGGTGGAACGGAGCAGCGCCGGCAGGAAGCGCAGCTTACCGGCTTGGGCGCGCAGCTCGGTGAAATACAGGTCGCCGGGTGGCCGGACGATGGCGTCGATCTGCTCCAGCGCCGCCGCCAGCATCGCGCGCGGCACGACAGCGAAGGCCGCCTGGCGCACAGCTCCGTCCTCCACCGCGTCGTCCATCAGCACGCCGCCGGCACGGCGGATCTGTAAGGCGGCGGCATCGAGGTCGCGGAGGGTGCGCAGCCTGGCCTTCCTGCCGATCTTGGCCGCGTCGGTGAACAGGGTGGTGACCACGATGTCGAACAGGTCGAGCACGTCGTCCTGCGCGCTCGCCTCCAGCGTCCGCACGAAGGCAAGCAACGTCGCCGTGCGTCGCTCCAGCGGCATTCTTGCGACGGCTTGCGCCTTGGCGATCGTCGCGAAGCGGGCAAGCGCCGTCACCCGGCCCGGCGGCACATGAGCGATGGTCGGCAAGCCCAGGGCCAGCGCCCGCACCTCATCAAGCCGTCCGACAGCGCGGGACAGCTCGGCGCCGCTACGGAGATACGGGCCGTCGCGCAGGCGGTCGAGCGGGCTGGGGCGGCCGCCCTCGCCGGCGACCAGCAGAGCGTCAAGCTGCGCGCGCTGTTCGCGCATCACGTCGCAGGCGAGGGTGCGCCAGAGCCGGCGGGCGGCCCGGGCGCGAATGCGGGCGACCAAGCGCTCGAGAGCGGACGCACCCGGCAGCAGAACTTTCTCTGTCACCAGCCAAACGGTCGCACGGTCGAACAGCACGCTCGGCCGATCTGTGCCCGTCCAGCACAGGGCGTAGAGCCAGCGAGCCAGGCGGAAGCGCACGATGGGGTCGGTGAACTCGCGGTAGCCAAAACCGGCGCGGATCTCCCTGGCGTGCTGCCAGCGCACCCGGCCCTCGCGATACAGGGCGAGGCAGGCCGGGTCCGCGATCCCGAGCTGCCGCGCGAGGTCGCCGGTCACGCCGGGCGGCACATCAACTGGATCGTCCAGGAAAGTGCCCAAGAACCGCACGGTGCCGAGCTGCACGGCGAAGCCCAGCCGCATGTGGTCCCATCGTTTGGCCACGGCGAGCTCGCAGTCGGCGTCGTCGAGGTGGAAGTGGCGCGCGAGCTGGTCCGTGCTGGGCTCACCGGCATAGCGGCCATAGCGCCGCTCCTGCTCGGCTGTCAGGAAGGATACCGGCACCCGATGCCTTTAGCAGCCGAGCAGCTTCTGCGCGCGTGGCTTGGGCTGCCCCTCGCCATCCACGTAGGCGTAAAGCGTGCTGACGGAGATGCCGAGCTGCTCGGCGACGTCCGTGGCGATGTTGTTCCGGTCGGCCATCATCGTCATGGCCGCGCGCAACTTGGCGCGTGTCATCAGCCGCGGCCTGCCGCCGGTGCGACCGCGAGCGCGGGCGGCGGCGAGCCCTGCCAAGGTGCGTTCCTGGATCAGGTCCCGCTCAAACTCCGCCAGCGTTGCAAAGATGCCGAACACCAGGCGGCCCGTGGAACTGGTCGTGTCGATGCCGCCGGTCAGCACCTTGAGGCCGATGCCCCTGGTGTGCAGCCCGGCGACCAACTCGACGACGTGGCCGAGCGAGCGGCCGATGCGGTCGAGTTTCCACACCGCGAGCACATCGCCCGCACGAAGGTGGTCAAGCGCCTTGGCCAGGCCGGGTCGGTCGGTGACGGCGCCGCTGCAGGTGTCCTCATACAGGCGATCGCACCCGGCGCCCTCCAGCGCATCACGCTGCAGCGCCAGGTTCTGCTCGGACGCGGACACCCGCATGTAGCCGACCAGCACCGTCCCAAGTCCTCCCTTGCAGAAACAAAGCAGAGCAGGGTTTGTAGGTCTTAGATAGATGCACTGGTTTGTGCACCGGAGAAGCCCGTGTTTGCTGGTGGCGGACAGCCGCTCTCCCATCCTGCATTAAAGGGTGGTTTTTGGGATCAGCCAGGCGGCTCGGTGGCGCTCGCCCGCAACCTTGCGACCCCCTCAAGCTCGGCATCCTGTGCCAAGTCCATCATGGTCGCGAGTTTCTCGAATGTCTCGAACATGTCGGGTGGCATGGTCCTGCCCGCATCGAGATAGGCGTAGGCGATCTCATCCAAGGCCAACCCGTACTCACCGACGTCGATGAACGTCCGCCCCTGCTTCCCGTCCCAGTCATGAATGGAAGAAGCAGCCTTGTGCAGAGCACTCAGATCATTACGAATCAACGAGAGCTCAGTTGTCGAAAGTGCCATCACTCTTTCTCCGATCCGGCCTTGGCGGGGTATGCAGTGACGATCGCCTTGCGGTCGCGTCCGATGATCACCTCGATCTCCACCCCGTCCCGTGTGCCCCTCACCGCCGTTCGCTCTCCTCTGGCCGGCTCTCGAACCGACGCAGGGTCGTTAGCGACATCCTTGATGGCCCCGATCGTCTTCTCGTCGGACCAGTCGGATGGAAAGGTGCTTTTATCCGGTGTTGTCCGATTTGGTCCGTGCCCGCCGCCGCCCCTGCCGTTCCCGTCAAGGATGTACCTACGTCGGTCCTCTGCCAGCGTGGCGTCGCCGGGCTGAGCAAGATTATCGGGCGGCGCCTTCTCGGGGGTGGCCGGAGACGCGGTTGGGGTCGAGCCGGCCTTTTCGTCTACGGGCTTTTCTGTCGGCACACTTGATGGCGTCGTCGGAGAGATGGTCGGGCGGGCGGGTCCTGAGCCATGGTTCTTGAGGGCCAGCATCAGGAGGACGAGCCCCAAGCCGACGGCTCCCATGGCCGTATCCGTCCCCGTCGTACTCGCCTTGACGACGCCCGGGATCGCTCCGTCCGACACGGCTCCAACACCCCGCCGCTCGGCGTCGCTGATGAACCGAGGCCACCGGTCGGGACCGATCGTCTGTGCAGCCGTGGCGAGATCCTCACCAGCGGCGCCGAGCTGCGCGTGGGTCCGAGCATCCACGATGCCCTTTGCTGCACTCCTGAGCCGATCGACAGTCTCGTCATTCGTATTCGAATCGAGCAGCCGCTGACGGAACGTGTCACGGCTCAGCTTCGATGCGCCATACCAAACGGCAACGGCGGTTTTCAGGCTCTCCTTGTTCGTTCCACCGACACGGGCTTCCCATCGGGACCTTTGATCGCGAGGGGAGTGCGCAACGACGCTGCCGCTTGCGTAATCGACGCGTTGCCCAACGCTCAAAGAATCAAACAGGCTGCCGGGCTTTGCCGGCTCAGCTTCCTTGTCCTCCTTTGGAGCGGTCCCATGGCCAAACCACTGGTGATACTGCCGTCCCTGGTATCGCCAATGCTCACTGACAGCCATGTATGAGACATCTTCCCGAGACGGCATATATTCCTACACATGAGGCCTTTTGTCAAGGTCTATCGGCTTCGTCCGGGCCTGACCAAAGCTGCGACGAGGCAGATCGGAACGGCTCGATATGACCCGGCCGCCATTGCCTCCGGACACCGGACTCGTTGACAGCCAATGTGAGTACAATCCGCTGTTGGCGAGCACGGACCGACCATGGCGAGCACAATGCCCGGGCTATTGTCAGCTAATCCAAGCAGGATTCAGCGCTGTTTGCGAGCAGGGGCTACGATGATGGCAAGCGCTTACAGCTACGGCTGACCAGCCAGGGAATCGGTGGCAGAGGCCCGTCAAGAAACCTGAATCGAACTTTCGGTTCCGCTGCTTCTGTAATGGGCCCTTGGTCGTCAAGCTCCAAAGTGCATCCAGTCGCCGGTTTCGTGCTTCTGTCCGTGGTCGATGCCAGATCGCCACTTTATGCTGTCTGAGGGAGCGGTGGAGCAATCTACCGGACGTAGTCTCAGGATTGCTCCCGGCCACTGCAACGGAACCTGCCTCACCGTCTCCGCGTCCCGGCGACGGGACCTCGTGGGAGCTGGACCGCCTGGCCCCGCTCCGAACCCTTGTAAGCCTCCTTGCTGCTACGCTGCCGTTGCGGCCGAGACCGTCGGGTCCTTGCCCCAAACGAACTCCGTCCCGTCCGCCCAGATCCGGTGCAGCACGGTGGCCAGTTTACGCGCCAGCGCCACCTTCGCCCGTCGCATGCCCCGCCGCTTGGCGACGTCCATGGCCCAGCGCTTGAGCGTGCTGAACTTCGTCACCCGCGACAACAACGCATTGGCCGCGTCGTGCAGCGCTGTGCGCACGGCAGCGTCGCCGACCCGGGTGATATGGCCGCTCACATCGGTCTCGCCCGATTGATAGCGCCGAGGCGTAAGTCCAAAGAAGGCGCCGACCGATTTGGACTTCTTGAACCGTCCGGGGTCGTCCACCGCTGCCCGGTAGGTCAGCGACACCACGGCGCCGACTCCAGGTACCGACATCAGCCGGCGGCAAACCTCGTCGGCTTTGACAACCGCCAGGACCTCGCGGTGCAGCTTGTTGAACTCGCACCAGATCGCTTGGCACGCGACCAACATCGGCTCGACGATCCGCTCCAGCATGGCATGTCCGGCTGCCAGCTCGCGAACACGCGCCGGCAGCTTGCCGCGGCTCACGTCGCCAACCTTCATCCCAAATCCGCGCAGCAGACCGCGCAGGGTTTGCTCCAGGTCCATGGCCTTGATCTGCAGCTGCTTGCGAGCAGCCAGCAACGCCCGGACTTCCTGCGAGGGCACCGACTTGCGGTGCACGGGTCGATACCACCCCATGCGCAGCAACTGCGCGATGCCGCGGGCGTCCCGCCGGTCGGTCTTGACCGCCATCGCCGATAGCGCCGCCTTCACATGGCGTGTTTCCAGCAACACCGCATCAAAACCAGCCTCGCGCAGACCGTCGTAGAGCCACTGCGCCAACAGCCCGGCCTCCAGGCCGACACGGGTGATCGGCAGCCCGAGGCCGCGCAGAAAACCGACCAGCGCCTCCGGCTCGCTTGCGACCTTGGCCTCGCGCACGACCTTGCCGTCAGCATTCAGCACGCACAGGCTGCTCAGCTGCAGCGACACGTCAATCCCAACATGGTGCTCCATCGCCGTATCTCCTGATGGCCGGACCCAAACCACTCGAGCCCGCGCGTCACGCCATCACTCTGGAAGAAAGCCGACCCGGGGAGCAGACCCGGTGCAGGCCCATTACGGCATCTACCGGACCCCCGATTCCGGGAGGATGAGCTGACGATCACCGCCGAGCGGAACCTATTGTTTATCGAGGGCGAGCATCGCCAGGCCGAGGCGTCCGGTCCGGAGCGGGAGTTCCTACACCGCGGCATCGGGGCCCGCGCGTTCAAGCAACGTTTCCAACTCGCTGACCACGTCAAGGTCACCGACGCCAACCTGACAGACGGGTTGCTGACCATCGACTTGGTGCGCGAGATACCGGAGGTCATGCGGCCACGCCGGATCGAGGTCGGGCGGAAGCCAGCCCAGGCCGAGCCGCAGCAGATCGAAGGTCAGCGCGCCGCTTAGGCTCTTGACCACCCCGGGGCGGGACATTGACATCCCGCCCCGGCTTGGCGGTCTTTGAAGGTTTATAGCGCCTCAGACCTGGCTGCATGCGCGACAAGATTGGCCCATAAGGGAGAGCCTCTGCCGTGAGTGTGTGGACACGGCTTAGGCCGAGGTAGTGAGCGAGCAATGGCGAGCTGGACGCGCGTAATCGACCCCAACACGGCCGTTACCCTGTTGCCGGCCTGGTTCGCCGCCCGGATGATGGCGACGCGCGGTTCCTATGGTTTTCTTCTCGCCACTGGCGACGTTGTGCGGGTGAGCCGGGTGACCGCGGTGCATGTCTCATCCAGCGGATCGGTCCTGATCGACGTTCTGCTCGACCATGCGGGCGTGCCGGGCGGGGTGGACACGGCGTGGCAACCAAAGCACTTTCTTGGTGCGCCGGTACCGGGCGCAAGTCTCGCAACCCTGAACCTCGCCCAGATCGCGATGGCGATTGAGTTCACGGCGGCCGAGATTGCTGAGCCGGCAAACGATGGCGAGACTCCTGTTTCAGACGCGGTCCCCGTTGATCGGTCGGTTCTTGCTGACGTGGTAATCACGAACGACGCCGAACCCATCCTTTAACAACGTGGCCGCCAGCAGACAGCGGCAGCGCGGGGATGATGTGGTTCTGCCTGCGGCTGACTTGCTCGCCCGGTGCCGGGCCGAGCGTGTCAGCACCCCTGGTGCATGAGCATCAGGCGCTCGCTTTTCGAAGCAGCGCATCCACCGACCGTCGCGAGAGTGGTCGGCCTTTGGCGCGCTCGCGTGCTTTGCTGCACTCGATGCCGCCCCCCATTTGGAGAACCATCAGGATGTATGGGGTCTGCCTCCATCTCTGCCCAATAACCCATATGATAGCGGGCGAACGCTCGTGGACGAGAGAGGTCCGGCTGCTTGATATAGGGGAGGAACCCACGAATGGTGCCTAATATGGATAATGGCGGCATGATGAGTAGCGGTGACTGAGATTACACAGGGTCTGGCACAGGGTGAATGGTTTTCACAAGCTGTGAACGATTTTCGCGGGCGGGCCTTGCCTGAAATCGGTATGCCAGCGGGCTACGCGGCGCTCATGGAACGTTATGCCCTACAACTTCCCACACCGCAGCGCCTCGCGGTGATTGCGGCTCGCCACCACCCCGTTTCAACTCACGATTGGCTCACGCTCACGCCCCGGCACCGGCCGGCGTCAACCCTTACCGGCCATCTCGTCTTCGCTCTGAAATGGGAAGGCGTGGACCTTGCGGTCCTAGCAGCGCTGTTCAAGACTGTGCCGCGCGAGGACATCGCTGTGCTTGTGCGGATGAGGCCAACAGGCGCGTTCGCTCGGCGGATCTGGTTCTTGTATGAGTGGCTGACGAACGCCGAACTCGATGTTCCCGATCCGGGCAAGGTGCGCTTCGTTCCGGTCATTGACGCGAAGCTTCAGTTTGCCCTGGAAACAGGGCGTGGCTCAGTCCGTCATAAGGTCCTCGATAACCTGCCGGGCACGCGCGCGTTCTGCCCAATGGCCCGACGGACGTCCGCCCTCACCATGGCAGTGAACAGGCGCCTGGATCTCCGCGCGCGCGAGGTGGTCGGCCGCACGCGCCCCGATCTCGTTGCCCGCGCTGCCGCTTTTCTGCTGCTCAACGATTCCAAGTCTTCGTTCGCGATCGAAGGAGAGCGGCCTTCCAGCGCGCGCGCGGCCCGTTGGGGTCAAGCGATCGCGCAGGCCGGCGCTCGGTCGCTCAACAGCGCTGAGCTGGAGCGCCTGCAGCGTATCGTGATCGGCGACGCGCGTTTCGTGCATCTTGGATTACGGAGCGAGGGCGGCTTCGTAGGCGTCCACGACCGGGTCACTGGCGAGCCCGTCCCTGATCACGTCAGCGCTCGCCCGGAAGACTTGAAAAGCCTTGTCGAGGGAATCGTCGCCTATTGTGACCGGGCCGTCTCGGGCCGACTGGACCCGGTCGTCGCAGCCGCCGCACTTGCGTTCGGCTTCGTCTACGTCCATCCCTTCGTGGACGGCAATGGCCGACTGCATCGCTGGCTCATCCACCATGTCCTGGCTTTGGCCGACTATAATCCGCCAGGGCTGGTGTTCCCGATCAGCGCCGCGATCCTGCGGCAACTGACGGCGTACCGTGACGTGCTCGAAAGTTACTCGGGCCCGCTTCTGCCATTTGTCGAGTGGCGGCCGACGGCCGATCGCAACGTCGAGGTGCTGAACGAGACGGGTGATTATTACCGCTACTTCGATGCGACGAAGCATGCCGAATTCCTCTATGCCTGCGTCGAGCAGACCGTCGAGCACGACCTGCCGAACGAGGTGCGCTTCCTTGAAGCATTCGATCGCTTCGCCGTGGGAGTTCAACAAATTGTCGATATGCCCAGCCGTCAGATCGAGCTGCTACGGAGCTTTCTTGAACGAGGCAGCGGACGTCTCTCCAAGCGTGCCCGGGGCAATGAATTCTGCGCGTTTTCGAAAGAGGAGACAGCTCAGATCGAGGCACTATACACCGAAGCCTTTCACCTCGCGGAGTGATCAAGGCGAGCTGGCCACCCGCACAGCGTCTCTCAGTGCTTCACGTAAGCACAGGATAATCGCAGCTCAGCGTACCGTCATAATCCTAACGATCGCGATGATCGTACAGGATGCAGTGCGGCCTTGTTGCTCCCACAGCCAAATGTGAAATCATACTGCAGGCAAAGCGGACCATCATCTGCCAGCGATGACAGCCGGATGCCGCAAATGAAAGGTCTCGCGTACAGCTATCTCCGGTTCAGTACACCGGACCAGGCATTTGGCGACAGCCGCCGCCGACAGCTGGCGTTGGCCGAGGACTACGCCCAGCAGCATGACCTCTTGCTCGACAAAGGGCTGAACTTCCGAGACCTGGGCGTATCAGCGTTCCGGGGCAGGAACGCGAAGCAGGGCGGGCTGCGTGCTTTCCTAGATGCCGTCGAGCACGGCCTTGTGCCGTCCAACAGTCACCTGCTGGTAGAAAGCCTTGATCGTCTCAGCCGTGAGCAGATTCTCGCAGCTCAAGCCCTGTTCCTGCAGATCGTAAATGCCGGGGTCACCATCGTCACGCTGCTCGATCAGCGCTCCTACTCGATGGCAAGCCTCAACGCCAACCCGACCGACCTGATCATCTCGCTGGTCTATATGATGCGGGCGAACGAGGAGAGCGCGACCAAGTCGGCGCGTCTCCGCGCGGCATGGATTGCACGCAGAGATAAGCCCGGAAACAACCATCACGGGATGCGGTGTCCCGGCTGGTTGCGACCCAAGCCGGACAAAAGTGGCTACGACGTCGTTCCAGAGAGGGCTGCCGTCGTGCAACGCATCTACCGCGAGGCGCTCGCAGGCGTAGGGCTGCAGATGATCGGGCGTCGCTTGAACCAGGAAGGCGTGCCGCTGTTCGGGCACGGGAACCAGCGTGGCAAAATCTGGCAGCGTGCTCTGGTCCGCCACCTGCTGCGCACGCCCTTGGTGATCGGCACCTATACCCCGTGCCGAGCGGAGGTCGTAAACGGAAAGCTACGCTATATGCCCCTCGAACCGCGGCCGGGCTACTATCCTGCCATCGTCAGCCTTGAGGATTGGCAGGTCATGCGCCAGCGTCGGCTGACCTGGAGCGAGCACCATGGCTGCAGGAATCCGAAACGCAGGGTGGCGAACGTGCTGTCCCGGCTGGCGCGCTGCCCGAAGTGCGATCGGCCGATGGTGCTCATGCGCACGAACATCCCGAACCAGCGCTATCTCAACTGCATGGCTTGGCGCGAAAGCCGGGCTTGCTCCAACGAGTGGGTCCGGTTCCCTGAGATCGAGGACGTGTTTACTGACGATGTGCGCTTCCTAATCGAGCGCTGCCCCAAGCCTCAACTCCACGTTGCGGCCCGCCGATCGATGTTGAAGTCGATCACGAGCCGCCTTTCGTATCTGCGAACCAGACAGGCGCGCGAGATCGCTGGTTGCGGCAGCCTGACTATGATGAACAGGACGGGCCGGAACTGGGCGCTTGAGACCGAGGAGGAAATGGAGCACTTGCATGCCGAACGCTACCGTCTCCGGGCCGACCGGAACTACTGGCAAGATGCCACCCTGAACTTAAAGCTTGAGGAGCTTCGCACGGCCGCAACAGCCCAGCCCCGGGACCTGGCCCGCATCAACGACGTGCTTCGGTCATTGTTGGTCAAGGTGGTCATAGACTGGGAGAACGCTCGGCTCATCCTTCACTGGCGGCACGGCGGCCAGAGCGTTGAACGGTTCTATCGTCGCCGCCTGAACGGGACGATCAGGCAGGTAGCCCCGCCACCAATCGATTGACACCGGCCGATATAGTGTTCCTGCCCCAGGCCGCTTAGCCTGCCCGTCGCTTCCGGAATCGCTCTTACCGGAGGTGATGGGCCGGAACAAGGAAACGCGGGCTGGACGGGCGCGGCTGTCCGCGGCGGCGGAACTGTGTTTACCAGCCTTAGGAGAGGCTTGCCTTATTCGAAGAAAAGGGCCTCCGTCAGAGATGTGAATGCCCCTGAGTGCGGATGGCGGCAGGGGCACAGATGATCTGCCGAACCATAGTGGGCGGCGACCACGCCGCGCCAGGTTCAGAGTTCACTTCGGCTTGGGTCCGTGCACGCTCAGGCCCGGGGTGCCCTTCGTCCGGTTCGAGCCTGGTGCTGTGGGCGGGCTTACCAGCACGACGCCGTCACCGGCTTGACCCGCCCGACAATCGCGGACGCCGAAACAACCGAGCCGTCCCAGTAATCCTGGATCAGCCCGGCGTTGGCCGCGGCCCAGGCCGCGATCTGCTCCAGCTCGCGGGATTGCAGGAAGCCTTGCACCTGCAGGACCATCGGCTCGAGGATGAGCAGCGAGCGCCGTGCCGGATTGTAGTCGCCGCCCAGCGTCACCTCGAACGTGGCGTTCGACGGATCCCCGCCGCGGCGCAGCCACACCGATTGCCCGAGGCCGGTCAGCCGCGGCGCCAGCCTGATCCGGCCTCCGTTGCGTTGCGGCTCGGGGTTGGGCGTCGCTTCGGCTGTCGCATGGCGCGTGCTCGCCTGGACCACGTTGGGCTGGGGTCGTTGGTCCAGCTCAGCAGTGGCAGCGTCCGTCACGTCTGCGCTTGGGACCGCAGGCACCGACGCCAGGGCCGCATCGCGCTTCGGGGCCTCTCGGTCCATGAGGGTCGGCACCGTCACGGGCAAGGGCAGGACCTCGGGCGGCAGCGTGTCCGGCTCCGGCGCTGGAAGCTTCGGCGGTGCCGGATCGAGAGTCGAGGCCGCCGGCGACACGGCGGCGCCTTGCAGCTCCACCCCGGCCCGGCCGACCGTGAACCGCAGCATGGGGCACGCCGCTCTGACCGTGGCCAAGCTCCTGGAGAACGCCCTCCTGAATGCGACGGCGTTGGATGGTCCGCCCTCGCCGAAGCGCTCCTGCAGCTCCGGCCAGGTGGTCAGCACGAGTCGGTCCGCGCTGGCTTCCAGCACGGTGGCTGCGAGCCAGGCATAGACATCGAGCGCCGGGGCCGACCTGGCCAGGGCGGCGACCACGCCGCGATCCAGAGCCACCGCACCTTGTTGCAGGCTGGCGAAGAAGCGCTCGGTCAGGTGCAGCACCGGGCGCCAGCCGGACGGCCCGCCCCGGGTGCCTGACCGACGCGCGTCCAGCACCGAAAGTGTCGCTCCCTTGCCCTCGGCCATACGCAGCCTCGCCTTGACCAGCCCCTCGGATTGCTCGGCCAGCTCCTTCAGCCGCCGTGGCGTCGCGGCCAGCCCAAGGCTCGACGCGAGGGCTGCCGCGTCACCCCCGACCTCGACGGCAGCACTCCCGCCTTGCAGGGCCGCGGTGAAGACGTGCAGCAGGAGCAGACGCAAAGTGGAGTCTCCCGGCAACGGCAGGCCCTCGCCAGCCTCGGCGGCGCTTGCGGTTCCCATGGTGATGCTGACCCCACCTGCCTCACGGGACCACAGGCTGTACTTTGATGTCGATAATGGCAGAGCCAGTCGGCAAAAGGCCCCGTGCTGCCAAAGAACGGTACCGTCCTGCCACGCCGCCCGCGGCGAAGACGGGGCATTGGTCATCGAAGTCATCAACGAGGTGCTCATATTCTGGAACGAAATGGGGCCAGCGGGCCAGGACAGAACGCTGGCGCGGAGGTGTGCACAAGGAGATGGTGCGGAGCAACGTGTGGGGAAAGACCCACGCTCTTCGAACATGCCGCCTGGCACTGAGATGCTGTCATCGGCGTTGTGCAGAGTGCTGGGACGAGCGGAGGCGAACAAATGGCACAAAAGGGCGGCGTGATCCGGGTCAAACGTGCCCCGGTGCTGACGCTGTGGGCGGCGATCGTGGCCGAGCGCCTGGGGCACGACGCGGACGCGGCGATCACGCTGGGCCGCGCCGTCGCCGGGTCGAGCGCCCGGGTCAAGGCCCACGCGATCGGGCTGGAGGAGAAGCGCGAGGACGGTGGCGTGCGGGAGGGGGCAAGCCTGCCCCGCGGCAAACGGTGCACCTGCTCGGCCGCGACCTGCCCGTGGTTGAGCGGAACGGCAGTCCATACGCGCTCGACCACGACAAGCCGGCCTCTCCGCGTCCGGCCCGCGCCTATGTGGAAAATGCGTTCGGCGAGCACCTGCCGGCCGTGCGCAAGGCGATGGAGGCGCTGGCAGACTCGCTGCCGCCCGAGGAGCTGAACCGGATCGGCTTCCGGCTCTACGAGCGCTTCCGGCCGGAGGTGCCCGCCGGCGCCGCGGGCTGGGGCAAGAAGGGCATCCTCGACCTCAAGCTAATCGAGAATGCCCGGCCTTGAGCCCAATGCGCGACCTCTTCCCATGCAGATCGGAGCAGCGTTTTTCGTGCAGCACATTCAGCTCCGGATCAGGTCGAGCAGTTCCTCCTCGCTCAAGCGGGCGCTGGTTTCCGCCCCTTCCAGCAGGTCGGATGCCAGGTCACGCTTATCGCGGTGCAGGCGCACGATGCGCTCCTCGATGCTGTCCTGCATGATGAGGCGATAGATCGTGACCGGCCGCTCCTGGCCGATCCGGTGCGCCCGGTCCGACGCCTGGTCCTCGACTGCCGGGTTCCACCAAGGATCGAGATGGACCACGTAGTCCGCCGCGGTCAGGTTCAGCCCGGTGCCGCCCGCACGCAGGCTGATGAGGAACAGCTCCGCCCCACCCGCCTGGAAGGCCGCGACCCGGCGCTCGCGCTCAGCCGATGGCGTGCTGCCGTCGAGGTATTCGTAGCGGATGCCGCGCGCGTCCAGCGCTGCCCGTACCAGCCCGAGGTGGCCGACGAACTGGCTGAACACCAGCGCCCGGTGCCGGTTGCGGACCAGGTCGTCCACGAGATCGAGGAGGGCATCCAGCTTGCCGCTCGGCACCCCGGCTGCGGGGTCGATCAAGGCGGGGTTGCAGCAGGCCCGCCGCAGCCGGGTGATCTCGGCCAGGATGTGGATCTTGCGCTTGCCCTGAGGCGCGTCGAGCGCCGCGATGTTCTCCAGCGCCCGCTGCCGCATGGCCTCGTAGAAGGCGCGCTCCGCCTCGCCCATCTCGACCTGCATGGTCTGCTCGGTGCGCGGCGGCAGCTCGCTCAGCACGGCCGCCTTGGTCCGTCGCAGCAGGAACGGCCGCACCAGGGCGCGCAGCGCCTGCCGGGCCTGGGCGTCGCGGTCCCGCTCGATCGGCACGGCGAAGCGCTTCTGGAAGCCCTCGCGTGAGCCGAGCAGGCCAGGGTTCACGAAGTTGAACAGGCTCCAAAGCTCGTCGAGGTCGTTCTCCACCGGCGTGCCGCTCAATGCCAGGCGGAACCCGGCCTGCAGCGCCAAGCTCGCCTGCGCCCGCTTGGTTCCGGCGTTCTTGATGGCCTGCGCCTCGTCCAGCACCGCCATTTGCCAGGCCCGCCCGCCCAGCAGCTCGGCCTCCTGGTGCAGCAGGCCATAGCTGCACACCAGCACGTCGCGGGGACCGAGGGCAGCGACCAGCGCCGCACGGTCGCTCACAGCGGATAGCCGATGCGTCGTAAGTGTCGGCGCAAAGCGCGCGATCTCCGCCTGCCAGTTCGGGCCCACCGAGGTTGGCGCCACCACGAGGCCTGGTCCCTCCTCTGCGCGGTCCAGCATCACCGCGATCGCCTGCACTGTCTTGCCCAGGCCCATGTCGTCGGCCAGGCAGGCACCCGCACCCCAGCGCGCCAGGCGCGACATCCACGCGAAGCCCTCGACCTGGTAGTCGCGCAGCTCCGCCTGCAAGGTTGGTGGCAGCTTCGGGGTCCAGCCTTCAGCCGCGCGGATACGGGCAACGTGCCGGGTCCAGGCCGCATCTGCCTTGACCTCGCCGGCTTCCTCCAGCACCGCATCCAGCGCGGCTCCGCCAAGCGCGTGCACGCGGCGCCCGGCCCGGTGCGGCTCCGACACCGCCGCGAGACGGCCCAGCTGGGCCTGCATCTGCCGCGTCAGCGCGACGAAGCGGCCGTCGCCAAGCGGCACGAACCGACTCTGGGCGCGATCCAGGCGATCGAGCAGGAAGCG
>JAABUL010005433.1_pt1 | contig 15866 bp, 21 predicted proteins | sample 5559151 | NCBI WGS metagenome assembly JAABUL01 (sample SAMN10711876, study PRJNA513368) | rock metagenome | isolation source: Antarctica rocks | place: Antarctica: Victoria Land, Pudding Butte sud | reverse complement strand
CCAGCCAATTTTGATCGGTCACTCCAAACGGGTCACTATGGCGGGAACATCAGACGCCGAGGACCGATGTCCCCTCTGTCCGCCATCCGGACCTCCCCTGCCATCCGCCAAGGATCCTCTCGACCTCTTAGCTGCAGCTGCGACGAATGTAGAGCCGGCTGATGATGATGGACCCGACTTTATCTGGATATCGTGTAGTCGCTGCGCGATTTGGTTTCACTCGGTGTGTCTTCTCATGGGAAACGAGAAGCCACGAGAGACTGTCCCTCTTCAAGTTCGGGAGGAGATTGTGGTCAATCATGCGGAAGAAGGTGCTTGGACAAACTGGGTGGGCTGGATTGACAAGTGGTAAGTCCTGACAGGCCACCAAAGCCGCGCTAAGGGGTTGACCGACTTTCGTAGGTACTGCTCGAAGTGCCTTCTCTGGGCGGTCGACCCAACCAATCCACGCCCAACACGCTTTCCTCTCGTTTCTACCTTGAAGCGAGATTTCCCTCCCAAGCCCAAGCTGCCGGCAGCCAAGCCCCGAAAGAGCCTCAAACGGTCGCCCAGCTCTTCGTCACTGGACCCTCGTCGGGACTCGCCGGTAATCAAGCGGACACGAGTGGACTCTGAGAGGAAGAGCGAGGTCAACAGCGAAGAGCCTTCCCATCACCATACCAATGGTCACCTTCCGACTGCCGATATCAAGCTCAACGGAAGCTCAGTCAACGGTGACCTTGGTACGAAGGGACATGCAACACCCAACGGACACGCCATCGCCATAGGCAACAAAATGATTATCCCGGATCCACCGTCAGAGGGCATCAATCGGCCAAAGAGGCAGGCAGCGCTCAACCGCCCGGATTATCATGCTCTTCATCATCATATCGCAACACCGACTGGCAAATGGCTGCAACTGATCGGCGATCCAGAGAAATACGGCAAGGTGATCAAGGAGGGTAAGCCCGTCATTGCCATCAGCACTGCTTCTACGTGGAGCTGACTCAACACACAGACGGGTTCCCCCGCTTACCTGGTCGCCTGGTCTCCCGAGCATGGATCGAGTCGCCTGCTCCAACCAATTCGCACACCATCCCGCCTTCCATCGCCAGCTCATCACGCCACTCCTCCCCCCTCTCACCCCCTCCAGGAGCTTCATCCTTACAACCTGTCGACTATCCCCCACACCTCCCTCCCACACTATTCTACGGTCCTGATCGTCAACCACTCATCATCGGTCCCGAGGACGGCGGTTTCGAGAGCTTAGGCGGGAAGTTGCCAAGCAAGGACCTGAATGTCCAGGATATAGCGAGGCTAGTCGGACCGGATAGGATGGTGGATGTCATCGGTGCGTCCCCTCCGTCCACTAATCGGCTGCTGACGGTAATTAGATGTTGCCTCCCAATCTTCGGCTCAATGGACTCTGGCCAAATGGGCTGATTCCATCGCCGCCCACTCGCGTCATCAAGAGCCTGGCTCCTCTACCCCGAGCAAGGTTTACAACGTCATCTCCCTCGAGATCACCGGGACCGAGCTGGCGAAACGCGTTCGGCCTCCTCAGCTCGTCCGTGACATCGATTGGGTAGATAATTTCTGGCGCTTCGGACCAGGCGGAAAAAGTGGCGACGTTGAGGTTCCGAATGGAGACAACAAGCCGGACATGCATGGTGTCGTGGGGGATCTGCCGGATATGAACCGTGTCGCAAATGCGACTATTGGGCAGAAAGGGAAGGCCAAGGCTGAATGGCCAAAGGTTCAGCTCTACTGTTTGGTGAGCCTGTTATCAGCGCAATCTGTGACAAGCTAAACGGTGCAGATGGGTATGCGCGGGTCTTGGACCGATTGGCACATCGATTTCGCTGCAAGTTCGGTGTACTATACTGTTCATACTGGAGCAAAGGTGAGCTGATTGTCTAGATTCAGACTCAAGGCTGACGTGAGATAGACGTTCTTCTTTATTCGGCCGACGGAGAAGAATCTCGCTGCGTACGCAGAGTGTGCGTGAGCTCTTCGAGTATGGTAGTCCCGGCTGAGATGTCATAGGGTCCGGGTCGTATGAGAAACAGCAGGAAGTCTGGCTTGGCGATATGTGTGATGAGGTCCGGAGAGTGACCGTTCGGGCTGGCGATACAATGTGGGTTTTGCGGGTCGGAGAAGGAAACGACTGATCCTTTAATAGGATTATACCTTCTGGTTACATACATGCTGTTGTAGGTGATCACCCTTACTTCCAGGAAAATGGCTCACCCCAGCGCAGTACACTCCCATGGATTCCATTGTGTTCGGCGGGAATTTCCTGCATTCATACGACGTCCATACACGTACGTCTCGCTGGAGGCCTCCTTGCCCTTACTGACCAAGTGTAGAACTACGCTTACGACAGATTGAGATTGATACGAAAGTACCACAACGGTTCCGTTTCCCCCATTTCGACAGGTGAGCTGATCAATATCTTAAGCTGATCGACCTGACATTTTCAGGCTGTGTTGGTATGTTGCCGACCGGTACTGCGCCGATCTTCGGCATCTTCGCGCATATCGGCCCCGAGCACAATCATCACCCGGTGTATCACCACACTCGTCCATTCTCGACGGTCTGCATCACCTCGCAACATTCCTCCTGGAACAGGTCGCCGTTCTCGAAGATCCCGACGCGGAGGATAAGCGGCGGAAAGCGGTCTACGACAAGATCCCAGGCGACGTGTTGCGCGATCCGGCGGGACTGGCGAAGGAGCTCGAATGGCGCGTGGAGAGGGAGCTCCCCAGGCAGACTGCGGAAGATGAACCATGGGATGGAGAGAAGCAGGTCAACGGGAAGCGGAAACCTCAAGCGACGACGAAGAAGCAGAGAGGAATGATGATGCTCCCGCCAGTCTCTCGGACATGGCAATTTGAACCTGCGTCAGTCCACAATCATGAGTAGTCGTGTTGGTCGGGAGCTGACAGTCGTTAAGTCCTTGGCTACAGCACAACCACTCACCCGAAATCAGCACTTTGACCTTGACCAAACATCGCCCAAATGCAGAGCTCAAAACCCTCAATGCTAAGCCGGAACAAGCGATGCAAACACAGACGGTGTTTCATCAAGCGAAGCTACGAGTCGGAGAACTCGACGACGGGACGACGGTTCTGGAGGAACAGGACGTAGTGTACACTGAGCGGAGGATCGTCTGGAACCCGCGGCAGGAGGAGATGGGAGATAAGGAAGTGCAGAATTTCGCTGGCGAGAAGGGTTCGAGCTACGATGTGAGAAACGGAGCTGGTGGGGATCTCGAGGGATGACCTTATTTCTCGGAGGAGGTTGCCTTATGTATGCATGTGCACTTGAAAGCTCGCACCAACTTCAGCTATGTAATTGGCGTACCATACGGGCGCGGGAAAATCAAGATTTGATAAGCGAGATATTCTCACCACGTGAGTGATTTCATCAACAATCGTTCAACTCCATTGAATCCGACTTTCTCTCTCTGATCTCATTCGTCACTTGCGGGCCCAGCGAAAATGTCCGCTTCAACACCATCTCCCCAGAAGCCTAGACGTGTCGACTTCTCTGCGATCCCAAGGACACCGCTTACTCCCATTCGTCGGTTCGCGCCGACGCCAATCAGGAAGACCGTTGAGACCAGCCTGAAGGACAGAGAGGCGGGAGCAGTCAAGCTTGAAAATGGCGGGGAACAGAGAGTCAGAGCTGGAAGGTGGACCAATGACAATGGAGGAGATGAGCTATCCTTTATCCTGTGAGCGGTGCGAAATCGGTGATCAGCATCTAATCTCATGGTGTCACAGGGGAAAGCTGGAGCTCTCTGAACCGCTCATTGCGACCTCACCCGTGGTATTGAGTTCCGACAAACCTGTCAAGCCGGAGATTGGTGTCCCATCAGGACTCGAGAGAGATGGGAGCGACGTGGTGTACCCACTAGTGTGAGTATATCTGTCTTGCATACGCAGCTTGATTAACGCCTCTTGTGTTCGGCAGCTTACCATCATCCGGCCGTTCCTCTTCGGTCCTCTTCCTCCCTTCCTCAACTCCGTTTCCTACTTTTCCGACATGCCCGTATGTCAAGGTCGGACCTGGCGCCATCGAGGGGGCTGATAGCAGCGATGATGAGGCTATGCAATCTCGACGCACCCCAGCAACGAGGCGGAAGAAGATTATCCGTGATCCTGATTCCGAGTCTGAATCTGAACTCTCGGTCCCGACTAGCTCACATCGCGCAAGTGTCACTCTATGTGATAGTGACAGCGAAGGCGATGATGACGTAGAAGAGGAAGAAACGGTCTATGATATCGCCAAGCATTACGACGAATCGTACGGCTCGTTGCGTGACTTCATCGTCGATGATGATGATGACGAGTACGACACGGGAGGCATCGATTCCGGTACAAGCGGGGAAGACGATGGTGACTGCCATCCTCGGCGTCAAGACCCGCCCGTTCGGAGACCGGCCTTGGCTTCTTCCGGCCTTGAAACCCTGTCCCTTGACGATTCTCCTCCACCCAAACCATCCCTCAACAAAGCGAAAAGCGGTACCAAGCAGTCCCGACGAGAATGGGAAGCGGAACGCGAACAGATCGGAGCGGACATCTTCACGGATCTGGACCAGCGGGTTTTCGGAGGGAGATTGAGGGGAAGCAAGATCGAGTGGGGCAATCGATTATTGACGACTGCTGGTACGGCGACTTCTATCAAGTACGCGGAGCTATGGACCCGGGTTGAGTACGCTGATGGGCAGCAGGATCAGGCAGGCTGACGGCTCGAGACTCGAGGAGGGGAAGATCACGTTGTCGGAGAAGGTGCTTATGTCGAAAGGTAAGCTGATCGAGCGCTGGGAGGGCGCCGGCACCAATGGAAAATAGAGCAAATAGTCAACACCGTCGCACATGAGATGTGCCATCGTGAGCATTCTTTCGTTGCCCTTTACCTGGAATTCACGATGTTATGCAGTCGCATGCTGGCTCATCAGTAACGAACGCAAGAACCCTCACGGGAAGGTGTTCAAGACCTGGTAAGCGCTTATCATTCCACTTCCTTCGGCTTTGAATTGAATTCTGGGCGCAGGGGACGGAAGGTCATGCGAGTCAGACGAGACATCGAAGTTACCGTATGTGTGGTTTCAACTGGAGGTCGACACCATCGGCTCATCAATTCAGACGAAACACACATACGAGATCGAATATAAGTTCCGGTGGCGATGCACCAAGGAGACATGCGGGAGGATGTACGTATGCAGCCTCGTTGCCTGATCGCGCTGATGGGGGTGATACCAGCCATAAGCGACATTCGAAATGTGAGTTTGCGCGCACCACGAACTCTAGTCCGATCACCCTGACGCCAACCGCAGCTATTGACCCAGAGCGTGATACCTGTGAGCGATGTGGAAGTCGCCTCGAGCCCCTCTTTGCCACTAAAGCTGGAACTGCTTTCCAAGGTGAGACATCGAATTTTCCTGCTCATGATACAATATTGATTCCTCTAGCCTACCTCAAGGCGAACATGTCTAGCGCCAAAGCCGCCCTTCGCGGAGCGACTCACGGCGAAGTCATGCGAGCTCTATCTCGTCAATGGACGGAAGCCGGTCCATCAGCAGATCATCAGGCCCACTGGGAGTCTTTGGCGTCAACAGCCTGAATAAACTCCATTTCACGTGTATGCTCCCCATCACGAGGATCTCCACATCATATGCATCACTTGAGCATCTCCAGGATGATCTCCCTCGCTCGCTGCGCATCAGCTTGACCCTGACTAAGCTTCATCACCGCCCCAACGATCCTCGCCACTGCTTTTTGCTTGCCCTTCCGCACATTCTCCGCTGCGTTGGGCACAGCTACGATGGCTGCTTCGCATATGGCTCGAAGATCATCTGAGGAAGAGGGAGTCAGGTTGAGGGTACTGAGGACATCAGACAGGGATTGCGGTGTTTGACTGGCGTCAGAGGAGTCGATGAGGTGGCGGATGACTGCCTTGCCCGTGGTACCTATGCTTCGTCAGGCTACAACGGCGTGTGGCTGCATGAAGCGCACCGGTGATGGTGCCCTCGTCAATGGTAGTCACGATCTCCCTCATCATCCCAGCTGGCACGATATCCTGCGACCAAGCCTTTTCAGCTGAACGCAGCTGTCCAAGAAGCTCGTGTGCAATCCTGCTCAGGATCAGGGTTCTCGCAATCCCGGAATCGCAAGCGAGCTGTCTCCTGACTTACCAGTTGAGCGCCTTCTTCCTGATCTTCTCATTCCCTTGAGTGACATCCTCGTAATACCTCAATCCCTTCCCCTCATACTCATCCAGCCCAACGAGCGTCTCCAGATCCCTTTGCGTCACACCGTACTGCTGAACCAGTCTATCCACCACATCCCACGGCATCTCAGGGATTGAACCTCGCAGCCTATCCAGATACACCTGCAGCTCCGTCAATCGATGTCCGGACTGAGGAGTGAGAGGGAGACATACAGGATCAATGACCATAGCCGGAAGATTCGCATCCGGCATATACCGATAATCCTCCGCCTCCTCCTTCGTCCGAAGCGAGAACGTCTCGCCTGTCATCTCGTTCAATCCTCTCGTTTCCTGCTTTAACGGGACTGCTGGAGATATCTCGTAGTGCCGGACATGTCGCCGACGTTCCGACTCTTCATCAAGAATCAGCTGGTGTTATGGAGAGAATGTAGGGGAGACATACCGATGGCCTGCTGGAGGAACCGGACGGAGTTGATGTTCTTCACTTCGCATCTCGTGCCGAAAGGTGATCCGGGTCGGTGGACAGATACATTCACGTCGACCCGTAGATTACCCTGTTCTCGTCAGCTATGGCCAATGCCTCAATAGAGGTAAGAAGCACATTCTCCATATCCCCGTCGCCTGAACGGAGCCGTCGAAGTAGAGACTGCAGCTTCCGGACGAAAGCTCCCGCCTCTTCCGCTGACCTGTTGCCATCAATACTGGTTCGGCAACTTCTTGGCGCGTGGAAGACGACGTGCCGCATATCAGGCTCTGTGACGATCTCCATCAACCCCGTACCCGCCCTATTGAGGTCGACCAGCCGCTCATCGCCCACAACCTGGCTCTTCGCGGTATCCTAATTCGCATAAGCTCCCTCACACACGATATCAGGGGGTGGAGGCAGACCTGCTCAACCTGGAGCTGCTTGATCCGTACATGGAAAGCCCGCTTCGAACCGCTGTCCCCCTCCGTGACTCGTAACCGACCAGACCTCGCCAAAGGATCTACATAGCCCATCAGCCTGAGATACGTATTTTTTCTTTCCAGACACACTGTAGTGCTGGGTGATCTGGTAAGAAGCTGGGATATCGTGATAGAAATAATGTTTCCTGTCGAACGTTGACCGGGAGTTCTGTATCGCATGTCAGCTAGACCGCAGGGTAGCGGATGGGCAGATGAGCAGAACGTACGATGCTGCAGTCAAGCGCGAGAGCTGTGAGCAGTGACAGGCGGATGGCGTTACGGTCGAGTAACTGTGTGTAAGCCCCCTCGGATCAGCTTGCCGGCGAGGTGACACGAAGACGGCCTACAGGGAGAGATCCGGGGAAAGCCGCGTCGACGAGCTCGATATGGGTGTTGGCTGCATCCGAGTGTGATAGCGGTGCCTCTGAGCATGTCATCAGCTACATCATGGCAAGTTGAATAGAGACCGACTCGAGAAAAGCTTCCGGCCCGTCTTGAGCTGGGCATGGATCTCTAAACCGATGACCGTCTGCCAGCTATCATCTCGACCGGTCGCGGAGCTGGCATGCCGCGGCTGCGTGGGTAGGAAGAATCGTGCGGGACGATGCTGAAACACCGGAGCGATACTTGCGTCCTTCCATCGTGGGCTTCGGATCCGTAGTGATTGACCTCGCACCATCGAGAGGTCCAAACACACATGGAATCCGGGCCGGCAAACAAATTCAGAGGTCGTCCATATCTATCTTCCACGTCATCGTTTCATGCATCCTTGATCATGGCTTCCTGGTGAAGCAGACCCTCAAGCGCAAACCCAGGGCTCAAGCACCTAAGCCTTTGCAAGGTAGTGAAAGCCGTTGAGGCGTATGCATATTCCCCTCGACAAAGATAGGTATCTCGAAACGGGTTCTGCACATGTGGGTATCAAGTATCTTGAATATCCTCCAGTCTCGGTATCCTTCTTCCCTTCTTCCTCTCCCTCTACTTCGCATCCTCAACCCTCTCAAAACAGTCCCTCGATCGCGCCTGTCTCGGGGTTCAGATCGATATCGTAGAATCCAGGCCGCGTCGTCAACCCCGGCATCGTGCTCATATCCCCCACAAGCGGATAAACAAAGCTCGCACCAGCCGACAACCTCACGTTCCGGATCGGCAATGTGAACCCCGTCGGCACACCCTTCTTGCTCGGGTCGTCCGAGAGGGACAATGCCGTCTTGGCCATACAGATCGGTAAACTCCCGTAGCCCTGCCTCTCATAACGGTCGACTTCCGCTTGTGCTTCGGATGAAAGGGAGATCCCGTCCGCGCCGTACATCTCCTTGGCGATGATCGTCATCTTCTCGGTGAGAGGTAAGTTTAGATCGTAGAGGAATCGGAAGGTGGATTCGTCTTTGCAGGCTTCGATGACGGCTTCGGCGAGTCGGACGGCACCGAGACCGCCTTGCGCCCAGTGGTTGGCGGGGACGGCGTAGTCCGCGCCAGCGGACAGCGCGAATTTTTGTACGAGATCCATCTCGGCGTCCGTGTCGTTGCTGAATACGTCATCAGACGAGTCTCGATAGAAGCGGTAAACTCACGAGAAGCGGTTGATGCCGACGACCACCTTCAGCCCGAACTTCTTGGCATTCGCGATATGCTTTCCCAAATTGGCACATCCCTTCTCTAACAGCTCCAGGTTCTCCTTGGTATACACTGCATCCAGCGGCTTTCCAGGAGTCACCGCCGGTCCTCCACCATGCATCTTCAGCGCCCGAACCGTGGCTACCAATACCACCGCGTTGGGTAAAAGCCCAGAGACCCTGGTCTTGATATTACAGAATTTCTCCATACCAATATCCGCACCGAAACCAGCTTCGGTAATCACGTAACCAATACGAGATGCATCGTCGCCCGCCTCGATCCCGGCGAGCTTCAGAGCTATTCGGTCGGCGATGATTGACGAATTTCCGTGAGCGATATTGGCGAATGGTCCGGCGTGGACGAAGACGGGTGTACCTTCCAGCGTCTGCATGAGAGTCGGCTTGATCGCGTCTTTCATGAGCACAGCCATGGCGCCGGCACATCCGATGTCTTCCGCTGTGACGGGATCACCAGATTTGCTGGATGCGACGACCATTCGACCGAGTCGAGAGCGCATGTCTGCCACGTCCTTGCTCAGAGCGAGGACAGCCATGACTTCCGAGGCGACGGCGATGTCGAAAGCAGCCTGTCGTGTGAGACCTTTCTCCGTAGGCGCCTGTCCGATCGTGATGGATCGCAAATATCGGTCGTTGACATCAAGTACACGGTTCCAAGTGATCGTCCCAGGGTCGATGTCCAGTCGAGCGAATTTGGCTGCTTCTTCCTCAGTCAGGTCGTCCGGGTTGGTCTTGTCTATACCGAGCTTCTTCAGTCGCGCGAGCATTGGTTTCGCAAACGTCTTGACCCCCTTCTTCGGCGGACACAAACGGCTGAACAGCGCTTTATCGCTCTGTGTCGCCTCGTGGAACATCCTCGAGTCAATAGCTGCAGCAAGCAGATTATTCGCGGCGGTGACGGCGTGTATATCACCGGTCAAGTGAAGGTTAAATTCGGTCATCGGGATGACCTGCGAATATCCACCTCCCGCAGCTCCGCCTTTAACGCCAAAGGTCGGTCCCTGACTTGGCTGTCGAACACAAGCGATCGCTGTCTTATGCAGATGTGCCCCAAGAGCCTGAGCGAGACCAACAGTGGTAGTCGACTTGCCCTCGCCAAGCGGAGTAGGCGTGATCCCCGCAACGACTATGTACTTCCCGTCCAGCCGCGATGCGAGTCGGTCGAGAACGGACAATTCGATCTTCGCCTTGTATCGTCCGTAGCTCTCTACCTCGTCAGGTCGTACTCCAAGCTCCGCTGCGATCGTAGCCACTGGCTTCGGAGTTTGAGACAAGGCGATTTCGATATCTGACGGGACCTTCTCCTTGAGCTCGAGCGGGAGAGGAAGTACTTTGCGATCTCGGATCGCCTGCCATGCTCGTCTAGCCGCGTTGAAGTTATTACTCATGAGCATCGCGACGGTCATTGGTCCGACTCCACCCGGTACAGGTGTGATGTAGCTCGCCACAGCAGCTGCTGATTCGAAATGCACGTCGCCGGCAAGTCGTTGACCCGACTTCTTGCTCGGATCCGGAAGGTAATTCGTGCCCACGTCAATGACCACGGCCCCTTTCTTCAGCCATTCTCCCCGGACGAAATCCGGTTTCCCAATCGCTGCAACCACTACATCCGCCCGAGCAAGTATCTCCTCGAGCCCCTTGGTTCTCGAATGACACTGGGTGACCGTCGCGTCCCTCTTCCTCAATATCGCACACACCGGTGTTCCCACAATATCCGAGCGTCCAAGGACCACCACATTCGATCCCGCCAACTCGAAACCCGTCGATTCGATGAGCCTGATCACCCCCGCCGGAGTACAAGGCGTAAAGAACGCCTCGCCAATCCTCGAGCTAAGCAACCCGATGTTCTCCGGATGAAACCCATCCACATCCTTCTCCACCCTCACACTATCCACCACCATCTTCTCCTCGTCCTTCCCCGCTCCTTTCAACGGGAGCTGCACAAGTATCCCACTGACCTTCTCATCATTGTTGGCAGCACCGACTAGCTCGAGAACCTTTTTCACTCCCCCAGAATCACCGGTCGGGACGTGTACGTGCTCGACAGTCATACCGCTCTCCTCGGCGGCTCTCAGCTTCATGCGGATGTATGTTCCGGACGCTGCATCGGAGCCGAGCTGGAGGATGAGCAGGTGAGGGGGTTTGAAGGTCGGGTTGGAGGATTGGAAGTCCGAGATGGATTTGGAGACTTTGGTCCGGATGGCCCTGTCGTACAGTCAGCTCGATGCATCTGGGGAGCTTTTTGATAAAGCACGGACTTGGCAATGGCAGTACCATCGATGATATGAGCTTTCCCCCCCATGTGGACATCCTGCGTCGAGCTGGACATGGTCGATCGAGTCGAGGTCAGAAAGAACCTGGATTTTGAGGCGATGGCCGGCTGGCCGATGTGCTGCTGCTGGAGGTTTCGAACCGCGATACGTGCAGTCGTTGAAGTCAAGATGCTATGCCGACCAAAGGTTGATAGGCGTCGCCGGCCCAAAGCTATCCGCATGTGAGGTACTCGTACGCAGATGGAATTTTGTGACGGGAAATCGTTTAGCTCGTGCTGAGAGCGGCGATTGCCGACGGTAGTCGTAGCCCTGGCCCCGTAGATTCCGCAGGACATCACATGATATGGAATCGAGCGATAGAGGCTGGGTATGGCTGTGCATGATGTTGTACGCCGATGATGGGCCCTCACCTCTTCATCCCTGGTCACCCACCTACGCCATTCCCCTTTCCTTGGTTTGTGATCTTCACATTTCCTTCCGCTTTCTTCACCTCTACCCATCCCCATCTCCGCGTCAGACCCCCTTGTATCAAGCCAAAGAAGACCGCCATAACGGTCGAACTCATAATGATGACGTTATATGGCATAGAAAAGTCCGGCGTGGGGACATCGAGCAGGATTCGTGAAGTGTAGATATGATGTCGTCCAGACTTGAGCGGATCGATTTCGCCAAGTTGCGGTTCGGGATGACTTGGACTGACTGCCTCTCCCTCGAGATCTAGGAGAGTCAGGACGCCGGAGGGGATCTCTACCCCTCTTTCCGCGTCCGGTCGGTGCTCGGTATATTTGATCGTAAGCTTCGTAAACGGAATGGTGAGGATGACGGTCGATCGTGCTGGAAGCGACAGGGTGAGGTGCACGGTAGTTGTGGATATCTTCGGTGGGATGGAAGGGTGGTAGCCGATGCTCTCCAGGAGGTCGGCTGGGTCGACAGTCAGCGTGCTATGATTTTTAAGTTGATCTCAGGCTTACCTGCAGTATCATTTCCGTGCTCGACCCGAACAGCAATCTCACTCATCCATCCCTTGACCCACCACGGCCAGACCTCAGAGTAGATCGCTCTTCGCGAGTCCTCTCCGTCGTTATGGATACGAATGGTGAAAATACCATCTGAAGCGTGTGGTGAGGTGACGGTACGCAGTATGCTGAGAGAGGGAGGTTTGATGGTCAGGGCTGCGGAAGAGCGTCATTCTCCTAGCTTGTCAAGAAACCCCTGGACGCACGGTATCTGAACTCCCCGTCACCATCCCACCGGAAGCGCACATCCTGCCCCGTGATCTGCTCATCCAGAAGATCCCACTCCGCCACGTCTCTCCATCTCCCATCGACCCATTGTGCTTCTTCAAGAGTCGCTGGAGGGTCCATCCTCAACGCTGCTTCCTCCGGCTTAATAAACCTCAGAACCGAACGTTCAGCCTCTGGAAAAGGTCTCGGTATCCCCTTTTTGAAGAGACTCCGCAATGAAAATGCCCGACTCCCTGCTTCTTCCGGTACGAGATCGACGACGCCCTCCCACCACCCCCTCCATTGACCTTGCACAGACGTGGCGCTTGGCATGATGACATCGCTGCCTTCGGTCTTAAAACCCCATGCAAAGACAATTCCGGGTTGAGCGAGGAGGGAGGATAGCCCTGATACGCCTTTCGATGGAAGGAGGGAGAGGAAAGGGGTGAGATTCTCTGTACAGAGCTGGAGGAACGGGTGAGACAGGTGGTAATGGATCAAGCCTTGGGACACTCTCGATCAGCGGGCTACCTACATTTCAATGCGGACATCGGCTATCAATGCAGGGGCACGCTGAAGCTCACCGTTTGATTCGACATGAGGAGGATAGATCCCTCCAAACGTGGTCACGCTCTCCCCGTCAGCACTCGGCCCTAGTCCAGCGCAAAACAGCCCTCCCATGGCGTGAGTGACAGCCGCCCATGCCTTCGCTGACCTGATTGAAGTTGTCAGTCTTGCCCATCGTGGAGTGCTTCCACGTACCTCTGCGGGTCCTCTCCATTTCGCAACCATCCTCTGACCTCACCACCACCTCCGTCCGCGTCATAATGAAGAGGTCCAGCCTCACCGGAACGAAGTTGATCCCATCGACCGGCAACGAAGGAGATGGTCAACTCTGAAACGTTGTTCTGCTCGAGGGGGAGCAGGAGTGATGGCGGTGTCAAGTAGTGGTGTGACTGGGCTAAGATGGCATCAGTACCGCTGCTTGAAGAAGGCACAGGAAGTAGAGAGCTCACGTATGGATGAAGCGAGTCGGGGAGACGTAAAGTATGTCGTGAACTCGAAGAGGACAGAGAGCTTGCCATCAGGTAAAGGATGCAGGGTGAGAGATTCGTGGAAGGAGTCTGAAGCTGCCGAAGCGAAGCTCGAGGCTCCAGACAAGCATACAAGCAGAAGAGTAGATACGAGCAGCATAATGAGCGCCTCGAGCGCCTTGGCGCCGTTATGGAGGAAACTGAACGTTGGTCCGTCTTCGCGTGACTGGCTTACCTCCACCTGTATAATATCCCATGTAGTTTCGCTAGTTTATCCCGCGCATTCCCCTCCACGCGAGCACGACCGTCTTGGGACACTTTTGCTTCTCGACCATTCCGCCCTCCTTTGCTTCATCACTCATCACAACACCACCTCAAAGAGCCTCCTTGACGATGGCTCCCATATATTCCGCCGGTCCTGGGGCTGGTATCTCGGATAGGTCATTCAACGATAAGGTCGGTCCGTCCAAGCTCCTGCTGTAATAGGTCGCTGAATGGCTTTGAAGGGAAAGCCTACGGAGGTTCGACTGTCGAATATGAACGCTGCAAAGGGTGTGTTCGGAGCTGCATCCGGAGCATCCGGTCCGAGCGAAGCTCATGATTGATCAGCGGTGTCCGACGCGGTTCGAACGAGCTTAGGGCCCAAGGGCATGGACAAGATGGTAAGTCTTAGCTCTCAGAATCCGCCAGATGAAGCAGAAGCTGTGGTTACTGTTGTGAGGTTGCGGAAGTCGGGGCTGACGTTCTGCTTCTCGCGTCAGATCCAGACCTCGACCGGTGAAGTGGTGATCACGAACGACGGGGCAACAATACTCAAACATATGGCGGTGCTGCATCCGGCCGCTCGGATGGTACGTCAGCTGCACGTTTTTTTCTCCCCTCGCTAGCCTCAGCAAGGGTTTAGATCTATCCAGAGCTGATCTGTGCGTCACTTGCAGCTCGTCGAGCTCTCTCAAGCACAGGATATAGAGGCTGGAGACGGGACGACCAGTGTCGTGGTTCTCGCTGGAAGTCTGCTCGGCGCGGCGGAGAGGATGCTCACCCAGGGTATGTAGCTTCTTTTTCTTGCATACGATGATTGACGTCGGCATAGGCATTCATCCGACGACAATAGCGCAGTCATTCCAAAAGGCAGCCACCAAAGCTGTCGAATTCCTCGAGGAGATGAGCACGCCTGTGGACCTGAATGATCGGGAAAGCTTGCTGCGTGCAGCTGGAACGAGTCTCAATTCCAAGGTTAGCTGTTGAAACGGGATCCGGGGGGCTCGGTAGAGCCCTTTCCGATTGCGACCTGAAAGCTGTCCGGGTTCAGCTTACCTTTCACCCAGATTGTCTCTCAATACTCCTCTACCCTTGCGCCCATTGCCGTTTCTGCTGTCACCCGCCTCGTCACCTCCACCTCATCTAACGTTGACCTGCGAGACATCCGAATCATTAAGAAGGTCGGGGGAACCATCGAGGACACCGAGCTCGTTGAGGGTCTTGCGCTGAATCAGGCGGTCATCACTAGTGCTGGAGGACCGACAAGGGTCGAGAAGGCGAGGATAGGGTTGATCCAGTTCCAGCTTAGCAGTCCCAAGCCCGATGTGAGTGATGATAATCCATGAGGGACGCTTGCCTGTCTCATATACTGAGGTTGACGCTCTGCCGCAGATGGACAACCAGATCGTCGTCAACGACTATCGACAAATGGACAAAATATTGAAAGAAGAGCGACAATACCTGCTCAACCTCTGTAAGCGGATCAAGAAGACCGGCTGCAATGTCCTCCTCCTGCAGAAATCAATCCTCCGAGACGCAGTCACCGACCTCTCCCTTCACTTCCTCGCCAAGCTAAAAATCATGGTCATCAAGGATGTCGAGCGGGACGAGATCGACTTCATCGCGAAGTCAACAGGCTGTAAGCCTGTTGCGGATATCGATGCATTCTCTGAGGACAAGCTGGGATACGCTGAGCTGGTGGAGGAGGCGAGTCAAAGCGGGGCCAAGGTGGTGAAGGTGACGGGGCTGAAGAATCCGGGCAAGACGGTTAGCGTGGTTTGCACCGGCGCGAACGCCTTGGTCTTGGAGGAAAGCGAGAGGTCTCTTCATGATGCGCTTTGTGTGGTGCGGTGTCTGGTGAAGAAGAGGTAGGCCGTTACCTGTAGTCCGAAATTGCTTAGACCGTCCTAGGGCTTTGATAGCCGGCGGCGGCGCACCCGAGATCCACGTCTCCCGCTTACTCACACAATACGCGCAGACCTTAAAAGGCAAAGAAGCATATTGCTTCCAAGCCTACGCGGAAGCCCTCGAGATTATTCCCACTACCCTCGCCGAGAACGCTGGTCTGCATCCAATTGCTATTGTTACCGAATTGCGGAACAAGCATGCTCTCGGAGAACGGAACGCCGGGATCAACGTGAGGAAGGTGAGTCAATTTCGCTCTGAATCCAGGGGGGGCTGAGCGTGGACAGGGCATCATCTCGAATATCCTGGAGGAGAATGTCGTACAGCCTTTGCTGGTGTCGACAAGCGCTTTGGAATTGGCAACGGAAACAGTTG
>JAABUL010005429.1_pt1 | contig 15886 bp, 20 predicted proteins | sample 5559151 | NCBI WGS metagenome assembly JAABUL01 (sample SAMN10711876, study PRJNA513368) | rock metagenome | isolation source: Antarctica rocks | place: Antarctica: Victoria Land, Pudding Butte sud | reverse complement strand
TCCAGGATGTATAGGAAGGTATCCTCTCAACTCTCTCGACCGCTTCCCTCTGGATTGTATGTGGGCGTCGCTCTGCTGATACTATTGATCGACATTCATGCCTTCACTTGACTGCTCCACGATCTTCTGGTGATGTACATTCTCTATATTCCTCATCGCTAGTGATCTGCGAAAGGGTTCGAAGGTATGAACGACATTATATCCCGCACTGTTGCGCTCCAGTCAGCATTTATCCATAACACTGCCTTTTGATCTCAAGCCTTTCGCAGATTCAGATTGCTATCTTTTACCCGTATTTTTCTCGCGTCTTGATGCTCTGTGTCGTGTCTAATTTAGTCTTTCACTGGTCCTATATTTCAGTAGCAGTGAGAGTATATACACATCCTTCCTCTTAACAGACCTTCTGCCTTTGCGAATGGGGCCGCTCGTCATCAATATTGAAATCTTTCCTCTCTCGCGCTGAATTGAACCCATCGCGGTAACAAAATGTCGACTTCGCCCTAGCATTCCGGATGGGTTCCTTGAGATTTTAGCGATGCACTTGCAGCTTATACGTTGAATTACATCGTCTTGTACCAGATCACGCCAAACACCCGCGATCAGGCTGCTTCCCTGCCAACATGATCGACAAGTCGTACGGTTTATCAAATTCCATACTGCTTCGAAGCGAGTGCCATAAAAGACCCAATTTTTGACACTGAAAGGCAAGTCATGCCCTTACTTACCACCCACAAATTCACCGCTCTCTGTGATCAGGTGTGGATCATCGCCAAGGTCACTATCGTGCGTTCGCCATTGTCCCTCACAAGCTAGGCTCGCCACCTCTACTCCATTCATTGCTCGTAGAAATTTCCCACTTCACGCAATGTCAAAGGAATTGAAGCTTCCTTCCCCACGTTCGAATGGCGCCTGATTCACTGCTATTGCCACCTTTATTGTTGGTTACTAACCCGATGCAGACGACTTATCGCGCCAACGCCGCTGTGTTTCGCAATGAGGGCATTCATTCGCTCCATCTGTACTGGGAACAAGGATTGAATCCAATAACCCATCGAAGAGCCGACCAAGGCCGCGGAGCTTTCAGTCACATTTGGCGTCGGACACATCTCTGGCTGACCTTTGCAGCTCAAATTTTCGAACACAGCTCATGACGTTTGGAACTTTCATCACTTTCCGTTTTCAGTCACTATACGCGATGGTTCATGAAAAAAACAGTATGCTGAATGAATTCATCATTCTGCGATGTTTCCATGTCTTCATTGCTGGAATGAAGTACTCGAGGATCTGCCGCTGGACACTTAAAGCATCGTGATCCCAACACCATTCTCTGCTTTCTCTTCCTCTTGTATCATCAGCATCCACCATTCCACCTACTCCTTCCTACAATCCCATCAGTCATCGTTGTCATGTTTCCATACTTCAAGTACATCATTCTTCATATATGAGTGCAATCATCACTGACCGTAGCATTTGAATTTTCCCGCGAACCACATGGATGCTCTCGAGTCAATCTTTCATGGCCCTCCGCTCTCACTATTCATATATATCGTTCCTATGTCGCCTTCTACCCAAGCCCTGCAGCAGAAAAACCCCCACCCCCAAGTGTGGAGTGAGCATTCGGAAACGGAAGAGACAGACCAAAGGAGGTCTCGCTTACTCCTTTCATCGCTCCACACAACATACCAAAATCTGAGAGTTTCAACCGAAACCAGGTATCGAAATTATGGCAGATGAATACGATGCTATCCGCCTGGCCTGGGAAGGGTATCAAAATGCCACGAGACCACCAGCTACACGACTGATTAAAAAACTTCTAGGGAAAACAGCCATTTGCGAAAAACTGATGTTCCTTCTGTTACTCTTCAAACAGAAGCTTTCAAATTGTTTAGTTGTGGCCGTGACCCAATTGCCGATCCGGTTTGATTTGCCGTCGACAGCTTCGAACTGATACTCAACATGATGACCGAGCGCATCGCTCTTGTCCCATGGGCACGCTGGAGGCATCAGGAACACTGAATCATTAAGACTTCGCAATTCTCTCGTCTCTCTATGCGACGAGTAATCGACTTCGGAGTCTGCGATGCTAAACATGATTAGAGTACAGTACGGCACCATGCGGTTCCGGGGACCTGATTCAATACGCTACTCTTCTTCCCCTTTCCCCTCCCTTGAGCCGCCACGCATTATTCAGAAAGATTTTCCTTCCACGCCGTGCAAGCTGAATAAAGAAGAAACTTTGGAATTGATACAGCGAAGAGCAACGGTTTGAGAGAATGAAGAAATTCATGATGTGAACTCCTTCACCTGGAGCTAGCTGAAAATCTGCCTCAAGGGACACCAAGTTGGAGTATATCATATGGGTGTGTGGCAGCAACATCGGTGTACTATGATCAACGGCATATACGTCACTCGAGATTGGCATTTGGGATTGTTGTTGGATTGATACAACCCTCCTATCAAGTCTCGATTCAGGCCACCCAATCAATTCCCAGCCTAAACACCCTGTCCTTATTCTCTATGATGCCATGGCAAAGGCAGATTGTACCTACCCCGAACAAGACCACAAGAATCTCGCCGTGGTGACGGCTTTGAAAGTATCGATTGCCCATTCCTCACTTCTACCAATGTCGGACTTGCGAAGGGAGACGGAATAGGTTTGAGAAAATGGCTGAAGCATTCACATACAGAGCTATTATAGCGGGATGCCTTATTCTAAAAGCACCTTTCGGTCTAAAGACGCTGGCTAATTCAGAATACCTATTTGGAGCAAGTGATGATGTTTTCTGCACGCGTGGCCTCGGTTGCCAAGAGTCAACGTCGGGTGTGATCTGAGCACGTAAGTAGGTCTTCAAAGTGCTCAACTCAGACCGGAAGGTCCTTCTAAAGTTCTTCAGCAAATTTGGGCGCACGAAAGATGAGGACGGGGCCTTAACTGATGATTGCGACTATGACGATGTCGAGCTCACCTGCTTTGTGAAGCAGCGGGCAGGCAGTGTGATTGGCTTATGCGGGGTCGATGCTCGAGGTCAGGCTTGGTGAGGTCTATGATGTTTGTTGAGGTTTTTTTTCTACATTGCTTCTCCATCAACTCAAAACGTGGTCAACAACCACCAAGTCTCACAATTGAGTTAACTACATAAGTGTGTACACAGGACGTTGAAAATAATGTCTTCATACCCTGCCGCGCGTTATGATTACGCTGCAGATCGTATACGATCGTGAGTTGACCACCAAGGGGGTCCAGATGGTCACCCAACACCACTCCGCGAGCCAATGGATGGTGTTTGAGAAAAAGTGATAGATCGAGGTAGCAGAATCAAAGAAAATCAAGGCTCTTCGCGGACCTTGTGGTTCAAGAGTTGTATTCGAGATATTCTCCCAGGGGTTTTGAGAAGCTCAAGCTATGACAACATACATCACAAACATCCAAGGGAGGCACTGTTATACTCTCTGGACTCAGCCTTTACTTCAGAATCTCGCCAGTGGCGAGTTTGGCTCGGCCATCATGCACAAGGAGGACAACCAGTGGTCTCGGTACTACCCAGTACTAAACGACGGATCGATGGAGCACACGCTGTCGGAGGAATTACAGTCGTTCAATATCAAATCCATCGATCATCCGACCGGCAAGGAGCTTATCAAAATACCGTATCGCTAGCAATGCTGACTGATGGCCTACATACAGGAGACCGGTGATACAAGTCAGCACCAGCCTAAAGTAGGACGTCACTCGGCAGCCAAAGATTCTCGTATGGCTGATCTATGCAACAGGATGTTCTGAACATCTTCTGAGACGCAAAGCTGCAATCGATCTAAGACGCTTGGCGTGCATATAATTTCAGCTGAGGCGTTCTTGATCGTGGAGGCTTGTAATCGCGTGCTGTCACTTAGCAGCTACGAAGAGCAACCTGGTAATATACTTTTGAGGACGAATGATGAAGAGAGTTGATTCTCAGAGCTACGGAACCAGCTAATCGGCGTCAAGGATTGTTGGATCTCGATTTAAATATATATCTTTCATTTGATAAATTATGAGCGTTGGATTTCGATGATTTCAGTTCCGAGCACAACGAACGAACTCTGAGAGCAATGACCCGAAGAGTGGGTCATTCTACCCAGATTCAAAGATCGGCGTCATTGCTCTGTGTCGAGAGCGTATAGGTTATGATTTATGCTCCAAGATATATATGTATGAGCTTGGATATGGAAGAGCAGGAGGATAAAGGAAGAATTTCAGATGGTGAGACGGCTGCTAAGAATTGCCAGACCAGTGGCAGCCTTTTGAAGGCGAGGCGCTAGCCAGCCTGATAAGCTCAGCCGTGATACAATGGGAAAAGAGGAGTCTTTTCGGAAGTTTACTATTTGTGTTCAATATCCAGTCATTATACTCCTCAAGCGACAATGACGATTGCATAATTGAAACCAGCGATGTCGAAATCAGAACCAGATGATATCGTTGAGACTGAGGGACAGCGATTAGGAAAGCCAGATATGGATGAAGGTAGTTCTATTGCATCGGATCAACATGAAGAGAGGGACGAAACTACGGGCGAAGTCACAATAAAGGAGGGAGGGAGTCGGTTCGATGAGGAGTGTGTACGTTTTGGTGAGCGGCTTACGGAGGTGAGGCGCTGACAGGGTTCCAAATTCAAGGCTATACTGGGACGAGAGGTGTCTTCATGCTTATAAATACCACACAGCACCTTCTCCGTCTTCTTTGCGTGTTGGTCCTCCCTTTCAAGTCGCGTTCTTCTACTTCTTTGGCTTGTCTACTGCCTCATTTCAACTGCTATCACGATTCATTCGGAGATCCCGAAGAATCCACTTACTAGCTTTACGAGGTCCACTCATTACACATGAGTTCTTCTGCCTAGATTTTTCATTACATCAGGAAATTGTGATTGGCTTGTCTTAGCCTGGAGGATCTGACTGTGTAGCATACAGCGTTTCCTGACAGCCATGTGTCCTAGATACAACCGATCGTACAGCGTACAGCACAAATATTTGATTCAGGTGGCAGCTGAAGTTCATTTCACAAGGTATCGGAACCGAGAATGATGAGGTCGAATGTCTCTACTCAACCTCAACCTACTAGGATCTTTCAAGAGCAGCAGCAGCAGCACGTTCTGCGGGGTGAACATGAATTTGCGTTAGAGAAGGCAGCAGTCCATCTGAAAACCGACGCAGCTTCTCAAGTCATAGGCCGTCCCATTGACATCGATGCCACAGCGCTTACCATCGAAGCCCACATCGAAATCCCTTGTATCCGGCTCAAAGTCAACCAATTTCAATTTCTCGCTGACGTACTCTTCCATCGCTGGGGCAGAGACGGCAAAAACGGTGGATATATTGCGGACGGCACGGGTTTTGGAAATGGAAGACTCTAAGAACAGAAAGATGAAGCCTTCAAGTGTCTGCCGGTTACCCTGAATAAGCACACAGTGATCTAAGTAAGATCCAAGTCGAGATCTTTTTCTGGAAGAATCTCAACGAAGTCGCTAGATGTAGAAGTTCCCCACACGCAACAGAATGCGCAAAGCACCTCGACATAAAAGGTAATGGGCGGTGAAGCATGCATAATCGACACACAGGCATGGAAGGGCGATGCAGCTGTGCAAATATTTCATCGGAGCGATACTCGAAGAGGCCCGTCACGACAGAGAATCAGGAAGCGAATCTAGGCGAGCGAAGGCGATCTAAGAACGTATATCAATGCCTATGCATGAAGTGCAGCCCAGATATCTCGAAGAAGAAATAAAGCAAGAGGCTTAAAAAGACTGTTGAAAAACCAAGTGATTGTTGCTCTTAAGGCTCACGCTGGAGCCGGGCATCGGATCAAATACCTTGCGAAGTATTGAAGAGCGATGAGATCGAAGCAAGGAATAAAAGAGGAGTGAAATTTGAAGCTTAGTCGAGCACTCCAGCACGCCGAGCCATTGAGCTTCGAGGTCGAAGCTCAATCCAAACCAGGGGAGCCGTCAAGCTGGGTAAGCAACCTTGAAAATATATCGTCAAATGACACCTTCCGTTGTAAGAATGCAGACATCCTACATCCTCCCTATCAACAGCACGACTCGCTGTGGGGATGGTTAGTCTAGATACATGAGGGCTCAGCCTACCAACGCACACTTTTGTCAGAGGGCTACTCCTAATTGTTCCATATTTTCAGCTTTGCTCTCCTCGAGCTAGAATTCGCAGACTGGACTCTTCAAGTCTACTCCTATACTTATCCCATCAGCATTGGCTTGGGGTGGACCCTTGTCCGAATGAAAAGTGAGAGCTGCGGTCTATCTCACAGCTCGATCCTCTTCCGGCTCGGATTAAAGAGGTCTAGCACCCAATTTGAACGACGTCACAGACACTTCAGTCTTGGTCTACTAGGGCTTGTGGAACTTTGAGCTGCGAATCCAAGAGCTGAAGACGATATATAAATACCTCGGTCCATCTCATCGCTTAATTCTTTTGCGGCTCGGATTGGAAATGTCCAGCACTCGACTGGACCAACGTCGCAGACACTTTGGTCTTGCTCTACTAAGCCTCCTGGGGAGTCAAACCGCGGATCCAAAATTCGTAGGTGGTGTTGTGTATGAAGACAATATATAAATACGCCGGTTCATCTTACAGCTTGAGTCTTTTGCAGGTCGGATTGGGAAAGTCCAGTACTCGACTAGAGCATCGTCGCCAACACCTAAGCCTCGCTCATTGGGGCTCGGGGGAGGCATTATGCGGTTCCAAAATCGCAATGTTTGTGGTGTCTATGAAGACAACTTTTAAATTGGCCTTTGCTTCCTTTTGTCGGAAAACTATTGAGAGCAAAGCCGCGAAAACCAGCACCCAGTGCCAGGAAGGAGATCTGAGCTGAGAGGAAGATAACGACCAGGATGATGCCTAGAGACAAGTTACGACTGCTGATATTGCAGTAGATTTATTTGAGACCTTTATGGCATGAGTCCACTTCCAATCTGTAATTCGGACAGACTAATCTCCCTTGGAAATTCGAGTCACCCTCGATATTAGGGATGCCACTGGCATCAATGGCAGTGATGTCGTTGTTCCGACGAGGTTTTCAATCAGACACTGGGTGGAAATCTCAATGCGGTTTCTTCGCCAATGATGATCATCCGGTGAATTATACGGCTTAGATCAGGTATTGTATGCTGTTTCGCTTTGAAGAAGGCTTGTTCGAACCCTCAGGCTCCAAGCTTGATGAAGGAAATAAGAATGAGTGTTGGGTAGAGTACCTCGCTTTTAGGAACGATTCAAGTCCTTTCGATAGGGGCTGGACTGGGATATTCGTCTTCGTCGCTGAGAGGGAATCTTGTGGAAGTTCTAGCGAGAGTCGTTTGACTACTCCTTACTTGTTGCTTGAATCACTATACACCACTCACATCATAATTTCTTGTTCTTTATATGCTCCTTTGAGAAGTGCTGCGATCCGTTCCATGGTGTCATGCCTGATTTCGAACGGTGCCATCGAGGATCTAGAAATCCCAAACTCGGGGCCGCTCAAGCCTGAAAACCCCTTCTTGGGGTCGCCTTTGCAAGTACATAATCAAAAAGACAATTCTACAATAATGGTAAGGGATCCAATATGAAGAAAGGATAAAGTTGGTCTGTGAGGAGTCAGTGAGAGATATATCCGTAGAAAGATACCCCGAGGGGCGTAGGGCGCCATTGTTCGTGTGTGATGAGATTGATTAGGGGAACGTCAGGTGCCAATCGCAAGACACACTCTTCTCTGTCCCTTCGCAGGCATACAACATACCAAGCAAAATAGTATCCGCTCATGCTACGACGATAAGCAAAAAGATGAATATTAGGAACGTGGAGGAGTCGCTGAAGTGGCTAGGCTTAGAGAATAGGGATGGCACAACGACGAAGGTGGGCGGAGTCTGACGACTAATGCGATCAAAGATCTTCTCATCGGAAAGGCAACAGGAGAGCACAAATCGCAAATCGGGGTCGAATCAATCATCTCTAGACGATCATGAAGAGATGGAGTGTAGAGAGATTCCATATCTCAATCTCTCTGCTTCAAACACATCTGACTTTCTTTCGTCATCTTTAACTGGACTGCGTAAGGTCGTGACTCGTCTTTCTCAACTGCAACACAATATCGATTCTCCATAGGCTAACGCTCGGGACGAGCTGTTCCTTGGCCTGGGAAGATGGCCCACGCGTAGGGCTAAGTTTGCCTAGCAATATAGGGAGGCGACGCTTGGCTTAGCATATGTATTCAGCTCTTACTGTCGACTGGGATTCTTTTTTAGCCTCTTGTACCCATTCGTTTGCCCTCTTACAAGTGCCATAACAGATGGTAGCAACATCGAATGTCAAACCTCATTCTTGGCCATATTCAGTCTCCTAAGTCGTCTTTTCACCTGCACACAGTCTTATTATATCTACCTCTGTGAATCTCTGATCATGCAGACATTCGCGAGCAGCATCCAGCCAGCTAGCTTAGACCATTTACCGTCACCGATCGAAGATTGGGTCGAAGAATCGTTGCTTTTCGGCCCTGCAAGAATGATCTATGAGTCAAAGGTTGCACAATGATGTGCACAAATCGAGTTTTGGGGATAGCATCCCGCAATAGTGATGATCTCGGTGGATACAAGAAGGAGAGCTAGCACGGTTTACCTACGCCCACAATGCTCACTGCAAGATGCAACTTCTGCGGTCATTCAATAAACCGGTGATTGAAGCCATATGGGATGACGAGCACTTCTAGTGCAGGGACTAGAGTACCGTGGGGGTATCACAAACGCTGGAAACCTGTATTTGGGAGGCCTGTGGCCCCGGCTGCGCGGCCCTTTTGAAACCTCTTGTGGTGAAGTTAATGCTAAAGGGGAATCCTGCGCAAATGTAGAGGCCCCCATCCGCGCCTTACAGACCTGTACTAATCGGATCAGTGAGTTTTCCTAGGTGACAATGACTGTTCACTAAAGGCGATGGTTGCAAGACAATCGACGTAGGTATGTAAGCCTGAATTGTCCTTTTCGACCCTGATACTGAGGTGCATAGAGATACAACATGTCACATCGAAGTAGGCAGGATCCTGAAGGGCTGCTCAAGAGGCTTCAGGCTGTACAGACCTGTTCCGATGTAGATAGCCTGAAAAACCCTCAAACTCTGGACTCACTTTGCGCCCCTTTTGGCTGTAGGGGGGCATGGCTGTCCTGTCGAAATATGCACCCAGCTTCACACCTGATGGGGTCAAAGCCAGCAGTCGAAGACGAGTGGTACTGGAAAGCGAGGTCTGATGTTTCAGACGTACGTAGCTGTCATGAAAAGCTTGATGTTAGCTCGGGAGGATTAGCTCATGGACGAGGATGGTGATGAGAGCGCAAGTGTCTTCGGCCTGGAAAATCTGTACTTAGGAGACCAGCGGCCCCAGCTCTATTGCTCTTTAGCAGGCCCAATAGTACAACAGTCACTAAGTGCGATAAAGGTGTTTCCACCCTCTTTCACTCGCGTGAAGTCGTGCAGATCGTGGATCGCAAGCTCGTCAGTGCCACGTTGCGAATCTTACTCGACCTAGCTGAAATGATCAGTACGTTCAGAGAAGCATTCATATTCGGGAGCAGACGCTGTGGCCTTGTTCATCTTTCAGCGGAAGCCCACCTCAATTCAGGTTGTTCAAGGACGAGCATGTGACCTGCAAGCTCAAGAATTCAAGCATTCGGGGGGATTATAATACGCCGAGCTCAACTGAATCAACCTCTCAACAACCCAGAACCGTGATTGCAGCTGAAAAGTTCACGGAGCCGCGTAAGCCTTCGCCGTTGAGGACGAAATGTCGACAGACAAGGCGGGGTGGCGGAGGACCTCTCTCAATGCCACCTAGACGCAGTTTCACAAGGCGGCATACAACAGTACATATGTTCATTCGAGTTGTTATGGATGTTCGTCTCCTGCGTACACTATCTCAAATAGGGATGGCTGTTCAGCCATCGATCCGAACACCCCGGCTACCCTTTTGGCTTGCACTTGGTGCATGCGGTCCTAACGATGCGTCCCAGGACGTTCTCGCTACCTTTCAACTCTCGTTCGTCTTGAGTTGCGAATCATTTCCCAACACGTCCATATTGTGAACCATATTGATGAAAAGCCTCCCATGGTCACCTGCAACAAGAATGGACCTTTAGAACGCACCGAGCTTCGATATGGACAACAACTCACCTAGCCCCCTTGCACCGCCTCCCTGGCGATGACGCACGCAAACCGAAAAGACAGCAGTCACAACTTCCCACATCTGGTACCACGAAGCAGTATCCGAGCCAGACACAGTGAAAATCCGCGCAAGACACCGCTCGTCGTCTTGACATCAACGTCAGCAGGAGCATGTGACAATAGTGTTTGAGAAATCCCGCTCACCAGAAAGAACAGCCTGTGGCAGTATCACATCAGCAGCCGCATCGCTCTCGGGACCAAAGATGATTTGCTCTGTCGTCGCGGGGATATCTTCCAAGACGTCTCTGCATGAAGTCCAAGGTCGGAATTGGCCGCGACATTGGACTGCGATATCGTACGCACCAACTGCGATAGCTAGGTTGTTGTCGCCGCCTGCTAGAGTTCAGCTCCCATCGTAGATACTTCCCAACATTCTCGTGGTGGTCTTTCAACCTGAAACGATGTGCACGAGGGTGTGGTTATAAAAGGGATGGAGACCGTTACCTATGTTGTACGCAATTCCACCCTGCGAGTTCTCATTCGCCACGCATCGACTGATAATCGCACTCGCAGCCATATGCGCTTGGCCCAGACTCGCATGCCCTATCTTTTGACCCTCGACTAGCAGTATTTGGATGTAGCATAATCCTCTGTCTAACCATAAACCATGAGCTGTCGCCATCCACGAATCGACAAAATAGAGATCACCTCCTTTAAGTATTTCGAAAAGTCACATACCACCCATAAGCCTATAAGGCAGCGGAAATATCCCTCCACCTTTCACAAACTCGGGCGTATGCCGCTGTGCGAATGTAAACTGTCGAGAATCGAATGCTATGTAGCTTTTGGCGTCCTCGCAGTCAACGAGGTTGAGGTTATAGCCATAGGAGGGGCCAGAGCATTCAACCCGCATGGGCGCATTGGATACTGTGGCATTGAGCGAGGAAACAATCTGATGATGAAGGGTCGAAGGGGCTGATATGTTAGTTTCTCGAGGAAGCTGGATGACGGGTTCTGCAGTCCACGGTAGCTGCGCGGCTGAGACGACAAGGACGCAGAATGCGAAAGCGAGGAGATAGGCCATACTAGGACGCGGATGCGTCCAATCTGAGAACGAAATAGGCTGTTTGAGAGGATCATACGTATCTTGTTGCGAGAGGATTGTGGATAACGAAATATACCGGATGGGAAGCGAGTGCGTTGTCGCTCCATAGCCGATGATTGGATATCAAGTCGTCGCTTCAGGACACAGGCTATTGACGAAAAATGTACACGCACGTGCCTCAACGTCGGCAAAGCACTTGCGAACACGCGCATGCAGGCCGTGGATTCGTCTACACACTGCTTTTTGGCACCCTCGCACCATCATGACAAATTGCTATCATGTTTTTGGAAAGATCTCCTAAAGTTTGCTTCTTGGACTCTCCAAAATGTTTACTTCAAGTGACTGTTTCTTAATTTCGAAATTTGGTAGGTCGTCGCTACGAATATCAAGGATGCTGATTTGTTGTGCATCCGAAGCACACACATCCTCAACATTTCATCCAACTGGACGGACCTACTCTGAAGAGGACAATTTGGTATACAGCCCGGTAAGCCAAGCATGAACCCTATATACAAACTCCATCATAACCCTCCCAAAAGCTTTCCCCCTCCTCCCAAATCCTCACCAACAGAAACCAACAAGCAACCGTACCACCAACCACCCTACCCACCACTACTATCGTACGCCCCAGCATTCCTACCACGTACCAACTAATGACTACCTCAACCTGAATCCCCATACGCAAAATCAATAGTATCACCATCACTAGCCCCCAACGCACCTACAGCGAAACCCTTCCACACCGCAACTCTCCCTCCTAATCGTCCGCTCAACCACCCAACACGAACCACCCAAATAACACTACCGCAGCCCTTGCAAACTTCCACCAGTATACATTATCATTTTCCAATTTCACCCATCCAACCACAAACACTCCACCCACAATCACATGCAGATCTCCCCCTATCCATCCCTTTCAACCTCGACATCCAGAATGCTTTCAGAGCAGTCACGATACAATAACATTAGACCAGCGTCTCCCGAAAAGCTGCAACATATCGCGATAGCCTTTGTAGCTCATACGCATAATGAGCTGAGAACGCCCCAAGCATTGGAGTCCAAACAACGAAATTGGTTGCAATAAGAGTGCGTGTCAACAGGAATATCTCAATCGATCACAAACGAGACCTCATTACGATCTCCACATCGAGCTGGTCCGGTATATACTCCGCAAATCAATACCCGCCTCCCCAGACAGGATATGGTACAGACATTTTTCCCGCACATCCCATCTACTAGCATAGACCAATTAGCGTTGTTTCATCTAGGTGTACAGCACGGATGAAAGGAAACGGAAGCATGGATGATCTAGCCACCAGGATACCACCCCAACATCAACGACAGCAAAGCTAGAAACATGAAAGATAGGTAAAGCAGATGGATTTGATCAAGACAGGATTATCATCAGTACATCATGCGCGTGGCTGGATGGAGAACCGCTGAAACTTTGTATTTACAACGAATCTAGAGACGACTTACAACTGTTCGACACCATTCCAGGGGGTTGCAAAAGCACAACAACAATAACCCAAAATCGGAAGCATGATTAATCTCCATCAGGTTAATTCAACAACATAAAAGATAGCATTACTAGCTCTATAATCAACAAACAAAGCATCCAGAAGTAAATAAAACTAGAATACCTAGAAGTAAACCAAGCTTTCCTGCACAAAGCGATAATAAACCTGACCGGAGGACGAATCTATATCAATAAGCCCACCTACCCTTTCATTATACCTCCTTACTGACCATAACTATAATCACAATTATCTCCAAAAAACATAAAGTCATAGCGAACTCGCAAATGCGGTTGCCTGGGTCTACGCTGAGAGAAGTTGTTCACCGGTATAGGCTTAGAGCCGAAGAGAATATTAGCCAGGGAAGATGGGTGACTGATGTGCAAGCTCGAGCAAATACACAGCAGATAATGCACCATGTCTCAAAGTCAGTGTTTCTAGGTTCTAGGTCTAATGAAGCAGTAATCTAGGAATAATCGCCAGTCACAGGCCAGTCGCACCTCACTTCCCCCTTATTTCTCTCAGCATTATCAATCCTTCCATCCTCAAAATTGACTCGGGACTCCATCGTCTGCAAAACTCCAGCTAGCTGGTGGCTGGTGCGCTGTCACGTCTCCCCTCTCCGTGATGAGTGTAGGAACATTGAGCCGCTGAGACAACTCGTCAACGAGGGATGCAGATTGCTGGACAGAGCCCTCGGCGTTGTCATTCTGTTGATAGAACTTCAAAAGATATTCGATCTTTGCTTTCACGGACTTTGTAGCATGGGATGAATCCCGAAGCATCGCACTACGGGCGTGGTCGTCGTTCGAGGCACCCCCATCACCCAAGTCCGGCGCATCGAGCACCGCTATCGCAGCACTGCGATCTCCCTTAGACATGTACATCGATGAAAGGAGGTTCATCATCTCCACTGCCCAGCGGTGTGAAGGTCCGTACACATGCCGCAAATTGTACAAGATGTCCTCGGCCAAATCGATCGCAGAATCGGTGTGCCCATGGAAGAAGCGTACGTCGACCAAGCGGCGGCCAAGCGTCACGATGAGGTCTTGACTCAAAGAGCTGCGTTTGTGGCGAGAAAGCCACAATTGATTCAAGAGCCACTATTGGGGTAAGCGTCAGACAGGATGTGTTCATGGAGGGATATGCTCACCTCTAGGTCATGATAATTCTGCTGCTTGCCAAGGACGGCTGCCACCTTTGAAAGTCCGTCGAGGTCCATTGCATCAAACCCAAAATTACTCGTACGGCAGAGCTGAACAATTTCTCGAAGCACCACCTTGCTAAGTTCAAGTAGCTGCTCACTAGGACACTGGGCCGATGATAGCCAGGCAGATTGATCCCCGAGGAGCAGACCGAGTTGGAAGCCATACTGCACATACGATTGGTTTCCGTAGGCGCCGATGAAGCGAATAAAGTCAAATCCAGCAGTCGCAATTTCATTCGCCTTTGTGTACTCTCCCAAATCAATCAGTCGTTGTGTCTCCTCATTCACGGCCATGCAGGCTAGGTATGGGAGAACGCTGTCTGCGCGTACTTCGCTCATCCTCCCGATCAGCATCAAGAAGAACGTTCTCGTTGTGTCGGTTGGGGTTGTGAAAGCCGCGCTGTAAGACTCTAGAAAACGGTCGAACATCTGTTGTTCGAGCCTTTCACCGCGATAGGATGAATGATGGCTCTTGAGTAAAGCTTGAAGTCTAGTACCGTGAGCTAGGACCAGCTCCAGAGGTGAAGAAGCCTGGATCAGTAGTTGAAATGATTCCCACATGGTTATTTCAAGGATTGTCATAGAGTAGATGTTTGTGAAGCCTTCCATGGATCCTTTGATGCGCGTTTCGAAAGCTGCCGAGAAGGTCAGTCGGGATCGATGAATTTTCCGATTCTCTGCCCGGTGCAGCAGTCTGTCGTCTTCTTCTCCAAAGATGATGGTTTCCCGAATCCTGTGAGCTGTGCTGATCGCCTCCGTTGCATATCCGCAGTCAATAAACGACGAAGCTAGTATGATTCCAGCGTCGAAGAAGGCCTTACCTTCGCAGTCTGAATGCAGGACAGAGTCGATGGCCTTGTGCAGCTCCTGGACAGCGGCATTCCTGCTTTCTGGCGAGTTTTCTTTTGTGAGGAATTTCACGTAGGTAGCAAGGCTAGATAGACTTCTAGGTGAGTAACATTGAGAACGCGCCTCGTCCTTGTGAAGTTGCTTTCTCTGCAAGCCAATCGCTCTCGCAAGAGTACTCTCATCCATAACCTCGTCAAAGTGGGTAGAATAGTGCTCCAACAAGGCTGATTCTACGGAATCCAATATCTCCAAGACCTCGGGGGAAGACGCCAAGCGATCGCTTGCCCGCTCATCGACAATCGACTCATAGATTTGTATTGCATTTGGACTGCCACGTTCCAGCGACTCCCAGCTTTTGGCTAGACCCAGCCATGCTTCTAGCGTGATTGAAGCTCGACGCCCAAATACACCTGTACATCCGGTCCAATACTCTTCTCGAAGCTGATGGAGAGCTTCGGGGTCAACGTGAAGATGGTTCTCAAGGAGCTGAGAGTACCCCTTGAAGAGAGATCTGATCGTTTCCTCGCGAGCGGAATACTCGTCTCCCTTGGCCAAAAAGGTTTGCCAAAGGGAACTGTAGACGTCGTTGGCTTGGACCCAGTTCTTCTCGCGGACGAGGATGAGTAGCATCATTTTCAGCGCTGGGATTGCACGCTGGTCGTGATACTTTGACATCTTGAGGTTGTCTGCGATTGTCATGTAGCAGGTCTTCGCGATCTTATGATCTCCATACTCCATGCATAGTGAAGCAAGCTCATAGGTTGCTTCGATAGTCTGAGCATCGTTGTCGCCTAGGGAAGTCCTGTAATGGTCTACCAACTCCTGCACTACGCTGATCATCTCATTGGTTCGTCCGATCTTTTCGAATGTTTGAAGAGCAGCCTGGCAAAGGTCGGTAACGAATTGTGAATCCCGTTCATTTGATCTTTTTGCTGACCGCAAGACGTGCAAATAGATGTGGCCCGCGATGGCCTCCTGATCAATCTTGCTGTAGGCCTTTGCAAGACTGACTGCGATGTCTCCGAGAGGCGGAGC
>JAABUL010005427.1_pt1 | contig 15888 bp, 12 predicted proteins | sample 5559151 | NCBI WGS metagenome assembly JAABUL01 (sample SAMN10711876, study PRJNA513368) | rock metagenome | isolation source: Antarctica rocks | place: Antarctica: Victoria Land, Pudding Butte sud | reverse complement strand
AGAAGTCCTCCTCGGCCGACTTGGATTGCTGTCTCATTTTCCGTGACGCTATTGCCCAGGGAGATTGGCACTGGCTCGCCATCTGTGTGGGGAGGAGCTTGAACTTGTAGGTGTCCCCAGTCGGTGGAAGACAGGCCCTATTCTTCCATCTGAGGTATCGGATCCGGAGCATTGTTATTGGAGATCTGCAGAGGCAGAGTGAATGACATGGTGCTGGGAGGGGAGGACTTGTGCTTCTGTGCAGGAGATGTGACATATGATGATTGCAGGGAGGGTTTGCTGTAGTATACACTGGCTGTCTAGATATCTGTCTCCATGCTTCGCCATCGAACGTGGACAGCAATGTACGGGGTGGACTTTGGTACTGAATTGTGAGGTTGATATGGGCTGACAGTATGCCGTTGTCATGGTAAGCTAGCAGTGTTCGATCAGCCAGCTGGAAGAAAGGGTTTGAGGGGCAGGTGGAAGCGAGGACGAGTAGAACGGGAGAGCGACATGACAGTCCGTACCATGAGAATACTGAGACTTGTGGAGCTTCCGTGAGGTTCTCCTTGTTCTGTCCCAACGACTGACACCAACTTTCAGTATGCTGCCAGCCTCCCAAACGCTCTCCCTCAAGCAATAACGCAGAGCTCCCTATCCATCCATTGCCACTTTGAACGCCATATGAACACACCGCTCTCCCCACCGAAACATCCCTTCTCGCTCTCCTGCGCCCCTCACTTATACTGCGGCTGTCCCCCGTACCCAGGCCCCGGCGGCCCGCCGGGTCCACCACCTGGGCCCATACCAGGAGGTGGCGCTTGCATTGGCCCTGCGCCGGGATGTTGAGATTGTACATCTGGTCGTTGGCTGTAGGCATAGCATATCAGCAGAGGCCACTCTTTCCGCTTGATTGGCTTCTCGGTCTGCCAATGTGGCGGATATCAAAAACTTGATAGGATGACCGTAGGGTGTAAGGGGGAGTTAACCAACCTCAAGTCTTGCTCGAAATGGCAGATGGGACAAGACACTTCCTGCAAGGTCCTAAATCAGCAACGGCCTTCCCGCTGAAAGAGAGGGGACTGACTTTGTATTTATGCATCGCTAGAGGGAGTACGGGCTGTCCAAAGCGCCTTAGCATTTGATTCTCGCACCCAAACGTTCGAACAGGCGGCGCATACCAGGAAGCAGAGGGTGAACCACGGCCTAGAGAGTCCATTGTCAGCCGTTCGCCATTCGTGGGTGTCCGAGAGGCCGCGGTCGCCCCCATGCCTTTCGCCGCTGTGGAGGACCTCACCATCTGGTTCTGCACTGCGCGCTCCAATTCCCGCCTATTCCTCCATAGATATTAGCGTCGGCTCTGGATCCTGCTTAGTCCGGCCCAACGGCAGTCGCAGTGAAGTTCATAGTAGTCGTTGAAAGAAGCGGGAAAAGGATTGCTTGCAATTGTGGCATTGCGCGGTCCTAGAAGTCATAGGATCAGTACGTCGGTTTCCCACGGACACGTCGATTGTTAAGCAGATTTCCAAAGGTCGGACCCTTGAATGTGATGGAAAAGGACGCGACATGGATCTGAGTGTAGTCAAGAGAAGGCAGGGCACAGCTTACACGCCCTCATAGCCTTCAAGCTGATTTGTAAAATCTACGATCCCGGTCTATCAGCCACTCTCCATAGATATTCCTCGCGCACCAAACGCCAGAGTGGATCCGAATCGTACCGTGCGTGCCAAAAGTGATACAGAACGCCATGGTAGCTAGGATACTGCGATGTAGGAATTTTGGAGATGGATATGAAACTGGTTAAAGCTTCAGCCACTACATATGACGTAGACGCCAAGGTGCGCATGGTAGCGCTTGTCGGGCCGCTGCTGGGATCTTTGCCACCCCCTATCGAAGGGACTGGGAAAGCTCCATGCCTGAGCTCAGTACGGAGGTAATGAAGGGCGGTTTTAGTAGGAGTCAAGAGAAGGACGGGGCGTTTGTGATTTGAGAGAAATTTCGAAATGGTCTCTGCCAAGCTACATTGGCTGTGAACGATGGTGTCACGGCTCCGTGTGAGCTACGATTGACAGGCGACAGCTTGAAGCACAAGTCAATCGAACCTGGTCATGTGAGAGATTACCCGTTTTAGACATTAGTTGTCTTCTAAACATGGTCGTTCTTTGGCTTTCTACTGGAGATTCGTCACTCTCCAAGGCTCCAATCGAGATGCAAGGTCGAATGAGATAAGAATTTGCGATGCATCAGTCGGCGGAGACCTCAACGGTCGGGGAGACGAGAGACAGTCACTAGATGTATAAGGGAGAACATTTGGTGCCCTAAGGCTTTCATTGCTTTAAAGACTAACTAAATCAGTGCAGTAGGCTGTAGGTCAACGAGGCGAATCCAGCCGAAGCCGGCGGTGTCGACACCTGAATCAATCCATCGAAGTCTCTATGCACTGCGTGGGATACGCCCGTATCCGAATAAGTATGCTGGGTAATTGTGAATGGAAAAGGCCGTAACGTGCCAGCTGTCGTAAAATAGCTGGCGGTTTATGAATGAGGTGTGCTGCTGGTGGTTACTCTTGGACCGATTCCCCAGGGCAAGCCCACGACTAAGACGGTAGATGGTTCTGGTCGTGGAGGTGGCCGGCGATTTGATCCCTGTCGAAATAACCGTGTGAAAACCCATGATTGATCTGCTCAGAATCGTGGCCTGATGCTGTGAGTTAATGGACAGCGAACATGATACCGATGATCATCCCAGCGATGGCTGCAATGAATAGAATCCCGCCTAGACTCAAAGCTACCACCTTCTCTGTCTTGCCCATCTCTGTGACGTCGCCCCTGCTGCACCAGTCCATAACTCCATCCATAAAACCACAGCCGTATATGAGCCAGAGAGGAGGGCATATGACGCAAAGCACGAGGAAGAGACGGGACATGTCCTTCTGGTACTTCAGACGCTTTTCGAGGCTCCGGACGCGTGGGACACGGTGAAGGTGCGGATCATCTGCGTGAGCCTCCGGCAAGTCTCCCCTATTGCAGCCTGCTGGGAGTTCCGAACGAGGAACCGGACGTAGTGAGCCGAGCACTTCCGAGGCGGAGTGCCCACGACCTGGTAAGTCCACGTACAGAGGCTGCCAAATTCTTCCTACTCTCCCCTGAAGCTGTAGGAGGTGCTGGGCGCTTCCTAGAGGCGGTCTGGCAACATGAGCGCCATGAGCGGGTTTCTTCGGGGTAGACTTATGAACACGATGGTTGTTCGTAGTACCCAAGGTAGCTCGAGATACGCGCTTGGTTGATGACTGTTTGCGAGCGCGACCATTGATGTTGGCCGTGGTGGTTGGATGTACTGTGACACCGTCGAGATCAACTGGTTCGCTCGAAGTGGTGACGCCATCATATGGACCGGTTGATACCACGGACAGGAGATGGGCGCTTCTAGACGTGGCCTTGGGGTTTGGAGAGTTGTTGGACTCTTCGCTGTCCGAAACCTTTCGCTTCCTCGCGTCTTTGTTACGTTGAGTAATCTTCATATTGCCGGACTTTGCGGAGTGAATATCTGGTAGCTCGAAATCTGTATCTGTGGGGTCTTGACCTGCAGCGGGACGCTGAGGTGAGCGTTGACGAAGCTGGGCGCGAGGAAAAGGAAAGATCTGGTGAATTTGACGGCCAAGAGCAGCACCAGTAGAAGTGGTGGCCTCTTTGATATCCGCGAAGAAAGCCAAAGGTGCAGATTTGCGCTTGAGTTCGCGGACGGGCGGTATTTTGGGGCCTGGCAAAAGATTGTGGTCAATCAGGTGTTGTCGATGCTCAAGCACCTCCTGTGGCAAATTGCTAAGAACTGTAGGAAGCGCAGTGAACCCCTCGTCCAGCGAACGATCCGAGTATCGCGAGCTTGAAACCTTGTGAAGGCTTTTGAAGAGCGCGTCCGAGCTGGCGGTCCGGATTGTGTCTAAGCTGCCATCAATTGTGCGCCGGTATGACTTCTTTGCCGATTCAATTTCAGCAACAGCGGCAACCGGCGACAACCCCAGATTTGGACTGCTCAATAACTCCCCATTAGGGCTACTCGCATTTGCCAAACTACTCCCAACTTCACGAGCCCCAGTACCCTGTGGGGTTCCTGTAACATTGCCTTTAGGACCTGCAGAGACCATCTGTGCAAAACTTCCGGTGCGCGCACACTCATCGACAAATACGTCCCCATTCGCGTCCTCATCAGTCGACACCCATGCAGAAGACTGGTCCTTCCTACTAAGTCTTGGATTCTCGTGGTTTCTGGCTTGCTCAGATTTAGAAGCCATTTCAAGAAAACTGGAGTCATCCCCGCTGCAGGACACACTGTCTGTGTTTTGGTCAGAAGCCAATGGTGGACCATGACGCGACGAATCAAAACCAAAGGCTGGTCCATGGAGGGGTGTCGATGCAACATCTTGCGTGTCTGGCGACCCATACTCGGGCTCCAATGAGTTTGGGGATGAATCAAAAAGCCGAGCCTGTCGTTCTGACAAAGGCGAAGGGTGATAGTAGTCGCTAAACAAGCGGCGTGGTATCAGTGGTGAGTTTGCCATATTGCCATTGCGCGCTTGGCTTGCCTCGTTGTTAGCCTCCGATAAAAGAATTGTCCTCCCCGTCCGTTCATCTCTAAGCATGTTCCAAGATTGGACATATCTTGGATGAGTAGGGTGCTCTAGCATCTGACCCCCGGGTGGTAGGCCACGGCTCCTCATTTCACTCGAGGAACTTGAATAGTCCGCATGACTACTTACTGTGCCTTGAAGAACAGCTCTCCGTGTCTCTTGCCTCGATAGGCCTTCGACAGTCTCCCAATCTTGCTCTGACTCGACATCGACAGGCATACGACCATTAGGTTGTGGTTGTTCCATTGCCCTGGAACCGAAAAGAAGAGGAGGTGTCCCACTACGAGTTCTGGATATCATCAAACTCTCTTGAGGCTGCATATTCGCTTCGACCTCAGACCATGGGCTATAACCAAAGCGACGCCTATGATATTGGGAGTAGGTGGTTGAGGTTGATGCCACACTGGTGCCGCTGCCTATTGGTCCATCATGGACTGCCTGTGGAGTAAGTTCTAGGGAGATGCGACCGGCAGGATGAAAGATGTCGCCATGAATATCCATGACCGCATTTGTCTGATTAGACACGAGACTCACATTGCTCGGTCTTTCCAGCTGGCGATTCACGTGGTCTTCGAAGCCGACCATCTCAGCTCCTGACAGTGGCCGCGATCCCACAAATCCGTCTTGGTTGAAAAGGGCGACTCGAGCAATACTGTTTTGTGTAGCAGATATAATCTCTTCAGATCCCGCTTCCGATTGAGCGCCCCCAATCCAGGCTTGAAACGATTCATAGGAGTCATTCTGGGGCAGCTCCGGCCCTCGTACACGTGCAATGGACGTTTGTATGGGAAAGACACGTTCGTGGTCGTTATTAGCTAGGCGCAAGTTACCCTGGTTTGGTGGAAGTCCCTCATACTCATCACTGCCTAGATTTTCGGCGGCGCGTTCATGAGGGTCACTCATTTCGCTTGCAGGTCTGCTCCACAACTCAGGAGTATGCTCCGCATTCCCTGTGGTCCCGCAAGCGTAACTCTGATAAACGTCACTCATTGTGTTATTCTGAGGTAAGCTATCGGTTCCGTCGCGAGTCGATAGGTTTGCCATTTCCGGGATATGACCAAGGGAGCGCGATCGACGATTTGAGTTGTCGACTTGAGTGTTTGTCTCTTGAATGTTCCAACGCTGCAAGGTGGCTGCGTCTACAGAACTTCCAGGACGAGATAAGCCAGGGAACTTTGAACCGATCTCACCAACTTCTGAATCGGGAATTTCCGTAGGTCCGACAAGGGGAACTGGACGTTCTCTTAGAGAACGATTGATAGTGGGCGAAATCAGCTCAACATGGTCACCACCACGAGCTGCCACACCTGCAGACGTCCTGGCTGAGGGGGGTGACACGCGAGCTACAGACTCGAGTGGCGTTGACTTCGGGTTATTCGGAACCACTGGCTGGTCTTTAGCCCAGCCGGGCGACAAGGGAGGCCAGTTACTTGTGCGACGACCAGTTATGCTCGCATGAGCATCGCTTAGATCTGAAAACACGGCTCTAGAGGGCGTAGCGCGGGTCTCGGAAACAGACCGATTTGTCTTTGGGGTCGACACATCAGTCGACTTGGGGACTTGAGCCATGATAAGCGTCGACTTTGCCGCTGCGTCGAAATGAGAACGTAATGATAGGGCAAAATCTTTCGAATGCGAGGATATTCTTCGAACACTCCTATGATAGCAAGCCGGATGAACAACAGAGAGGGCCGGATCTGAGGGTTTCCGCTATTGCAACGTCCGATTCAAGAGATTTGACCTACTGGAGACTATGAGATCCTGCCAATTTGCTACAAGAAGTTAAAGGATATCAAGAATTGACTTACTCAGCTAGCCCTTCGAACTGTTGAACGTCAGAAGATCGTCGATGGCTTGCACTCCGGTGGGCAGATAGGGGTCGACCAAGGATAGAAATTGCCAACACAACCGACCATGGAAGGCTCTGATGCATACACAGAGTCAAACCTTCATCAAATACAGTCTCTATGGCACCTTAGGAAGGTACTAGATGTGGTATAACAAGAGTCGACTGATTTGGAGCCAGGAGGTGGTGCTGGTGGAAGTTGTGATCGTGAGGGTTTCGCGCCACGCTAATTCTTGAACCTCACCGACAAATGCCGTGCCCTCTGAAGCTCAACTTGAAGAACTCTGCATGAGCCAATCTTTGGGGATATAGAGCCAATAAGCATGCAGCAATGGAGTGCTAAAAGAGCACGTATCAAGGAGCACAAAGTGGACTATACTAGTACCCACTGGGGAGGTTGAGGATGGGGCAAGGGTGTTGTATCAGGTACATTCTTTCAATCATCCTGACAAGTGGATACCCTGACCATGAAAGCGGACCATTCCGCGCACGTTGAACGATGATTGGCTGTGTCAGTGGTGCCCTTATCATTCAACTCTTCTATCTTGGTAGCACAATGTTTCCTTCCACTGTCCAACAGGCATGCAGCATCACTTTGTTGCTTTGAAGAATTGTACCTACCAATTTTTACTGGGGTCGATAATCCGCAACAGATTTCCGTATTGTCTTGAAGCAAGAAAGGTGTTGATGTTTCTCTCCGGGAGTAGGTCCATTGAATGTAGGTATCTGCAGCATTCTCTTGTCGGTGCCCTGTTGGCAAACCCTGCGGTGTATTAATTCTCGAGCATTGCCGCCCGCCTTTATTAGTCGATCCTTCGTACCCACCGATTCATTCCATCACTAGTCTTCTTGGTATCGTGCAATGGTGGTCTTATGAATCGGTTCCCAGAGATGGTTCCGTATCTGTAGCTAGCTAGTCGAACATAGACTAAGAAGTCACCAGATTCAAAGCACCATGTACAACGACTGGTAGAAGTCCGGAAAGGCAAAGCACCGGATAAGGTCAAAGAACGCCAGACGCCTTACTGCTGCCAAAGGAAACTTGTAAACGACTCATTACATCTAGGAGACTTGGGTAGGACCCGGGCACAACAAATGAGATGGCTTCCGAGACATGGAAGGACCATAACTCTGGATGGTCCTCGCTACGTTCACGAGATGTCGTCGAGGCTACATGCTGATCGTGAAAGATTCTAAAGGAAAGAGCAAATGCAGAGTGAGAGGTCGAGATAGACTTCTGCGGAACGATCGGCCGGCTGGGCGTGCGTATGCAAGTCATCCCAAACCCTTGCTGGTGTCTGTCAAGCGACAAAACTGCATGTGCGTGCGTGAATTGTCACTGTTGTTTCTTTGTCGCTATGGGTCCCGATCAATGCTCGAGCATTAGAAAGCATTCGGATGTTGGCAAACTGCGAAGATATAGTATGAGGAATGGTCTTTTCCTGTTCTCCCTGTCCCTTGGCCCAAGTATAGCCCAGCTTCATCGAAACCATTTGCCATGTGAAGCCGGCTGCTTAGGACATCACTTCCAATGGCTTGGAACGAGCTGATAACAATCACCAAATGGCTCACAGGTATCGACAAGGTCGGGATTCAATGTTTTTCTCAACTTAGACTACCGGTCACCACGTTAACTACTTAGCTGGCATCTGACAAGGCTGGAGGCCGGATTTCACATCACAGGGCATCAATACACGAGGTAGCAGGAGCTGTAATTCACCCTCTGTGTCTGTTTCTATCAATCCTGTGTTCGTCGAAAGAGCTAATTTGGCGAATCCACCTAATAGCGATGGGGCCGGCAATTGGGAGATCGAGATTCAAAAAGATCGAGATATCAAGAGCTTCTATATTTTAGTAACTACACCAGATCAGACGCTCCAAGTCAGTCTGTGTCTGTGACCAGTATTATATGCTTAGTCTTCCACACATATGGTGGCTATTCATGGGCCTTTTCATTTTCCAAGTTGTTCTAGGACTCGATCGTAACCCTAACCTTACGTTGCAGGCTACCCTACCTTACAGTATTACTCAAAGTTGTTCACAGTGCACCGAAGAGGTCTGTCGTCCTCGACATGGACTCTCTTCGCCATTTCGTGGACTTAGTGCAGTCTGTCGCTAAGTTGGTACCCATTGTTGGCCCTCGCTATCTCGGAGCGACTATGCCTGCGCTCCAAGATGCTGCCTTCGTCGCATCTCTGGCATGGTCAGTTTACATCCATCGATGCCCATTACTCAGCCAGCCTCACTGATGGCGCTGCGAACTCAGGATTCTATGCCGCATATGGCAGATCTATCAGAAGCCTGTGGACGAATTAGTGAATCTACTGGGTCTTGACATCCCTCCTGTACCCGAAGTATCACTCGCTGGCATCACCACTGAGGGTGTTCTTCTCTACTGGAAGCCGCCTGATAGCCAGCACGCCTCCCTTACTCACGCCATCCATGTTAACGGCATAAAAGGTTTGCCCCTGCGCCATGCACACACAAGAGTCATGTACTAATAAGCTGTTGTTGCAGTGGGAGAGTTTAGTCGCGGCGATACATCGATTCAAGTAACCGGCCTCAAGCCCGGCCAATTCTACAGTCTTCGAGTAATCGCCTCCAACTCGGCCAGTTTCTCCACACTGGGCCCTCTAATACACCTCCGCACGCTACCTCTTCATACGAAAGGCAATGGAGCTCCCATCACATTTCACGAGAGAGCCGTGGCCGACGGTGAACACATGGAAGCGGCGGGCATCCGGATCTCTTCTACGCATCCCGAGCCAACAACTTCTCAGCCAATGACCAGAGAACATAGCGGCGGGCATGGCCAGCCACGGCGAGCGGGCTCAGGGCGTCGCAACTCGCCAGCGTCACTGGGAGCTGAAAATGCACTTGCTCATACAACAACTACTGATGGTGCAGAGGCATGTTCGGAGGACAATTCAATTGAGCATTTGACCACACGGCTCGATTCTCTGCGGCATGAGCAACAAGAATTAGACAAGCAGGTTCTTGAAGAGGAGCTGGACTTTAAGGATTCAATAGGAAATTTGCTCAGGGAGCGCGACCAGCTTAAGCAGACCTTGAAAGAAAGAGAAGATGCAAGTAATGAACTCAAAAAGCAGGGGAATCTTACGTTTAAACAGCAGAAGACGGCGCAAAGCAGGAAAGCTCAGAAGGAGAGGCTACTGAACGAAAGGAATGCCGAACGAAAGAAGACGAAGGAGGAGATTTCAAAGTGGAATCAAGAGATCATTGATATGCGTCAGGACGTTGAAGACATGTCACGCGAGCAAGCCGATGTTACGAGTAGCAAAGATCGGGCGATAGCTGATGTAAGAACAGCGGTTGCAGAAGATCAAGCCGTCATCAAGACTTTAGAAGAGGATATTCGTGCTACAGGTTCAAGGATTAAGGCTCTGCAAGAAGATCGTGAGAGGGTGTCTGATGGCGGCGAGGATGAATCAATGCTTGCAACGCAAGAGAAAGAGGACGACCAAGCTTGGGAGGCGCATGCTCAAAGCTTACAAGTACATATTAATACCCTGATTGGAACGCTTAGGCAGGTCAGTGATTGAATTGGTCCCAGTAATGGAGGTGGCTGATGTTGACCGGATCATAGGGCGACGCGGAGACTACACGAGCCAAAGCAGAGCTGGCTTGGTGGACAAATTGGCATGCCAGAGATCCAGCTCAATTTGCAGCTATATCTGCGCTAGACTATACTTCTTCAGTGAGGTCGAATCACTCACGCCGGAATAGGCAAAATAATTCCCGTACGAGCACCGTCTCCTCGCTACCTGGAAGCTATGCTGCTGGAACGGGACTCTATAACAACACAACTACCATGCCACCCTCGTTCTCTTCGGTATCGCCTTTCTTTAACATGGGCAATGGCATGGCCGTCCCTCCCCCAACCGATCAGATGGGACTGTCTCAAAGTGACACCGAAGCTCTGACCGGCGGAGCCCCAATGAGCCCTACCGCTGATGATCTGCTACCTTCCAATCTTTTCCGTGATGATGACACCATGTCCCGTCGTATCACTGCCGCAGCTGCACGAGAATCGTTTGGAAGCCTAGGATCCGATGCGTTCGGTAGGCAGGGAGATTCTACTGGCCAAGCTCCGCATACACCTATATCAGCTGGGAGTCGCAATGGTAGCCGGTTCTCCAGTCCTCACGACAGCTTGCGCAATCTACCAAGGTACTCGGCCAATGGGGACTTCAGTCAGGAAATTGATCGACGCTCCATCCACTCCACTAGCGCCTCGTTCCATTCTCCTATAGCTGCAGATGCCAACCCATTGGCAACAAACAGGATCGCGAGCTTGTTCTCGAACACGTTCAACCGCCAACGGGGAAAGATTGACAATAATGAACCTCCGCAACTCGGAACCTTGAGGCAAGGCCAAAGCCAATCATTTCCACGTAATCTCGAGGACGAAGAGCTTGATGCGAACGGAACTAGACGCCGAAGGGGCAGCCACGGCCATTGGGCCAACCCGATGGGGTTGTTGAATCGCAATAGTCCCGAAGACGGTAATTTAATCCGAACACGCACAGGATCTGGCCGTAGGAGTCGTTTGAATATGTTTGGCTACAATAGCAACTCCTTGCAACCATCTGCGCTTACCGATCCACCTTCATCCGCTCGTCCCTCCTCCATTAATTCCTTTGACCAGGTTCTAGGCCGTCCCTCAAGCGAAAGCCAACGCAATCCTTGGACTATCCCTGAGAATACCCAGAACCGCAGTAGCCCACTGGGCACGAATTGGGCAACCAATGGGCCTTGGTCTCGAGGCCCGTCACGTCGGCCTTCGGTTCAGCATGGCTCGACGAGCAATTTATCAATCGGGTCTACTCCTCTTGAGCCTGATTACCAGAGTGGTCTAACCAAGCAGGCATCGGAACAGCTACCAATCGGTACACGACCTCGTGGTGGTTCAGGGCAATCTTCACAGCGCCCGGTGACGCCGAAGCTTAACCCTACTGCTCCCAGTTTCAAGACGCTCTTCGGGAGAGGCGAAGCAAAGAAAGCTGCGAAAGCCGACAAGGCTGCAGAGAGGGCAAAAGAAAAAGCGCCAGACGCAGAGGAAGTGGACTCCCTACATGAAGAGCCTTCTCCTCAAAATCCCCGCACATCTCGGGATGCTCAATCCATTGTTACCTCAGCTTCAGTCTCGGAATCTCACGAGTCCCTTGATCGCTCCACATCAGGCACACCCTCGGAGGCCGTGACACCATCCGCGCATAAGGAGTCGCTTATGCAGCGGATTAGCCGCAAAGGCAGCTCCAGCAAATTCAATGTACCCTGGGGCAAAGAGCGTGGTGGCCTTTTTTCGCGGAAAGGAGGTGACTCTACACCTACTGGGACACCTTCGGGAGAGCTTGATGAGGATGCTGATAGCGAGAGGTATGAAGACCGTGCAGTAATCCCTTCGCAGCCAACCGAGAAGAGCTCCAGGAGTAGCTTGTCGTGGCCTAACATTCGGCGGAAGAGCAAGAAGAATGGGATACAGTCGAGCGAGGCGGAGAAGAGCCATGAGATTGGGGAGGACGAAGATCGATAGCGGGCTGTGTGTGGCGATGTACGTTACATAAGGTAAGCTTAAAACGGGCGATAGCATCATCTATAACGTTCATAGACCCGAGGAGATAGATGCCTCGAAATATTTCATCCTCATGCAAGCTCGCACATTCCTCCTCGAGCCTTGTACCAATTTTCCAACTCCTACGAAGGCTGCCACCTTCCGGGTCGAATGTCTTCAGACGTTTCTACCATACTGACCCTTATTGACCCTTGAATTCATATCGCAAGCGTCAGAAACACCGGCCAGCATAGCGACTACATTGCACAACTCCCGTCCCACACTAATTTACATCTTACTCGGCATCCTCATCCCCCCATCCAACCGAATCACACACCCATTCAACATCGAATTCTCCACCCCCTCCCTCACCACCCTCGCAAACTCCTCCGGCCTCCCCGGCCTCACCGGAAACTCCATCACCCTCTCCAGACTCCTCCTCACCTTCTCGCCCATCAACGCCGTCATCCCACTCTCAAACAGACTCGGCGCGATCGTCACCACCCGGATCCCATACCGCGCCAGATCCCTCGTCAGCGGCAGCGTCAGGCTCGCCAACGCCCCCTTGGAAGCCGAGTACGCAACCTGCCCTGGCTGGCCATCGAACGCTGCGGAGGAGGAGACAAGCACAATGACGCCTCGCTCGCCGTCTGGGCCTTCCGGCTCGATCTGCGTGAGGTGCGGGAGAACCTGCCGTACCAGATCGACGGAGCCGCGCACATTGATACTCATCACGAAATCGAAGCCGCTCATATCAAGCGGGTCGCCATTCCTGTCGATGATCTTCGCGGGGGTCGATACGCCCGCTGCGGCGATCACGCCGCCGAGTTCGCGGCCGGTTTGCTTGATCCATTGGAGGGTGCCTTGGAGGGCGGTGGCGATGCTGTCGGTGGAGGAGACGTCGGTGGGGAAGAAGCGGGCGCGGGCGGGACTGAGTTCTTGGACGAGGGTTTCGCCGCTGGGGGCGTTGAGGTCGAGGATGGAGATGTTGGCGCCGGCGGAGATGAGGTTGTGGATGGTGGCTCGGCCGAGGCCGGAGGCGCTGGCGACGAGAGAGGTTAGTTGTGGAGTTCGTGGGGGTGGGGGAAGGGTACGCACCCACCGGAGACTATGAATGTTCTTCCCTCAACCTTCATGATTGTAGAGATCGGTCATCTTGAAGAAGACTCGAGCGTAGAGAGTACGTGGAAAGCCGAGGTATTGACTTCCTTATCGATAAGGATTCCAACCCTGCAACTAGGCCTTGCCCTGGAGGAAACAAAAGAGCGCTGGGTGGACTGACATGTAAAGTATTAAAGTGAGAAGAAGGAAAGAAAAGCGAGAGGCAAGCAGGGGTACATTAAGCACCTAATGGTACCTATCGATGATATACTTTCGCTGAGAGGCATATGATATCCAGGTCAAATGCAGATTTAGACTGGAAGATCTGGTTATATCCACATGCAACGATCTGATCTCATGAAAGCACTCAAAGGATATTATACAATGAGTCCAGCTACCACCAATGTGAACGTTACCACAACCTGTGTTCGTGGATGCTCCCACCTCACTCTGTAGCGGCCCGTCCATCCATGCCTCGTTTTGGCAAGCTACCAAAGCTAGTCAACCCACGTTCACGTCCACGATGTCTAGGGAATTTGGGAATACATAGGACTTACGATCCACGAGAGAAACTCAATAGCAACCGACCACGGAACCTGCGCATCACCTTGTATTCGCAGCGCAATATCCCCTTCCGCTATTTCCATGTCTTGGTTCGGCTGGAAACCCCCTTCCAACATGTCCATGAGGTCATGCATGAGCTGACTGTAGAATTTGATTAGATCGGACGCTGAGCGCTGACTGGGCATTAGTGCTTCGAGAGGTTGATACTGGGCAATCCAGCCGTCGCCGACATCCTCGGTCTTGAAGCCGCCCACCATGTTCTGGAGGGCGCGGCGTGTCTTCACACCCGGGCTGGAGATTGTTGCGAGTGCTATGCTCGGTGAAGATGCGGAAGATGCGGAAGCATGGTCATGGTGTTGGATATGTTCGGTAGGCAGGGCGAGCGAGCCTGATAGGAGATAGGCACACAGGAGGTACGAATTAAGGGAAACGAGTAGAGAAAGAATTGACCGCATTATGGGCAATTTGTTGGGCAGCTGTCGAACTGCGAAGCCTAGAATAAAAGATCGCATCTCACTAACATGGACCCTTGGGTTCTCGTACTAGTGTGTAGATGTGGGTCGCATGTCTCGGATTGCGTTTCCACTCAGATTTGGATGCTTCGATGCGCACCGTGGAACGTTCGGTTTGAGGCTTGTTTCCACCATACCAGAGACCCTGAACGCTGATTATTGGTTATCTCCACAAAATGATTCCGACCCGCAGCAGGCGGCTATCGCATGCTTCTTGAGGCCAAAGATGCCGCCCAGCATGCCGCGTGACACTGTCAGGAGGTCACTGGATCACCCAGATCATGGTCTCCTTTCTTTAATTGTGCCGCTTTGAAGGCTATGAAAGTCCGCGATTAGACTGGATCGCCAAACATGCTTGTAGTGACACAAACATGACTTAGAGACCGGAGCGCTTACGGGTAACCGGAGAAAACACTTACCAAGTGAGGAATTCATAACGCCCCAGAATAATAGCGATAGCATACGTAAACATGGCAAACGTTCCGGATATGATATCTGCATAACAGGCAGTCTAGGATCCATCCGGTGGCATGTTGCACTTTCCAGTGGTTCATGGTGTCAGATATCTTCTCAAGCCTTTCTAAACCCTCCTGACGGATATTTGAATTGAGCAATGTAAGTACTCCGGCAATTTTCCTTCTCAGCCATACGTCTCCAACGGTCGTGCGGCTCATCGTATATCCTTGCACACCTTTCTCCAAGGTGTGCTCAGTAATGTTGCATCATTGCTCGCGACTCGATGGGATTGGGGATGGGAAGTTCGAGAAGGCAATGCTTGACCGCGGACATACTGAGCAGTATGACAATTCCGTCCTGCTAGTCTCCTCAGTTCTTTTACTTCTTTCATAGCCAGTTGCCGGCTCGGCTGCCTAGGTAGAGGAGGAGTAACGGTCGGCTTCGTAGCAATCCCGGTAGCCCTCCCAGTGACTTTTGGCCTTTGAGTCCTCTCAAACCATGTTGCGGGAGCCGGCCTTTCTGAAACACCTGGTCACTGTATATCACATGCTGACTTTTCGAGCGAGCAAAGTATTAGCACAGTCGTCTACCGTGCAAGTTTATGCCGAGGACAGCCACAAGAAAAGGATCTGCCGTGCAGTCTTCAGTTTCCCATCGTCTTCCTATTATCGCAGTCAGCGAACACTTGCTTAGATTGCTCCGAAGACCGCAGTAGACGCCCCAGAACGGTATCGTCGTCCCTAGACATTGATGGGAAGGCAGTTAATTTCATTCGCAAGATATGCAGATGGAGGATATTTTGCATTCGAAGACCAGGTAGAAACTTTGACCACCACATGATAGAGCAAAGCTAACATTACCACGTTCCGATTGGCAAAGAAGCCAACGTCATATCGAGGCGTCAAGACCTCACAATCCTACCTTACGCCTTCCAGATCCTCTTGATACCCTCAGTCAAGCCGACGTCATTCGTCTCAAATTCGTATAACCCGATACCGACCACAACCGTGGCTGCTCGCAAGCCCCACCAGAACAACGCTCTAGTCTTCGGTACTCGCTTAGGTGGAAGATAGTCGATGATGATGGTTCTATACATGTAGTCAGCGACATGTTTGACTGACTCCCCGGTATTACCACACGTACTGGAAGCCGACATGGGAGTGGATGAGGATCGCAGCGGCAAGGGTAGCGTCTAGAATGGGATTCAGGGAGCCGGCTGCGAAGG
>JAABUL010005425.1_pt1 | contig 15892 bp, 18 predicted proteins | sample 5559151 | NCBI WGS metagenome assembly JAABUL01 (sample SAMN10711876, study PRJNA513368) | rock metagenome | isolation source: Antarctica rocks | place: Antarctica: Victoria Land, Pudding Butte sud | reverse complement strand
GGAGTATTTCTTAACTAAGTAAGCTAAGAAATCTAAAAGTTAATATCTTAAGTATATTTTAAAACCTAATAATGTTCTACTTAAGAGGAATAAAAATATTAAAGGAGGGGTTAATTAATATTACTATGAAATATATATACTTTTATTATAATTAATCCTATTTTATAAAGAAGTTATTAAGAGGTATAATAAGTACTTCTTAATATAAGATAAGGCCCCTAGCTATAATATATAATAATAAAAGGATCTTCTTAATATATTAAGGTTAATAGTTCTCTTATAATTATTAAACTCCTCTAACCTTAATTAAATTAAGTCCTATTAATATTATTCAAAATAATATATGTTAAAGAGATCCTTCTAATTGATAATTAAATAATTAACTATTAAGGTATATAAAGAAGAATAGGAGTTATTAGATATAAATAAAGTTAAGGGTTAATATAAGAGACTAATATTATAAATAGAATGCTATTATAATATAAATAGTAATAATAAGTTTTATAGTTAATTTATTATAATAGACTATTTAATAAGTTAGATATAAAAGTTTTAGGCTATTTAGATAGTTAGTTATTAAATAGTACTAAATTATAATATTTATATACTCTGGATTTTGCGGGTTACGGATAAATTTTGCAGAAACTCTGTTACAGACCTCTACCCAGCCTGTCAGCCATTAATTTCCATCTCAGGTCCCTAATCGACCTATTCTACATCCAGAGCATACCCGCGACACCTTCACCTAGCTACTAATGAAACCACTACTCAAACATAGAAAATTCAAGAAAAGATCCGCACTTCGACGAGCTACAACATCTCGTCAATCCACCAAGACATTTCCCCTTTCAATCCCAAACGTCGGCGGTCAAGCTCTATCGTCACGCCCCTAAACGACGTGAGCAAAATAACCAGCTCACAGTTCAGCCGAGAGAAACCCGGTCTCCAAGACCTTCCAATCCCTCCCCCAATTTTCTTTCCTAAAACGCTGCCCCAATCCCTCCCCCCAAACCCTCCCTCACAATCCTACCCCGAATCCCTACCCATTCTCCCAATCTCTCCCCCCAATCTCTCCCACCGAAATCATCCTCCTATCCCTCGCCGCCCGTCAAATGCCGCCCCTCCCCCTAATCCCTACCATCTCTTCTCCCCTAAACCCCCGTACCACTGGCACTCAATAGACGCCCACAAACTTTCTACAAAACCTCCAATAAATCTCCAACCCACTTCTATCACCGACGGAGATAGAACATCATGAATGTTACTATCCATAGCTAGCGATACCTAAGCAGGAGTAGTAAAGGAGTAGAAGTGGGAGAAGGAGGAGTAGAAAGAGTAGACTTAAAAGAGGAGGAGTAGAAAGAGGAGTAGAAAAGGGAGTAGAAAGAATAGAAAGCGGAGTCGAAAAATGGATGCACGATACTACATCCGAGAGCCCTTCCTCCCCGCTCTCATCTTGGATTGAAGGACGGGAGAGAGGAGAGAAAGGAGGAGAGAAAGGCGGAGAGAGAGCTGGAAATCGAAATCGAAAACAAAAAGCAGCGCAGGTTCGCTCTCAAACGACAGATGTACTCCAGATATCGGAGAATCGATGCAGAATAATGATTATCCATCGAGATCCTCCCTTCCATATGTTGTAGACATCAAAAGGTACAGCATCGAAATACACATTCCCAAGATACCGATATCATGTAAAGAGCCCGCCAACCACAGAGATATGCTGAGCCTACCGGCTCGGAAAGCATGATGGTACCTAGAAGCCGTCCTAGTATGATCATTAAATACCCCATGCTCATACGCTCCGATACCAACGCCAAAAATAATGCTGCCCACCCTCGCCATATCAAAACATCCCTGGCAACACTCATCGCCTTCTCCCAGCCTTACTACCAACCTCACTAAAAACCCCCTCATCCTCTTCCTCCACCGGCGCCGGCGTCCTCCGCTCATGTCTTCGTTTCGGTCGTCTGTGTCTGCTAGAACTAATATTGCTCGCACTATCATCAGGCATCAACTCGCTAGCGCCATCATCGAACCCATCATCTGTCCCCGACTCCCACGCGAAACTAGCCGGCGTGCCAATCCTGAGATCAAAAGGCGTGCCGCCTCTCCGCTCCTGGTTCGCCTGTGCGAGCCCCGCGCCTCGTTCTCGCATCACGCGCCTCACGGTCTCGGCTTTGAGGTGCAAGGCTTCAAAAGCGTTCTCGAGCGTTTCCATGGACAGGAAGATCTCGCGCTCGACCTCGGCTAGGGTAGCTATTTCCGTTTCCTCGTCTAGGGTGATAGGGGCGCCGGCTGTAGCAGGGGTGGAACCCCTGGATGGGGGGAAGGATTGGGAGCCCATTCGAGAAATGGGACCACGAGATGGGCCACGAGATGGAGGGATAGCTGTTGTGGTGGCAGGATCGTCGGCGCCGCTGCGGAGGAAACCGTCGAAGCGGCCTGAAGTGAGCAGATCCCATTCTCCGTCGCTGATTGCGGCTAGCGTGGCAAGCACGTTGTGGAGTGGAGGGTTTGTCAAAAGGTACATGGCTGACTCTGGGTCTCTTGGAGGCCTTGCTAGGCGATACAGGCGCTGTATGGCTAGACCTGTCTTTTGGAGCAGGTCAGCTGCGGCATTGATTGACGGCGTCCCCGTCGTTGAAGCGGGTCTGCTTGGGATCACGCCGATTAGTGAGGAGAATATCGGTCTTTGCTCAGATTCCAGGCGAGTGAGCATTGCGAATATCAATGTATCATCATCGACGTCTTGTGGAGGGCTGGAAGGTTGGTGTGGTTGACTTTCCAGCCATTTGTCGACGGATTGTTTGGTCTTTTTCGACTGTCGAACGTAATGGTCTCGAAATTCTTCCGGTACATCAACATCCATCTTTTGCATTGGTGCCGCATGGTCCGAAGCAGAGATACCTAGGCCCACTTGGGTGGAATCCATCACGAACGCGGGCCATTGCGGTAAGTCTTGCCTTCCGCACACGTACTCTAGTATCTCCCCCCAACTAACGCCCCTTTTGTCGTCAACATCAATATCGTAGTCCGCCGAAGCCTGACAAAGAATGCAAGTGCATGTTTCTGCAGAAATATCGCGAGCAAAGACAGCTTCGAGACGATCAAGCAAGCGCCGAGCCACAGATCGATAACCCGTAGCAACAGCGAGGGATCCGCTACAAGCCATGACTTTATCGTAGCTGTCGAACAAGTCATGAAAGGGTAGAAAGACGTTCTCGAGTTTGGCCGCAACTTGTGTTCCTGCTTGTGAGGTCTGGGGTGTTGGGAGCACACCCAGGAGAGTCCGAGGCATAGATCGAGGCAGACCTCCATTATGCATCAAGTAATCCACCCTTGGGGCTAGCACTTGCGGGGGCGGTGGGGGCGGAGGTGGCATAGGCGATTCCTCAAAGCCCCCTGACATGATGGGGTAACCACCTAATGCAGAGAGAGCAGGCGTTTCTTTCCTGCTGGGGGGAAAATTAGGCTCTGTGAGGGTCGGTGTCTGGGGTGAAGAGTCAGAATCGGTAGTTGGGGATGAGTCGTGGTCTGGACGAGGGCTGGCAGGGCGCTCCGTTGCGCCAGAGTCGATTGTGGAGCCATCAGTATCTTCACTTTTAGTGCCAGATTGTACTGATGAAGGCGGTCGGAGGTGGCTTTTGGTAGTAGATGTAGAGTCCTCGACAGTAGCTTGCCTGGGCCGAAGTTTCGAAGGCGTGTCAGGTTTGGACCTTTTCGCTGACACATTAGACTTATCCTCCTCTTTGGATACCTCCCGTGTGCTGTTCCTCGATTTGACTGAATGAGCATGACGATCCTTCCCCTTTTGGTCGCTCGCGTCTGAGCTAGTTCTCCCCAATCGTCTCTTCAATTGATCTGCGGCTTTTTGTAAATCGCTTTTCTTGCGTTCCACCTTGACCTTGACGGTGTCCACCTTTGGCTTCTCAATCCGAGACCTTTGATCCATTGTTGTCTCGGGCGGAGTTGGGGGCGCCACCCCGGCACTGGGTCCACTATTCGTAGGCTCATTTTCCTTGTCCTTCTCCAGGTCGGTAGGATCTGGGGTGTAATAGCTCAGCCTGGGATTAACAACATCTTCCCTACTTCCTACCGCCTCTTTACTGTGTGCCTTGGAAAATGAAGGGTATGGTAGACTGGTCTTGCTCCCCAAAGGTGAGTTTGATGTATTTTCTTTTGCTGAATCTGTTGCCGGCATTGATGCCCTGCGCTTTGTGGTAGTCGGAGAGGTATTGGTAGAGCGGCGTTCGGGCGGGGTGGATGCCTTGTCAACCTTACGTGAAGGCCGCGAGGATCTGTGGCGAGTCTTGTCCTTGGATCTGGGCGTATCAGGATCTCGCTCTCGCTCTTTCTCCCGAGGTTTAGAAGGCATAGCAGTGGATGTGAGACGTGAGTGAGGCAAGGTCTGATAGGTTGCTGATTCAGCCCATATGTTGAGTTCTGTAGGAGCAAGCAAGATGCCTTGTTCTTGCTGCTGTCATATGCATCTTTTCATCACTTTTCTCAATGCTTTTCCCGTCGTTGCTGCCGGCGCATGGTGAATGGAGGTCCTGGGCAACGGAGGTTTCTGGATGGCAAAATGACACGAGCCCAAACCCTGTGCGCAAGGTGAGGATCTTGAGAAGGCCGTACGGGGTTGGGGGTGATGAGAGTTGTACGGTACTGGAGGAATTGCGATTGATCTGTTCATCCTTTGGGACGGTGTTGTCGAATGGCTGTCCCGCAGAGGGGCGGCTCGGTTGAATGGTGTCTTGGCGCTCAGCCGCTATTCTATACATACACCACCTCAGGCAGCAATGCATCTAAGTCTTCAGTACTTCACGCTTAAGGCACCTCATAAACCTGTACCACCAAAAGAACGTTAAGCTTCCCTGCATTCTGAAGTATTGAATGTACGGAGATGTAGCTGTGAGCTGCCCAAGCTTACAACCCTGCCCTTGCTATCTCGACATCTTCCCTACCCATAACATGTCCCAATTCATGTAGGCTACTCCCGTCGCTTGATCCAAAATGCGACTGTTTCGTATCATCTGCCACTGAGCTTGCCAACATGGCTGCTGTCGAGAGCAGTCCCGCTACCAACAAATTCGCTCCGGCCCAGTAACCCACAGCTTCTATGGAAAACTGCTCGCGTAAAGCTCCAGCGATAGGAGGCCCGGCAAGGGCGAACACGCAGCACGATGACCATAGAATACCTGTCCAGACACCTAGAGAGTCTTGGCTATCTGCTGGAATGATCTGTGCAACCCCCGACGCTGGAAGACCCAGCATGGACCCGGCGAGGACGCCGAAGACCACGCAAAATGCGAGCGCATCATTTCTCTCGTTTGCCAGCGGCCAAGCAAGAAAGACAGTCAGAGCAGCGAAGAAGCAGCTGCCTGCATGAATCGATAAAGGATTTGCCCTTTTGGACTGTAGGCTTGCGAGCCAAGCACTCCCAATTCTTCCAATGATGCTACAGCTAGAAACATGTTAGAGAGTAAATCCGAAGATACAGGCAAAACTCACCCGTTCATAATGGAAAGAAACCAGATGACCTTGAACTTTTCCTGCTCAGCCCATTCGGTGACATGATACAGCAGAGGAGAGTACCCAAAGAAAATGAATGATGTTGAAGCCGTCAAGAGCATGCAAGGGCGGCACTTCAATGCCGTTCGATCAACCCAATTGCTCGATTTCAAAAGACTTCGAAGCTCGGTCTTCTTCGCGTTCGGAGGCGGACTCCCAAAAGTGAGGATGACAACAGATATTGCCCCAATGATAGCGGTTTGTATTCGAACGCCGTTGTTGAAGCCATATCCGTTGATGAGGAAGGATATAGCAGGTGGGTATGCCAGGCCCCCTGCAGCGGCACCCGCGGACGTGACTCCAACCGCGAAGTATCGGTTATGGGGAAACCACTGAACAGCGAGTTGGGAGCTGAATACAAAATAGCAAGCCTCACCAATTCCACCCATGATACCTTGGGTAAGGAATATGAGACCATAAATGCCCTGGCCTTCAAGTCCTTGGTGGCTAGTGAAACTCAAGCAGAAATGTCCCAAAGTTGTCAAACATCCTCCAACGATAACGACATATCGGTGCAGCTGTGCGTCGATGAGACGACCGATGATGAACGATAAGGACAAGACTAGAAATGCTTGCACGGAACCGATGAGGCCTATCCTCGAGTCGCCCGCGTTGGGGAGAAGATACTCATCGTAGTATCTGAAGTAGGGTCCGAAGCTCATGATAAGACCCCTATTCCAAATCAGCAAAGCTGCAATGATGATGGGGGTTGTCGCTACCAGCAGTTGGCCATTCCACAAAACCCTGCCAGCAGCGCTGCATATGGTCTCCATCCCCGAGGCCACCTGCTTTCACTATGCGGAAGCGACTGAGTGTCTATAGCCCTCATCTCAGCGCAGGACCTCGGGCCTTTGACCAAGTCCATGTTGCTACCCTCAATAGCCGCCATTCAGTTGCTCGAGGGATTCGTTAAGGCGGATATTGAGTTCGACCACCGCCATTGAGCGTATAATTGGTCGTCAAGATCAGATTACAGCTTGACTGGCGAAGGATAGTGGAAATGTATGGGGTGCAAACAACGGACTTGAGAGGCGGTAAGTGGCCCAATCTATACGGAGACGGTGCAATATCGGATGCCAGCAGCGAAGCTGAGAACATAGCTGAGATGTAGGTAAGAAGACTGTGTCGGATGTGTGGTAAGTTCGAGCACAGCAAAAGCTTGGTGTGCCGTACCATGGTCCTCCATCGCCACGCAGGGCAGCATTCGCTTCTTCCGTGAATAGTCTCCCAAACCCTAATAATCATATGTTTTTGCGCATATGTATATGCGGTAAGTTGATTAACCACAAGTTGTAGGGTTTCTCTGAATTACATATTACGTATCGAAAACCGTTCTTCACATCCCTCGATGTTGCGTTGTGACTATTACGAGAGATCTCTACAAGATGATGGACAGTCGCGAAAGCAACGAGTACACTTCTCCTTCAAGTGAAGCCTTTGCGGTACAAGAAATCTCGTCCTTGGCTTCTCCAATGGTACACATGAGTGGATGATTCGTCCTTGTCCTCTACCAGATACTATAATCATGTCTCCTCACATTCATAAGCCTTCAGGGCCTCCAATATCACGAATTGAGTCGACGTCATGTCACGGAAGAGAGGCGCAGGTGTCGGCGTGGGCTTTCGATTTGGTTGCGATCATTCCTTCTTGAATTGGATTTCCCTAAGATCTGGGGAGAGGAGGCAGAGGCTTGACGGCTTGGCAACGCCTCGAAGCCTCTTTTTCTATGGGAGAATCCGTAAGAATTGCATATTGTTACCTATGCAACAAGCGCGGAAGCTGCAAAGTGCACATGGTATTCGTCAAATCGTCTGAACATCACAGACTATCGATGTATTCTCCCGACTGCAGTGTACGCCGTCGGTCTCGGATAGCTTATTAGATATTCAACAAATAAAACTGATTCGATACACCCTAAAGCTTAGGCATTCCCTTACTTGCCGCTGACTCACGAATGAATATGCTCATGCTGGACAACATGTAATTACTCGACGCGGCTTTTCGAAGAACGTCTTAACATCTGACAGGCAGATCTAAACCAAACATTGCGACACCTAACGAGCAATGACAATAATTCTCCTCTTGACCTCTTGATGAACGGCCATACACGTCAGGGCTTATCTGCAAAGAACAACATGCTGGGGAAAAGGGCTTAGGAGAAATAGGATGATAATCGGAGAAGATGATGGAGCTAAGATGAAAGGTAGACACAGGATAAGAACGAAGATTTAGAAAGTGCATACGCAGCAATACCAAAACCAGATCCATGCCGAGATCGATCTTCTTCGGGGCCTGCCAAACATGATTACTACTATCCTGAATATTCGGTGGGGCCATCGTGTCCACCGAGTGATGCGGTAGATCGCATCGAGATGCCAGACAGGCACGCCGTCCTCGTCATGAAAATCCAGCAAATAGTCGTATGTAGCTCTACGGCCGCCTCCGGCGCCGAATGCATCATAAGCCGCACAGGGGCGTCTGTAGCTGGTACTTCCCTGCCGATATCAGTATCTGAAAGCCATTCATGTTCAGGAACGTTATCGGACTCCATTGCTCCTCGCACACGGAGCGACAACCTAGGTGGTTGGTGTGCTCCCAGAAGTGGTGTGCGCTGGCGCAGCTAGCAAACGTCATGTGGGAGTATTGGTGGAAGCACTCAGGTGCTCGTCTTCCACGACCCGGTCAGTATTATCGAGCAAGTTCCCTGAATCGGGGCATATCAGTCGAAAGCTTCTGGAGGACAAGTTGTCCGTTATCTGAACATACTGGCGAGATAGTTGCCTTTGCAACAGCGGGGCTTGCCGAAACGAGCTCTGGCTATTCCTTTCAGCTTCGCTTCACCCAGTTCACCTCTTCCAGCCTCTCAATCAAAGTATCAGAAGATATGGGTTGTGAGCCCTTCCATTCGAAAATGGCGATGGCTCCTTCTCTTGAACATCAACCCCAGTTTGGTCAAATTTCGATGGGCATATCTTCCGAGCCCATCTTGGCAGCACTGGAGCTGTTTCCTTGCACTGCATTATCAGGTCCATCCATTTCGGCAACCCTCCCCCCAATCCAAGCCCCCAACGCAACAAACCCCCACCCCCCCTTCCCCTCACAAAACCCCCTAAGCGCCGCATACCGCTCCCTCTCACCCACCCCCGTCGCTCGCAGCACCTTTGCCAAATCAACAGGACACAGGTACGGAGGCTGCCTGACGTCTTCTGCAAGTGAAGCTGTAGATTGCATCACGCATGCATAATAGACGCAGTGATCGATGCCGAAACAGTGGCCTAGCTCATGACTGGCCGTTTGGCAGACGCGGGAGAGCCAGGTGGCTGATAGGAGTCCTGGTGGGGTTTGGTGGAGAAGGGAGGTGTGTGCGGTTACGGCTGCTTGTAAAGGTGACTCATACGCCCCTAAATCTGAAGCATTCATCATCGTCTGCGGTTCCCCACAACACGCCCGCATATACCCCTCGCAATGAGACGCCGGCCACGCATGCTGCCTCTCCACATTCTGTCTCCCATCAAGATTAGGATTATATCTCGCCATCGACACAACCGCAACGCGACTTCCACCATAAGCGCGACCGACGCAGAAATCATCGTCGTCGTCTTCGAAGAGATCGTGCTCCACAAGCATGAGCAGGGCGTAAGCGTCTTCTGGGAGGATACTGATGGCTGTATCGAGGAGATCGTCGAGGTTGAGTTGGTGTTGGAAGAGGTTATCGGGTGAGGTGCGGATGCGGATACCGATGGATTCGGATGGTGTGTTGAGCGCTATGAAACCTGAACGGCGGCGGTTGTCCCATTTCGCAAAGTGAAGGTTGTTAGGTGGCAGAAGCTTGACGCTCATGTCGTGGTAGAAAGCTGCTAAATAGCTCATAACATCTTCTACAGCTGGCTGCGTCAGATACGCTCGTTCCACGTTCTCTTTCCCTTGTGGAACGCTCCATCTACGGAAACACGGTACATTTGCAGCAGCTTTGGGTAGACCAGCGATATACAGCACATTCCTTTCGGGTGTTACTTTATTGCGCGCTTTCTCGCGGACCCAAGAAAGCAGACTCTGAGGAGGTGCGTTTGGGTCCAAGGCCAGATCGTCTCCAGGCAGCACCAATGGGGCTGGGAAAGAGTCATCAGGCTTTAGGCTTTCATTCTTTTTCTTACCGGCTGCGGTCGCTCGCTGTTGCAGAGAAGGCCTTTGGTAGCCTATCCGGTCGGCGTGTGTAGATGGTGCGGAGCTAAGAGAGGAGTGGGCACACGCAAGATTACGAGACATGTCGAAAGATAAGCTCGAGGATGAATCATTTGCAAATTAATGCGTGAAGAAAGGTAAACAAGAAAACTCAAGAGGTTATAAGAACATAGGCTGTTTTAGCGTGGTATTACCTTGCAGCGTGGCAGCCTAGAGCTTAGTGGAATCCTTAGCGTCGAAGCTGTTCCTGGAGGATGCCATGTACAAAAATTTGAAACAACATCCAGCGGTACCTTGAGAATACTGGACAGCGTCCATGAGAGAGCTCAGGCACTGCCGTTCGTAATCCTAAACAACACCTTGCGGGTACAGCACTCTTGTAGATAGTTGGGTAGTTGATAGCTATATTTCGCGACCACTCTTTAACCGGAATAGATCAAAGAGATTTCAGACGTACAGAACAGGATTGAAATGTCTTCCATACTGATGAATCAATCAGATCCAACCAGCTTGACGAAACATGGCATCCTTGCAACTGAAAGCATTGCAACAGAGGAACTTTTACCTTCTGAATCCTCCACCATTTTAATTTTCTGTGTTTCGTAGATTGTCATAAGCATAATAGCAAACAGTAGCTCTCGAGGTACTATCCAGCTTACCTTCTGGATATACATAAGGACGGCCCAATCATTCGTGTTTTCATGCAGCATGTAGTCTATAATTCGTAGGACTCGTCGTCGTATTGTTTTAGGTGTGGCCGTTCGTCTCTTGGTGTCCGTTCATAGATAGCTTTTCCCTTCGTTTTCGGACCGACTTAGCCAGTACTTCGAGCACCTGTTCCGTCGTATCCCATCCTATGCAAGCATCTGTGATGCTGACGCCATACTTCAGGCCATCTTTGCCTTCTTTAGGTACTTTTTGTGCGCCTACGACCCTGTCAGCCATTCCAATCCTATGGTCAATTCGAGAGCCTACCAACCTTCATTGATATGGCTCTCAATCATGACTCCCATAATCGCCTCTTCTCCTGCCTCAATTTGCCCAGCTAGATCATTCACCACCTTGGGCTGATTCCGGTGATCCTTCAAAGAGTTTCCGTGACTGCAATCGACCATCAATCTCTGTCTCAGGTCTTTACTTGCCAGGGCTTCTTTGGCCTCTTGTATGCTTTTCTTGTCGTAATTCGTCCCCTTCTTGCCTCCTCTTAAGATAACGAAACAGTCTTCATTGCCCAACGTCCCAACAATTGCGACTAAGCCAGGCTTCGTAACAGATAAAAAGTGATGAGGGTGCATGACGGCTCCAATCGCGTCGATCGCCACGTCCAGCGACCCATCTGTGCCGTTCTTGAAGCCTACAGGGTAGGATAGTCCTGACGCCAATTCCCGATGCAGCTGGCTCTCTGTCGTCCGAGCTCCCACAGCACCAGCACTCAGACAATCTGCTAAGAATTGTGGCGATATGGTATCCAGCATCTCACTCGCCAGTGGCATACCTTTCTCGGTCAGATCCACGAACAGTTGCCGCGATACCCTCAAGCCTTTGTTGATATGGAAGCTGTTGTTGATATCAGGGTCATTGATGAGCCCCTTCCAACCCACCGTTGTCCGCGGCTTCTCGAGATACGAGCGCATCACAATCAGAAGATCCTCATTGTAGAGATGTTTGAGGCGGAGCAGGCGGTCGGCATAGTCGAGGGCAGCTGCAGGATCGTGTATGGAGCAAGGGCCGATGATGACGAGGAGACGGCGGTTTGGATCAGCGCCATGCACGATTGAGGCTATATCGTTTCGAGCTTCGATCACTGTCTTCTTGGATTTTTCGGTCTGGGCATCGTGAGTCATTAAACATTGGCTGCTGATTGAGTGATCGCACTTGTAATATTTCATGCTGGAGTAGGTCTGGAGGTGTCAGAGGATTGACTCCTCTTACTAGGATCCGTTAGCCAGAATATCCCATAGATAGCCCGCTGAATGCACCTCTCCAATCTTCGAGTCTGTCTTTGTTGCCAATGTGAGGATTCGTAACATGGAACTGGACGCTAATTCAGCAACTGTGGATCAATGCCTGGGGTCAGATTGGCAGTACTTACGGACATAGTGTGTAGCTTAAGGAAGAGGGCGACACAGTGGGAAGTTGACAAGATAATTGCCAAACAGAAACCCGGCTGGAATACTCACAGGCCAGCGGAAGCCGCTAATACGGGTATTATACGACTCTTAGGGCATGCCGTAGCTTTCCCAGGGCTGGCCAATCACAAGACGGGCAACAATCCCGCAATAGACTAAAATCCTCTAACGACTTCCTCTCCACTCCACCGCGCCCACAGCATCCCTCGTCATATTTCCTTTGTATTCTAGCTGTGCAATAGACAAGATGCTGGCACGCTCAGCTTTACGCTCCGCGCGTACGGCTAGCAATGCCCGCAGCTCACTGGGCCGAACGGTGACAGTATTGACTTTAAAGCCGCTCATAGTGATGCAAGGGCTGATTTGTATACCAGCGCTCCGCAGCGTCCTCGTCAGGCGGTGCCGCTTCAGAGGCTGCTTCCTCTCCTTTCCGATTGACCGCGGCAGGGTCTGTGGCTACAGCTATGGCGGTCGGGTCGATGGCGTGGTACCTCCACCTTTACGGGCCCACAGTCTATGCAATGACACCTGCGGAAGAAGGGTATGGATCATTGCAAACAGTGTGAAAGGTTTTAAGCTAAAGCTTGTACTCAGACTGCACTCACCCAAGTACCCATGGGAACACGAGAAATTCACCAAGACCTTCGACCACCAGTCGTATGCGCCTCCAATGTTCGCTGCAACACTCATGACTAATGCTGCTCAACAGTCTACGACGAGGTTTTCAAGTTTATCGCGAAGTCTGCTCGTCTTGCCATTCCCTCAACCGCATCCCGTGGCGCACCCTGGTCGGCAATACACACACAGTAGATGAAATGAAAGCCATGGCCGAAGAAAACGAATACGACACTGAGCCCAATGATGAGGGTGAGATCGAAAAGCGACCCGGAAAGCTTTCGGATTACATTCCACCTCCATACAAGAACGATGAGGCGGCGCGGGCGGCAAACAACGGAGCGTTGCCTCCAGATCTCAGCTTGATGGTCAAGGCGAGACATGGAGGGTGCAATTACATCTTTTCGCTGTTGACGGGATATCCAGAGGACCCACCTCCAGGAGCTGTGGTCCCTGCCGGGTTGAACTTCAACCCTTATTTCCCTGGGACTGGCGAGTTATATGTAAATATTGGACTGAGGCAAGAAGCTAAGACGATTTCACAGGTATTGCAATGGCTCGTGTCCTCTACGATGGCTTGGTCGAATACGAAGATGGTACACCCGCTACAACCTCGCAAATGGCAAAGGATGTGGTTGAGTTCTTGAACTGGGCAGCGGAGCCGGAAATGGACCAGAGGAAGAAGATGGGCGTGGCCACTATCGTTATAACGTCCGCTCTACTAGCTCTCAGCATATGGGTTAAAAGGTACGTCTCGTCCGATTGTTTACCCTGGTCCAATCCTTATTGACTCGTATATTTCTAGGTACAAGTGGTCGCCCATCAAGACAAGGAAGATCGTCTACAATCCTCCAGTCGGTGGAAATCCTCGATCACGCGGTCAATAGGCTCATCTTCTTCTTTTGGCGTTCCCTTTCTTGCGACCAATAGATGCGAACACTGTAACATTGGGCGTGTATATATTCACTAGTGTTTTCCAGCGTTAGCTTGGAAATGCCCTCCCATTGTCTCATAAGCCCGTGACGACTTGAATATACAGAGCCACCGTCGATTCTTCTTCGGCGCCAATTCATCATTTGTCGATCTTCATCAACAAGACTCGAAGTCCTGGCTGAATCGCGCAGTGCGAACCCCCATGCCATAGAGCCGGTGCTGGTAACAGCTTTCCCTCCAAGCACTCCATGCTTCTTGCTGGCAATGATAACTCCAAAAAGAGCCTAATACCCAGTCCCATACGCCTCTGATGCTCCCGCAACGTCTTCACCAGACTCCCTTCTTAGCAGAAAAATCCGGCTTACCCGTACTCTCCGTCATTGCTCACATATCTCAGAACCAACCCATCTATCATAATCAAGCCCCATCCCCCCCGCTCCCTAGCATCCCTCAATCACCAACCCACCATCTACCCAGGTCTCCGCTCCATAGTCTGGCTAATAAACCCCCTAATCGCAGCCCACTTCTCCTTACTACTCTCCTTGCCACCAACATCCCCCCCTCTCCCTTGATCATCCCCCAGCGCAGTCCTCTCAACACTAGCCCCAGCAGCCATGAGCGCCATATTCTTCCCAAACCGCTCCATCTCCATCGCCACCAATTTCTCCTTCTTCTTCCCGGCCCCAGGTCTGCTTTTTAGACTCTTATGCTTGATTTTGGTCGCGTTGTCGCCTTTGACGCTGCCGTGTCCATTTATATCGCGAATGGGGCTGGGGGCTTCAGGTAGTGCATCGGCTAGTCCGTCTAGATTTGTGAGGAGCTTTTTGGAGGGACGACGTCGCTTGTTTATTTTCGAGCCTGGCGCTGTTTTTGAGATGCGGGAGAGGAGGGTGGCGTGTTTGGTTGAGCGCTTTAGGCGTTTGGTGGGTGCTTTTGAGGATTTGTGGGTGGGTTTGGAGGGTGAGGGAAGGGAGGGGTGAGTGGGTTTGCGGGTGGGGAGTGGCGGTTTGGGTGCCTGTTGTTGTTAGTGTTGTAGATTTGTGGGAGGGGATGTAGAGTTACCATGTCAAAGCTAATGTTATTGTGCCATTGGTGGATGTATGTGGTTGAGAGGATTGAATGTTGAGTCTGCTATTTTAACATGACGAAATTAACGCCGCAAACTCCGTGCTAGCTTCTGGTTCGCGTTCTTCTACTCGAGAACTCTCTCTTTAACCTCTAAATTAGTGATATATCGAGATGGAGACAGACGAAGATCGTATTGAGAGGCTTCGACTTCAGTTGCGATCTATTGAGGCTCATGCAGCGGTGCTCAAAGCCCAGATCGCCGAGGCAGAAGAAGCACACCCTGATCCATCACAGGACAACTTGGCGGAAGAGAACGCTGAGACTCGAGATTATTCGGTACACAACGAGCCTTGGCCACTACAACCTGGAGAATATCAACGATATGGGAGGCAGATGATCATGCCGGAGATCGGGCTCGAAGGTTGGCTTGTGCCTCTGTCCTGCGTGTGGTCCTAGACTCACGCATGGACCAGGTCAGCTCAAGCTCAAGAGGGCAAAAGTATTGATTGTTGGGCTTGGTGGATTGGGATGCCCAGCAGCAACGTACCTAGCTGGTGCTGGCGTGGGAGTGCTAGGCCTAGTCGACGATGATACTATATCCTTGTCGAATATTCATAGGCAAATACTGTATCGTGAACAGAGCGTGGGTAATTCCAAAGTCGAGGAAGCTATACAAGCTCTGAAATCGTGAGTTGTTGTCAACATTGGCTCCTTTGCTCCAGTCACTGATACTTTCAGCGTAAATTCCACGGTTAATTACAATGCTCACAATGTCCGCCTTACACCACCCAAAGCAATCGAGCTCTTCGAACAATATGACCTTATACTCGATTGTACGGATCACCCATCTTCGCGGTATTTCATATCAGACGCCGCGGTCCTGGCAAATAAACCTCTTGTGACCGCCTCCGGCCTACGCACTGAAGGACAACTCATGGTGCTCAACCATCCTCCCAGAAGTCAAGAAAACAGCCAAAGAAGTTTCTGCTATCGTTGCGTATACCCAAAGCCACCACCACCAGAAAGCGTCACAACATGCGGAGAAGGAGGTATCTTGGGACCGGTCGTTGGAGTCATGGGCGTTCTGATGGCAATGGAAGCCATCAAAGTCCTGGTTCCGCCATCGCAAGAAAAGAACGGATACCCTGATGCGCGCACCGACGCCCGACCTTCGCTCTTAATGTACTCTGCATACAGCAACCCGCTCTTCCGAAGCTTTCAACTGAAAGGTAAGAGGCATGACTGCATCGCCTGCTCCAAGCACGCCACCATCACAAGGGATACTCTGGAGTCTGGGAGCCTCGATTACGTAGCATTCTGCGGAGCCAGGCCGCCCGTAAACATACTCTTGGACCAAGAAAGAATACAAGCCCACGATTACTCGATCCTCCGCC
>JAABUL010005423.1_pt1 | contig 15894 bp, 17 predicted proteins | sample 5559151 | NCBI WGS metagenome assembly JAABUL01 (sample SAMN10711876, study PRJNA513368) | rock metagenome | isolation source: Antarctica rocks | place: Antarctica: Victoria Land, Pudding Butte sud | reverse complement strand
ATCCGGATCATGTGACAAGTAGACATTGAACTTGACTGAACTTGCGGTTCTGCACGGTTTTCCCTATGTTGTATTTGCACGCGGCGATTAGGCCGGTGCGGACATGAGGCCAAGATGTCAGACGCCACCGACAACATCGATCTCCGCACGCAACTCGGCAAGATCGACCGCGACCGCGCGGAGACGCAAACGCTCCTGGCTGAAACGCAGAAGCTCCTCGCCGAGCAAGGCAAGCTTGCATCCGAAGGTCGCAAGTTCGACCGCGATAGGGGCGTGCAAACGCTCTTGGCGGTCACCGGCCTCGTCGGCGGCGTGATCACGGTTGCCAAGCTGGTTTGGCCGGGCCGTCTCCCGTGACACCGGAACGGCTACGCGAGTGTCTCGGCGTCCTCGGCTGGTCCGGCGGCGCATTGGCGCGACAACTGGACTGCCGTGATGAACTCGTGCGGCGCTGGCTCAGCGGGGCTCGCGGCTATACCGTACCTGAGCTTGTAGCTGACTGGATCGAGCGGCGTGTCGAGGCTGCACTTGCTGATCCTCCACCGGAGAGATGGAAGCGCAACCTAGCCGAAGAGGTCGCCACCGTCTCCTGACGGTGCTCCCTTTTGCTTCTCGGCCGGCTATGCTCGGCGCACGCGCAAAAGGGCCGCCCGTCTGATTTTTACTGTGAACTGACATAAGAGGGCGTGCATACACCGTTCGGTCCAGACGCACGGCACTGAAAGGCGTCCCAGCTCGGACGGAGGGAGCGGCCGATAGCGACGGGCCGCGTCTTCCGGTAATATCGATCCGCACAGGAACTCATCCTGGCCGATACGATCGACATCTTTACCGCCAAGGATATCGAGCCGTTCGGCGACATCGCTTCAGCAATAGACGTCGCGGCCTCGATGCACGGGATCACCGCCGATCCCGACCCCATCGACGGCTTTGTCGCCGACGTCAATCGCCTATGCGACCGTCCGATCCAATTCGACCGCATCGAAATGCTGTTGATCAAGGTGCAGCGTGCTGGGCTGGTCGACGACGACGACCAAGGCTTCGCGTTACACGCAGCCTATCTCCTGCAGCGCGCGGAAGGTGTGCGATCCGAGCATACGGGCGCGCAATCAGTCGAGTATGGCAATCGTGCAGCCGGGTCGGACCTGATGCAGACCGAGCGCGCAGCGCTTGAGCGTGCGGCGGAGAACAGCCTGGCCCAACGCCGTGCGAGTGGCGCGATCCTGAGCTACGAGCTTGATGGCTGGATGGTTCAAGCGCCACCAGCCCGCGCGACAACGGGAGCGGCAGATGAAGCGATTCAAGTCAGCCGGCCAGGCGCAGCGGTTTCTGTCTGCTCACGATGGGATCAGCAACCTGTTCCACCTCCGCCGTCATCAAATTCCAGCCGTCCCGTATCGAGCCGCACGGACCCAAGCCTTCCAAGTTTGGGCCGAGGTCACCGGAGTCACCGCTGCAGCGTAACCAAGAGCACGCCATCCTGATTGCGCCCTGTCCCAACATCGGTCAAACAAGTTGACGGTGCCGCCGCCCGCGGTCGACAGCATCACCCATTTTTCCCACATCTCCTGCAGGATCTGCTCCGATAGCCGCGCGCGGAACCCGGCGCCCTGCAGCGCCGCGTCGAGCGCCTGCACCCGGTCGGACGTCGTCCCGTCGCGCTCGCCATAGGCCAGCTCCTGCATCTCGGCGAGCTGGCCGATGCGGCCCTCGGCATCGAGCGTGGTCGCCACGATGCAGACGCCGCCGAGCACCGCACGCTCGCCGAACCGTTCGATCAGCCGGTCGACATGGCGCATGCCGTTGAGCAGCGGCATGATCATGCAGTCTCCACGAGGGCCGGCGCCAGGGTGAGGTCGCCATGCGGGCTCACGATCCGCAACCCGTCGCGCCGCAGTTGCTCGGCCCGGCCGGGCCGCACTAGGAAGCGGACGTCGCGCCCGGCCTCGGCCAGCCGGCCGCCGAAATACCCGCCGGTCGCGCCGGCGCCGGCGATCAAGATGCGCATCGGTTCAGGTCTCCTGTTGGGCCGGGCGGGGACGGATGAACATCAGCGTCGGGATCAGCCCGGCTGCTACCACCGCCGCCATCAGCCACCAGCCGCGATGATAGGCCGCCAACTGCGCGGTCGGCGACCCGGGCGAGGCCACGACGGCGACGAAGACCGCCACCCCAATCGCCAGCGCCGCCTGTCGGATCATGTTGATCACCCCCGACCCGGTCGCGAACGACGACGGCGGCAACGACGCCGCACTCACGCCCATCAGCGTCGGATAGGTCAGCCCAACCCCCACCCCGGTGGCCACCATGCCGATCACCACCGGCGCCAGGTCCGGCTCCAGCCCGATCCCGATCGCCCACACCGACAGCCCGGCCGCCAACAGCACGATCCCCGCCGTCACCACCGCCGCCGCGCCGACCCGCGCGATCAGCCGTCCGGCCAGCAGCAGCGACGTGAACGGCACCAGCAGCGGACCCGGCGCGATCGTCAGCCCGGTCTTGAGCGCGGACCAGCCCCACACCGTCTGCTCCCAGACCGCGATCGAGAACAGCATCGCGCCGAACGCGATCGAGTAGGGCGCCATCACCAGCGCGGCGCCGGTGAAGGGGCGGATGCGGAACAGCGCCGGGTCCACGAACGGGTTGACCGAGCGCAGGCAATGACGCACGAACAGGGCCAGGCACACCATCGACAGGGCGGCGCTCAGCCAGATCCGCGGCGAGCGCCAGCCCCAATCGTTGACCTCGATGATGGCGAAGATCAGCGCCGCGATCCCCGCGGTCACGAGCAGCGCCGCCCACAGGCTCGGCCGCTTCACCGGATGACCCGGCACCTCGGGCAACGCCCACCAGCCGACCACCATCGCCGCCAACCCGATCGGCACGTTGACGATGAAGATCCAGCGCCAGCTCAGCGCGATCAGCACGCCGCCGACCACCGGCCCCAGCGCCGCCGCGAACCCGCCGATCGCGGTCCAGGTCCGCACCGCGCCGCCCCGCCGCTCGGGCGGGAACGACGCCAGCAGCAGCCCGAGCGACGTCGGCGTCATCAGCGCCGCACCGGCCGCCTGCACGACCCGGAACGCCACCAGCGCGCCGACGCTGCCAGCCGCCGCACAGGCCGCCGAGGCCGCGGTGAACAGGCCGATCCCGAGCAGGAAGCTGCGGTCGCGCCGGTGCCGCTCTGCCAGGCGGCCGAAGAACACCAGCAGCGCGGCATAGGCGATCGCATACCCGTTCAGGATCCACGACAAATCCTGCAGCGACGCGTCGGTGAACTCGCCGGCGATGTTGGGCAAGCCGACATTGACGATGAACAGGTCCAGATTGGCCAACACGATGCCGATACAGACGATCCCCAGCACCTGGCCCGGCGTCGCACTCCGGCGGCGCAGGAACGGCAGGATCGAGGTGGCGCTCATCCCGGTATCTCCTGCATCAGTTGCGCCAGCGTCACCGGCCGCAGCGTGGTCTCGATCGCCGTGTCCGCCGCCGCGAACACGGGCCCCAGCAGGCCCGGCATCCGTGCGTCGACCGGGCAATTCGGGTTGCCGCGCAGCCGCAGCGCGAACACCGAGGCGTCGGTCTCCACCGCGCGATAGACCGCGTCGAGCGTGATCGCGTCGGCGGCCCGGCCGAGCCGCACGCCGCCATCCTTGCCCGGGCGCACCGCCACCAGCCCGTGACGCTGCATCGATTTCAGCAGCCGCCGCACCACCACCGGGTTGGTGTCGAGGCTGCGTGCCACCGCCTCGGACGTGGTGCCGTGCGGTCCCTTGTAGGCGACCACGCAGAGGATCTGCACGGCGCTCGCCAATCGCGTGTTTGCGGCCATACCAAAACAATACCGGTTTAGTTCTGTTTCAGCAAGCACGCCGTTTTGTCCTTGGCCCAACCGGGCGACGCGGCACACTCCGGCCATGAGCGAAGCACCGCCTCGGCGAGGGCTCCCCCCAGCTGCGCCCGGAAGACGCCGGCATGACGCTCGGGCCATGGGTCGAGTCGGAGAACTTCAATCCCGGCTACATCATGCGCGGCATCCACCTGCTGCCGCAATGCGGCGACAAAATCGAGTGGCGCCACACCCACGATCACTGGGAGGACAAGCACAGCATCCCCCAGGCCGACCTGGAGGACGGCACGCTCCAGTTTAAATAGGTCTTACGGCGGCCCCATCCCCTTGGCCTTCAGGATCGCCTGCATCTCCGGCCCGGCCAGCGCGGCCAGCAGGATCAGCGGCGCCTCGGCAGCCTTCGGGTTCATGCTGGCGACATAGACCGTCCGCGTCTGCAGCTCGGCCGGCAGCGGACCGACCACGGTCGCACCCGCGACCGCCAGCAGCTCGCTCGCCTGGCCCAGCGCCAGCGCCGCCTTGCCCTCGGCCACCGGCTCGGCCGACAATCCGCCCTGGGTCAATACCAGCTTCGGCTTCATCTGCGCCGCGATGCCCATCTGCTCGAACAGCTTGCTCAGATAGATGCCGCTGCTGCCGCCCGACGCCGGGTCCACCATCGCCACCGACGGCGCCGCCAGCAAGGCCGCCTTGAACGCCGCCTGCGTCGAGATGTCCGGCTTCGGCGCGCCCTTGCGCACCGCCACGCCGATCCCGGCCGACGCGATCGGCGTCACCAGGATCACTCGGCCGTCGCGCTGCAGGTCCGCGACCGTCGCCGGCGTCAGCACGGCGAGATCGAACACGTCGCCGCGGGCGATGCGCGACGCCACTCCACCCGACGTGTCGTTGACGACGAGCACCTTATTGCCGGTCCGCTGCTCGAACGCCGGCAGGAACGCGTCCAGCACCGGCTTGAACGCGCCCGATGTCAGTACGTGGATGTCCGCGGCCAGGGCCGGCGCGGCGCTCAATGCGACGCACAACGCCAGCAGGACGGAGCGCATCACGGCTCGTCCTTGCGCAACACCTGCAGGATCGCGACCAGCTTGTCGTCGCGCCAGCGTGCCCACTCCGCCATCGACCGTCCCTCCGCCTCCTGCTCCACGCCAGCGGCCAGCGTATCGATCAGCGCCGGGCTGTCCTGCTGCGCGCCCAGATGCGGCCACAGGATCGCCGGGCCGAAATTCTTCCACAGATGCCGCAGCCCACCCTCCCCGCCGCCGAGATGATGCGTCAACGCCGGCCCCATCAGCGCCCAGCGGATCCCCGGCCCTTGGGCCACCGCGGCATCGACATCGGCCACGTCCACCACGCCCTGCTCGACCAGATAGGCCGCCTCGCGCCAGATCGCCGCCTGCAGCCGGTTGCTGACGTGCCCCGGCATCTCCTTGTTCAGCCGGATCGCCCGCTTGCCGATGGCGCGATAGAACGCCAGTGCCCGGTCGACCACCTCGGGCGCGGTCTGCGCGCCGCCGCAGACCTCGACCAGCGGGATCAGATGCGGCGGATTGAACGGATGGCCCACCACCACCCGCTCCGGATGCGGGCAGCGCGCCTGGATCTGGCTCGGCATCAGGTTGGAGGACGAGCTGGCGATGATGACCGTGGCCGGCAGCGCCGCGCCGATCCGCTCCAGCAGCGCCTGCTTGGTCTCGACCCGGTCGGGACCACTCTCCTGGATGAAGTCGCAGCCGGCCACCGCGTCGACCGGATCGGCCATGAAGGTGACCCGGCTGCGGTCGGCGTCCTCCGCCAGGCCCAGCGTCGTCAGCGCCGGCCAGGCGGCGTCGATGAAGCGGGCCAGGCGTTGGGCGGCGTCCGGCGCCGGGTCGCTGGCGCGCACCGCCAGGCCGCGCGAGAGGAAATAGGCCGCCCAGCTCGCGCCGATGGTCCCGGCGCCGATCACGCCGACCGTGCCCACGCCCTCGTATGTCGTCATGCCGTCGGATCCTCCCCTGGTTGCGGACCTTGCCACGAAGGCCCCGCCCTGTCGCCTGCCCCCCTTGCCGCGACCCGGCCAACGCGATAGCCGACCAGCATGCAAACCATCGCGCCGTTCCGCCTGACCGTCTGCGGCATCGAGGAGCTGGGCGGCTTCTGCGAGGCCCGGCCCACCCATGTGCTGTCGATCCTCGACCCCGAATGGCCGGTCCCGGAAGCGTTCGGCCAGTTCGGCGAGCACGAGAAGCTGGAGCTGCGCTTCCACGATGTGATAGAGGAGCTGCCCCGCCAGGTCCGCCCCCGCGAGGAGCACGTCGCCGCCCTGCTCGCCTTCGGCCGCGACCTGATGGCCGAGCCGCCGCAGGACGCCCACCTCCTGGTCCACTGCCACGCCGGCATCTCGCGCTCGACCGCGGCCATGACCCTGATCCTGGCGCAGCATCTGCCCGAGGTTCCGGCCGACGAGATCCTGGCCGAGGTGCTGCGCATTCGCGACAAGGCCTGGCCCAACCTGCACATGCTGGAGATGGGCGACGCCATGCTCGGCCGCGGCGGCACCCTGCCTGCGGCCGCCCACCCGCTCTATCGCATGCAGCTCGAGCGGCGCCCGTTCCTGTGGGATTTCATGAGCAACCTCAGCCGCCAGCGCGAACTCGCGACCGCCACCCAGCCGCCGGTCTGACCACCGTCATCGTCCGGCTTGTCCGGATGATCCACGCCTTTCTTCGAACCGCTCCGAGGCGTGGATGGCCCGGACGAGCCGGGCCATGACGTGTCCTCGAGATCAATTCATGCCGCCAGGATCAGTCCCGCTCGATCCGCAGGACCGCGGTGGCCATCCTGATCCCGGCGGCGTCCAGCCCGTCGAGGATGTCGCGCGCCATCGCGTCCTTGATCGCCCGCGTGCCGTGGTCGTGCACCATGAAGCGGACCACCAGCTCGAGGTAGTTGCTGGTCAGGCCGTAATAGACCCGCGGCTCGAAATCGAGCTTGTGCAGATCGAACCGGGCTTCCAGCGTGCGCGCTGACTCCGCCGAAAGGCTTGAGGGATCAACCGAGTGGCGTTGCGCCGCCTCGAGCAGGATCGACTCGGCCCGCTTGCGGTCGTCGCCGTAGCGGATCGACAGCTTCACCTCCTCCCAAATGTAGGGGAAGTCGCGGGTGTAGTTGTAGACCGGCTCCTCGAAGATCTTGGCGTTGCTCACGGTGACGATGCGGCCGGTGAACTGCCGGCTCTTGACCCAGACCGCAGGGCCCGCGTCGCTGCCCGGCGCGACGCCCATCTCCATCAGCGTCGTCTGCATGAAGCCGAGCCGCAGCACGTCGCCGCGCACGCCGCCCATGTTGATCCGGTCGCCGACCGCGAACAACCCGCTGTTCAGCACCACGATGTAGCCGGCAAACGCGGTGATCACCCGCTGCAGCGCGAACGCCAGCCCGGCGCCGATCAGGCCGAACGCGGTGGCCAGCCGCGTCGGGTCGTCGAACCAGATCGAGATCAGCGCGAATACGCCGATCCCCAGCGAGGCGACATTGATCCCCTGGTGGCCCCAGAAGCGCGCGACGATGGCCTGCTTGGTCTCGCCGCGCAGCACGAGTTTCATGCCGCTCCGGAACAGGCGGCGGACCACGAACAGCACCGCGAACAAGCCGGCGGACAGCGCCGCCTTCTCGAGGTTAGTCTCCGTCAAGCCAATCCAATGGATCCCAGGCACGCCTTCTCCCAACCAGCCACGCCTTCTCCGAACCAGCACGGTCGCGCGACAACGCCATCACACTATGTCAGTAGTCTCGAGCGGCTGAGCAAAGGATCGAGATGACGGACATGCGCGCAAGCCTCGCGTCCCGGATGCTGGCGCTGGCGCGGGCGCGGACCGACCTGCCGGCCATCGGCGAGGACGCCGACGCGGCGGCCGAGACGCTGCTGGACGGGGACGTCTCCGACGAGCGCCTGCTCGAGGCGCTGCGGAGCACCATCGCCGTCCGCCTGGCCCCGGTGGCCCGCCGCAATCCGGACGCCGCCTTCCGCGAGGCCGCCGACCGCAGCGAGGAGATCAGCGGCCGCCCGCCGAACATCCCGGCGATCCAGGAGCTGGCCAACCTCGTGGCCCAGGCCGCAGGCCTCGACCCGGCCGAGGCCAAGGCACTGCGCCAGCGCCTGGTCGCCGCCGAGCAGAGCCGCCGCACCGCCGCCCGCGACGCCCGCGAGCGCGCCCGCGCCCTGCTCGAGGAGGAGGAACTGCGGCGGCGCGAGTGGGAGAGCGAGCTGGTCGGCGCCGAGGCGCTGCCCGCCATGCTGGGCGCGCCCCGGCCGCTGGTCGAGCGCTGGATCGCCCAGGGCCTGATCCCGGTCGCGCGCTCGACCAAGGTGCGGCACGGCGGGCGCCTGGGCGAGGAGCTCGAATTCCACCCCGACGAGATCGCCGCCCTGCTGCCGCTGGTCGCGCGCTGGAAAGGCGACGAGCCGGAGCCGGAGCGGCGCCAGCGGGTGCCGAACGGCCGCATCGCGCGCCGGGCCGGGCTCGACCGCTTCGCCGCCCACTTCGCCGAGGCGCGCGCGCTGCTGCGCCGCATCACGGTGGTGATCGGACCCACCAACTCCGGCAAGTCGCACTACGCGCTGGATCGTCTGGCCGCCGCCGAAAGCGGCGCCGCACTCGCCCCGCTGCGCCTGCTGGCGCTCGAGTTCCAGGACGCGCTGGCCGCCCGCGGCGTGGTCGCCAGCCTCGTCACCGGCGAGGAGCGCCACATCATCGAAGGGGCCAAGCACATCGCCTGCACCGTCGAGATGGCCAACACCAGCCGCATCGTCGACGTCGCCGTGATCGACGAGGCGCAGATGCTGGCCGACCCCGACCGCGGCGCCGCCTGGACCGCCGCCATCATGGGCATCCCCGCCCGCGAGGTGATCGTGCTGGGCGCGCCCGATTGCCTGCCGCTGGTGACCCGACTGGCCGAGCTCTGCGACGAGCCGGTCGAAATTGTCCGGCTCGAGCGCAAGAGCCCGCTGCGCGTCTCGACCGAGTCGATCGGCGTCGGCGCCATCGGCCCGGCCGACGCCGTCGTCGCCTTTTCGCGCCGTGACGTGTTCGCCATGCGCGAGCAGCTCGCCGCCCGCGGACAGACCGTCGCCGTGATCTACGGCGCGCTCGGCCCGGAGGTGCGCCGCGCCGAAAGCCGCCGCTTCCGCGAGGGCGACGCCCCGGTGCTGGTCGCCACCGACGCGATCGGCATGGGGCTGAACCTGCCGATCCGCCGGGTGATCTTCTCGACCCTGATCAAGTGGGACGGCAAGCAGGAGCGCTCGCTCACGCCCTCCGAGGTGCGCCAGATCGGCGGCCGCGCCGGCCGCTACGGCCAGCACGAGGAGGGCATCGTCACCGTGCTCGCCGGCGGCGGGGAACCGCGCCACCTGCAGGCGCTGATGTCGGCCGAGCCCGCGCCGCCGGCCGACCTGCGCCCGCTGGTCTCGCCCGACCGCCGCATCGTCCAGGGCGTGGCCGAGGAGCTGGGCACCACCTCGCTGACCGAGACGCTGCGCCGCATCAGCCGCGCGGTGCTTCGGCCGGGCGACCCGAACTATCGCTTGGCCGACCTCGAGCCGCAGATCGAGATCGCCGCGGCGATGGACGGCACCGGCCTTGCGTTGCTCGACCGCTGGACCTACGCGCTATGCCCGGTCGACCTGCGCGATGCCGGCGTGGACCGGCTGCTGCGCTGGAGCGTCGAGCACGCCGCCGGCGGCACCGTCCCGCCGCCGACCGCCGGGCACCTGCCGGCTCCTGACCGGGCCGACCAGACCGTGCTGGAGCGGGCCGAGAAGGTCGCCAAGCGGCTGGTCTCATGGCGCTGGCTGGCGCAGCATTTCCCCGACAGCTACGCCGATAGCGAGACCGCGCAGGCCGAACGGCGCCGGCTGGACGCCTTCATCGAGACCGTGCTGCGCCAGCAGGCGATCGGCCGCAGCCGCCGCTTCGGCCCCAACCGGGGCGAGAAGCGGGACGGCAAGCCCGATGGCAAGCCCGACAGTAAGCGGGGCGGCAAGCGGGGCGATCAGGTGCCGCAGAACGTCGCCAACACCCGCTCTTCCGGCCGCGGCGGCAAGGCGAACAGCTCCAGGCCCGGCCGCCGCTCGTAGGGCCGTGCGATCACCTCGAGCAGCCGCTCGAACGGCCCATAGTCGCCCTGCGTGACCGCCGCCGACAGCGCGGCTTCGACCAGGTGGTTGCGCGGGATATACAGCGGGTTCATCGCCAGCATGACCGCGTCCGGCGAGCCGGGCTCGCGGGCCAACCTTGCCTGCCAGCGCCGGCCCCAGTCGCCGAACGGCGCCTCGCCCTCGGCCAAACCCCGGAACGTCAGCGTCCAGTCCGCCCCGGCCTCGCCCATCTGCTGCAGCAGCTCCTGCGTCAGGTCGTCGTCGCCATCCTCCTGCGTCGAGAGGCCGATCTTGCGCCGCAGCCCACCCAGATAGGTGGCCTCGAAGCGCGGCCCAAACCCGGCGATCGCCGCCTGCGCGACCTGGATGCCCTCGTCCCGCTCGGGCGCGAGCAGCGGCAGCAGCGCTTCGGCTAGCCGCGCCAGGTTCCAGCCGGCAATCCCCGGCTGCCGCCCATAGGCGTAGCGGCCGGCCTCGTCGATCGAGCTGAACACGGTGGCCGGGTCGTAGGCATCCATGAAGGCGCAGGGGCCGTAGTCGATGGTCTCGCCGGAGATCGCCATGTTGTCGGTGTTCATCACGCCGTGGATGAACCCGACCAGCAGCCAGTGCGCGACGAGGTCGGCCTGCCGCGCGATCACCGCGGCGAGAAAGCCGGGGTAGTCGCCGGCGCAGCCGGGGTCGTGCCGGGCGATGGCGTAGTCGGCCAGCGTGCGCACCGCGTCGACGTCGCCCTGGGCGGCGAAATACTGGAACGTGCCGACCCGCAGGTGGCTGGACGCGACGCGGGTCAGCACCGCGCCGGGCAGCATCGTCTCGCGCTGGACGCCTTGCCCGGTCGCGACCGCGGCCAGGGCGCGCGTGGTCGGGATGCCGAGCGCGTGCATGGCCTCGCCGAGCAGGTATTCGCGCAGCACCGGCCCGACCGCGGCACGGCCATCGCCGCCGCGGGAGAAGGCGGTGCGGCCGGAGCCCTTGAACTGGATGTCGTAGCGGCGGCCGTCGGTGCCGATCACCTCGCCGAGCAGGACCGCCCGCCCGTCGCCCAGGCGCGGCGAGAAATGGCCGAACTGGTGCCCGGCATAGGCTTGCGCCAGCGGCGCCGCGCCCTCGGGGATGCGGTTGCCGGCGAGCAGGTCGGCGTCGAGCGCGGCCGGGTCGAGGCCCATTGTGGCGGCAAGGTCGTAGTTGACGCGGATCAGACGCGGCGCCGCGACCGCGACCGGCGCCTGGCGGGCGAAGAAGCGGTCCGGCAGGCGCACATAGCTGTTGTCGAAGGCGATGCGGTGGGCACCGGCGTGATCAAGCGGCATCGAGCAACTCCAGCGTCAATGGATCCGGCGCACCACCGTAGTATCGCGCCAGTGCGTCCTCGAACGGATGGCGCTGCACGATGGCGAACAACGTCATGCAGGACCGGAACTTCAGGTCGTCCGGACTGCCGAACACCTGCAGCGCGGACCTTGTCTCTAGCTGGTTGACCAGCAGCGTGCATTCAACCAGTCGCGTCCCGAGCACGTCATGCGCGAGATAGGCCTGCGCCTCGGCGATCCCGTCGAGCCCGTAGTGCTGCGCGGTCCCGCTGCGGCCGAGGGCCCGCAATTGCGGGAACACGAACCACATCCAATGCGTCCGCTTGGTGCCCGCGGCCAGCTCGCGCCGGACCTGCGCGATCACCGGTGCCTGGGCGCTGACGAAGCGGTCGAGATCGAAGCCGCTCATGAGGGGCGCAACCTTGGCCATGGCGTGGCGTCTCTTCCGCACTCGACCCCGCTACTCAACAAGGATACCCCGACCATGTCCAAGCACATCCCGCAAGACGCCCTCGTCGTCGTCGCCGACGGCGGCGGCGCCACGCTGTTCCGCAATACCGCAGCCTCCGGCGACGTGTCGCTCAAGGAAGAGCAGAAGCTCTCGCTGAAGGATTTCTCCAACGACGGCCCCTCAGGCGCCCGGCCCGGCGACCAGTCGCCCCGCCAGACCGACGAGGCCACCTTCGCCAAGCAGCTAGCCCACAGCCTGTTCACGATGCACGAGCAGAAGCGCTACACCGCGATGGTGCTGATCGCCGACCCGCAGACCCTCGGCCAGCTCCGCGCTGCCATGCACAAGACAGTCGAGGCCAGCATCGTGCAAACCATGGCCAAGGACTACACCAACAACACGCTCGCCGAGATCCAGAAGGCGTTGTCCTAAAACGAGAAAGGGCCCTCGCCGCTCGAACGGCGAGGGCCCTTTAAGTCGGCCGAGAGGCCCGGCTTAGCGGGTCCTGCCGACGACGCCCGCCGGCTCGGTCCGCGGCGCATTGACAGTGTCGCCAACCGGCATGCTGTTCCTGCTCTGCGGCATCGAGGCCGAACCGACCGCCGTCGGCTGCGCCGAGGCGCTGGGGCTGATCGGCTGGCTCGAGCAGGCCGACACGCCGGCGGCTACGGCAAACAAACTGACGATGAACATGGAACGCATGGTACTCTCCGTGGGTACATAGAAGGGAAGCGGCGCTTGAACGGCGCTCGTGCCGTCTAAGTTGCCGGGAAATCGTGCGCACTCAAAATGCTCTAGGCGGACGCCAGCCGCAACCGTTCCGCCGCCCGCGCGCGGCCCATCAACGGCAACAGATCGCGCAGGGCCGGGCCATGGTCCTCGCCCGTCAACGCCTGCCGCAACGGCATCAGCAGCTTCTTGCCCCAGCGCCCGCTCGACGCCTTCAGCGGATCGATCCACGCACGCCAGACCTCGTTGTCCCAAGGCTCGGGCGGCAGCATCTCCAGCGCCATCTGTAAGTAGTCCGCGTCCTCGTCCAGCAACGGCGGCACGATCGACCCGGCCACCACGTCCCACCAGCCGCGCGCTTCGTTCAACAGGTCCAAATCGCCGCGGATCGCCGCCCAGAACGCAGGCGTCGCCGCCGGCGGCAGCCGGTCCTGCACCGCTTCGTAGGACAGGTCACGCAGCGCCCGGCGATTGAGCGCCAACAGCACCCCACCGTTGAACGACGCTGCCCCATACGAGGCCCGGCCGAGGTCATACTCCGCCGCCAACGCGTCCGGCCTGCCCGGCACCGGCGCCTCCGAGGTGCCGAGCCGCGCCAGATACCCGGCCAGCGCCGCCGGCTCGATCCCGTCGCCGCGCAAGCCGCGCACGGTCAGCAGCCCCACCCGCTTCGACGGCTTGCCACCCGCCTCGTCCACCAGGGGCGGCAGATGCGCAAACCGCGGCATCCGCCGGCCCGGCGCCAGCGCCTCCATGATGTCCAGCTGCAGCCCGGTGTTGGTGACGTGCTCCTCGCCGCGGACGATATCGGTAATGCCCTCCTCGAGATCGTCGACGACGGAGGTGAAGGTATAGAGCGGCGTGTCGTCGGCGCGGATCAGCACCGGGTCGGAGATGGAAGGCAGCTTCACCTGCTGCCGCCCGAGCACCAGGTCGTGCCACTCGACGATCCGGTTGGACAGCTGGAACCGCCAATACGGCCGCTTGCCGCCCGCCTCCGCCGCCGCCCGCTGCTCGCGGGTCAGCTTCAACATCGCCCGGTCATACACCGGCGGCAGCCCGCGCTTGAGCCGCTGGTCGCGCTTGGCGTTCAGCTCCTCGTCGCTCTCGAAACACGGATAGATCCGCCGGCTCGCCTCCAGCCGCGCCGCCGCCGCCCGATACAGCGGCAGTCGGTCGGACTGCCGGAACATCTCGTCCCAGCCCACGCCGAGCCAGCGCAGATCGTATTGCAGCGCGTCCTCGAACTCCGGACGGCTGCGGCCGGCATCGGTATCGTCGATCCGCAGCAGGAACGCGCCGCCCTTCCGCTTGGCGTGCAGGTAGTTGGCCAGCGCGATCCGCGCCGCGCCGATAGGCAGCAGCCCCGTCGGGCTCGGCGCGAAGCGGACCTTCACGCCTCCTCGTCCGTGTCGGCCTGACCGCGCGGGTCGAGGCTGCGCCAGTCGCGATCCTCCCCGCTGCCGCGCCGCGCCGCGAAATCGTGCAGCTCGTTGGCGCTGCGCCAACCCGCCTCGCCCGCATCCGGCACCACCGCGTCCTCCCCGAACGCGAACCACGCGTCCAGCACGGCGCGCGCATCCATGCCCCGCGCACGGCACCGCTCGACGCTGTCGCGCACATAGCGCCGGGCGAACAGGTTCGCGTCCTCGACCGTCGCGAACGGCCCGACCTCCTCGACGAACCCGTCCTCCGCCCCCCCGGACAGATCCAGGATGCGCACCCGCCAAACGCCCGCCTCGCTCATGGCGGTAACGTCCGCTTCCGGTGCGCGGCCAGCAGGAACTCGCGCCCGACCTTGACGCGGATATCGTCGCCATAGGCCACGATATCGGCGGTCGCATACGTCTCGTGCCAGTCGCGCGGAATGAAGCTGCCGGTGCCCACAACGTCGATCGGCGCCTTCGTGTCCGCCATCACCCGGCACTTCTCGACCCCGAAGCCGGACGACACGACGATCCCCACATGCAGGAACCCGGCCTCGTCGAGCGCCTCTCGCATGCGCCAGATCGCCGCCGCCGACACCCCGGTGCCGACCAGGTCGCGCAGCTCGGTATCGCTGCGATACCGCCGCAACGCGCCCGGCGAGCGCCGCTCCAGCACCGCGTAGCTGCCAGCCGGGTCGAGCCCCTCGAGATAGCGCCCACCATGCGTGTCCAGCCGCACCGACAACCGCCCGACCGCGGCCAGCTCCGGAAACGCGCGGCAGACCTCGAGCCCGTCCGTCACCTCCCGGCCGAAATAATCGGTCAGCACCGTCAGCGCCTCGTCCGGACAGGTCTCGTGGAACATCTGCGCCGCCCGCAGCGTCGAGCCGGCATAGCCGATCAGCGCATGCGGCATCGTGCCCCGCCCGCGCGCCGAGCCGAAAAACGGCGCCGCCATGTCGCTCGACGTGCCGACGAAGCCCACCGCGCCCTCGCGCCGCGCCGCCTCGCTGCCGACCGAGGCGGCATACCCCATCATCTCCTGCATCTCGGCCCCGGCGCAGTGCCGCGCCTCCATCGCCAGGAACTTCGCCCCCGGCAGCGCCGCGCACATCTGGTACGCGTTATGCGCCGCCACGCAAGCCGGCCCGAGCTTCTGCAGGAACACCGTCTCGCAATCCGCCAGCGCCTCGAACGACCCGGTGATGAAGGCGATCGGCTCGCCCGCCCCCACCCACTCGCCCTCCGGATGCACCACGTCGAACGCGAACCGCGTCCCCCGCGCCGCCGCGATCTCCGCCAACCATTCCAGCATCACCCGCGGCGCCGACACCACAGGTCGGCGCAGGAACACGGCATAGGTCACACTCATGTCGCCGAACCGGGCGATCACCTCGCGCGTCCGGTTGAAATACGCGTCCGTCCGCCAGGCCACGTCGTCCAGCAATCCGCGCGGCGGCGGCAGCTGATCCGGGCTCACTGTGCCGCGACCGCCACCGGAGCCGCGCGCCGCGCCTTGAGCGATTGCGCCACCAGGAACGCCAGCTCGAGCGACTGCTCGGCATTCAGCCGCGGGTCGCAGAACGTCTCGTAATTGAGCCCGAGATCCGCCTCCGTCAGCCGGTGCGCCCCGCCCACGCATTCCGTCACGTTGCGCCCCGTCATCTCGACATGAATTCCGCCCGCCCAGGTTCCGGCCTCACCGTGCACGTCAAAAAACCGCAGCACCTCGGCCAGGATCTGATCGAAGCTGCGGGTCTTGACCTTGCTCGCCGTGCTGATCGTGTTGCCGTGCATCGGGTCGCACAGCCAAACCACCCGGGCGCCGGCCCGCTGCACCGCGCGCACCAGCGGCGGCAGCTTGCTCGACACCGCATCGGCGCCCATGCGGCTGATCAGCGTCAGCCGCCCGGCCTCGTTGGCCGGGTTCAACCGCTCGATCAGGCGCAGCAGCTCGTCCGGGTCCATGCTCGGCCCGA
>JAABUL010005422.1_pt1 | contig 15896 bp, 4 predicted proteins | sample 5559151 | NCBI WGS metagenome assembly JAABUL01 (sample SAMN10711876, study PRJNA513368) | rock metagenome | isolation source: Antarctica rocks | place: Antarctica: Victoria Land, Pudding Butte sud | reverse complement strand
AATACAAATATAGCAAATGTTATCGAAATTGTCTAGAAACATAAATTTTATAATATCGATATAAATAAGATTGTTTTTCTAGCAACTAAATCTAATAGAAATTTAATAAAATATTGTTTTGCTTTTTTCGAAGATAATTTAATAAAATCAAAAGTCTTTTTGCAAGTTAACTAATAGATATTCTATTTGTCTAAATAATTAAATTGTTTGTATTATATAATTATTGTATTTTTGTTAATTGTTAATAGAGCAATAGCAACAACAAAGAGTGCAATAAAAAATTTTAAATTCAAAAAGTAGAGATCAAAATCTTTGATTGCTCGAATTTGCTAAATATTAATAGAAAAGTTATAACTAGTAATTTTTCGAACAATATTAGTATCTTTTAACTAACTATAAAAAATCAAATTGTAAAAAAAGTTAAATATATATTATATATTGTAAATTATAATATAACAAACTCTTTTGTTTTTGTATCTAACAAATAGACAAATAGTTTTAATATTTATAACAAATAAATTATTTTTTATATTTTCGATCGATTGTTAAGATATTTTTAAGTAGAATATAAAAATACTAGAGTTTTCAAACATATATTGCAAGTATCTTGTGTCAAAGATTTATTTGCACAAGAGACAATTAACAACAAAAACTAATATTATAGTTATAGAAATAAATAATTCAAGAATTGCAAATAGAATTGTTATAACAACAAAAACAAGATAATATCTATAGACTATTGTTTCAATAGCTCTTTACTCTTTGTTATTATTATTGTTGTTTTTATTTTTGTTTTTGTTAAACTTAAACTTAAACTTGTCTTTATTTTTTTTTAAATTTAAACTTTTTTTAATCTTTCTTTTAATTATTGTAATTTTAACAATATTTGTTTTTGCTATTATATTAATTGTTTTTGAAGCTATTGCTCTTTAAAACAAGATATAGTTTTAAATATAAATTCTAGCAATCTAATTGTTAATAATCGATTTTTTTACAATTTGTGCACTTCTTTTGTTTAATATATATAAAACTAAAATTGTCGACAACAAGAAGTGTATTCTCTATAATAACAATCAATTTAGTAATTATTGTTAAGATTAAGATAGTATTAATAGTCAAAATATTTATTAAATTAATATATTAAGTCTTGTAATTATAAATAATAGCAAACAACTTTTGCTTTCGAATATTATTGTTGTAAAAAAGCTTATACTTAAATATCTATCAATTAATAAAAAGACAAACAATATTATTAAAATCGATTAAATATTTAAAGATAAATTAATTCTTATTTATAGTTAAATTGTTTAAATAAATAGATAATTTATTAATAATATCGCAAAACTTAATTTCGTACTTGTTAATATTTTAAAAGTTGAAAATCTTAAAAAACTCAAATTTGACAAAAATTCTTATTAGTATACTTAATTCTTTAGATTTGTATATTTTAACAATCTTTTAATAAATCTTTTTAATTAGATCGATTTTCTTTATATTGTAATACAAATTTTTATTAACAATATTTCGAAACGCGTTTATATATTTCTTGTTGTTAACGTTCTATTTAACTTGTTCTTCGATAATTATATTAAATAAGTCGATAGATCTAATATTTGATTCAATATATTTTTAGAACTTAATCTATTTAAGAATTTCGAACAAATTTTGTTTTTAAATAAAAAAGTCTACGCTATTGCTAATTTTAGCAATTTGTTTAAGAGTTACAAAAAAGAATGCAAAGATACTAATAATTATAATAGTATTAACGTAATCTATTATTTTAGAGTTCTACTAAAGACTTGTAAGCAATAGATAATAATACTAGTAAATATAGTAAAAAGACACAATTGCGCAATAACAATCTTAATAAAGATATTCTAGTTGTCAAATTACAAAAATTAAGTAAGTTAACAAAATTCGAGTTAAATATTTAATTCGATAGATACTCTTTGAAGAATTCAAGTAAAAAAGATAGCTAAATATATTTCTCTTTATTAATAGTATCGATCTAATTGATTTTGTTAATTATAGATTGAGCAAAGTCTTAATAGATAAACAATCAATAAGCTTTTAAATAAATCTTATATTTTCGTTATTTTATCTTAAGATTATAACGAATATAGATTTGAGCAAGCTTAATAGATTTAATTTGTTTAAAAAATAGAGTATTAATAGATAATTTCTAATTAAATTGTTGTTTTTGCTTAATTGTAGATAAAGCTTGTTAACTATCTAGAATCTAGCTAAATTACTTAATTTCTTTATTCTTTTTTTTAATTTTAACAATTATAAGAATAGCAATATTATTTTGCGTCTTTGCGATTGTTAAATCGATTTTTTTAGTCTTCTTATTTTAATAAGATTAAGTATTAATCTTTTTGATCTAAATCTTTTGCGTCTTTGCGATAATTAAGAGCTTTTCAATTCTATTTAAACAAAATTGATTATTATTTAATTGAGAGTCGCATCTAGACGTTGCTTTTAAAATAATTAATAAAATTATTTCGATCTTCGAAATATATTTGCAATTTAATTTATTAATTCGTTTTGTATATTATAGTAAAAAAAATTGACTAGCATTTGTTTTAGCTATCGAACTAACAAGTTAACTTATTTTGATTATTAATAAGAGAATTTTGCAATAGATAGAAAAATCGAAGACTAAAAAAACTAAATAATTTAGCTTTTTTATTAATATGTCGAAGCAAGATCTTGTCTTGCTTTAATAACGCATCTTCGACTAATTATTAGCTATTTAATTATCGATTTCTAGTTGTATAATTGCTATATAGTTGATTCTTCGATCTCTTAGAACTTATTATTGATAAATATCTGTTAAAGATAATTAGCGTTCTTTAACAAAAGCAACGAGTCGCAAATAAGATAAACTTAGTTGTTTTTACAACTTATATTAGTTTTTTTAGTAAAGCGTTTGTATCTAGAATCTTTAATTAGATATTAGTTATTTAATTGTTGATAATTAAAGATTTCAATTGTTTAAATAGTTAAGAGATTGATTGTTTGGCGAGTTTCGATAGCTCTTTAGTTATTGTTTTGACAATATTATAACATTAATATTCTAGTTCTTGAAGCAATAATAATCTAAGTATTCAAATAATTAATTGTTAGCTTCTATATATTAAAAATTAACAAGAACTTAGTTAATCGTAGTAATTGTAAGTTTATTGTTAGTTTGATTTACTAGCTATACTCTAGATATTTTAGTTAACAAGCAGATAAGTTTCTTGTCTTGTTTTGAACTTATAACTTGTTAAAATAATAGATAGTAGAACGCTTAGTTACTATATAGAAGTTGAAGCTTTGCCCATCTATATATATTAGTCGAAGCTACTCGAATCGATCACGTAATATTGGGCCAAGTAGTGTTGGGCCAGGTAGTGCCGGCACTAGATTAGATCGGTCACAGTATTTCGACACAATATTGCTGGAATATTGCTAGAATATTGCTAGAGAATAACAAATAGATAACTAGCAAAAATCAATTATCTAATCGGAAAGTACTAGATAAATTTTAGGTTTGCTTCAACTAAATTACACGCGAGTTAATAACTAAAATAGCGATATTTCGGGTAAATTCCGGGTAAATTCCGGGTATAAATATTACTAGTAATAAAATTTCAAAAATTTTCTATATTTTTAATCTAAGTAGATTAACTAATATTAGTAATATATAAGTAATATAATACGTATAGACTAGTAGAAAAGTCTAACAAACGTATATAAATTACGTAAATTATGTAATTTTATAATTAAAAATTTAACAACGTTAATAGTTGCAAAGCTAAAGACTTTCTAAGTTTCTTAAACTTTAAATTTAAGATTAAAACTTTAATTTAAAAATAGAAAAATACTTTAATAACTTTATATATTGACGAATCAACAATATATATAATTTATTATTCGATATATTGAAAGTGGAAATCTCGATCGAGCTAGCGTCGAGACTTAGTTAAATTTATCAAAATTTCAAAACTAAGAAATATCGCATCTATAAGATCTATAACCAATAGATAATTAGTAGATAATTACTATATATCGGTTGACTACTAGTTAGTTAATAGATAGATAACCAAAATAGATTTATAACTACTTAATAACTATTATATGCTAGTTAGCAATCGGTTAAGTAATTAGAATCTAGCAGATATCTAATTAAAATAGATATATTCCTAGTATATTTCTAGCATTTACTAGAAATATAATCTTATAGATAAGTCTATAAGTATTAAGAGAATATTTGCAAAGTGCTTCGCGTATTGTTTAAACATTAATTATATATAAAGCTATCGAAATACGCATTCAATTAGACTGATTGTCAGGTCGGGTTTCGATTCCAACTTTTGGAATCGACCCGACCTAATAGTTCTAACCCTAGGAATCGACCCGAAACCTGATTCGATTCCTATTATTTTGGAACCGAATCAACCCGACCCGACTCGATTTTCGATTCCAACATTGGGAATCGAATCGAATCGCCAAGAAATCGAATATAACGTTATTATGCCAAGAATTACTAATTTTAGAAAAAACATTTTATTAATAAAATGCGTTATTTGCACCTATAGACCCTATAGATCTTATAGATGCAATTTATTAATAAAATGCATTATTTGCATCTATAGACTCTATAGAGCCTATAGATGCGATTTAATTTTTTTTTAAAAAGTACTATAGTAATGCATTACTATAATGCATTACCTTATTATAATTTAGATAATTAAATATTATTGAAAATATATTGACTATATATTGACTATTAATAATCATAAATTAATTGTTTAAATAGTCTTGGCGATTCGGGTCGGTTTTTCGGGTCGGATTTCGATTCCAACCCTAGGAATCGACCCGAATCGTCGATTCCGACCCTAGAAATTGAACTGACTTTTCGATTCCAACTTTAGGAACCGACTCGACCCGATTCGGGTCGAGTACCCGACTCGAACTCGATAACCCGACCCGACGCGATCAGTCTACGTTGTCTTAACAATTCTCAATGTCTTTTTATTAATTAAGATATTTATAATCTAAAGAAGAAACTTAAAAGAAATTGACTGAAGATATATATATCTACTTAGATTTTTTTGCAAACTCTATATTGTAATCGCTAATTTGTAAAGATTAATTTATAAAAAAAAACTAAAAAGATAAAAAAGCTTTTCTTTGTATATAAAAATATGCTAGAAATACTTTGCAAAAATTTGAAGATACTAATTATAAATTATATATATAAAATTAACAAATACAAGATATTATTATTTACTATTTGCAAAATTATTGTTTTAGATACTATCTTTATTGTCGATTTTGTCTTTATCGAAAAACAAAATAAAAATAACTACAATTAAATTCTATATTATCTAAATTAGTTATATACTAGCTTAGAACTTACTTGTTTTTGTATTATTGTTATTGATCAAAATTTAATCTTAATAAAGATTATTAATTATTGTTTTTCTATATTTGCAACTATTTATAACAAAATATAGCAAAAAGTTGCAAAACTTTCTTTGTAACAAATAAGAAATAGAAGACGTTCTTAATTGTTTAGCATATTGTTATTTATATTTTTATTTATAATATCTTTACAACTATTTAAACAAAACTTGTAACTATTTACTACAAAAATTATCGCAAAGATATTAACTATTTATATACTATTTAGTTAGAGCTCTAAATGAATCGACTTTGCAAATATTATATTAATAAAATCAAATATTATAGTATTGAAACAATCTTGCGTGCAAAAAATATTTATCGAATTCTAAAGAGCAATCTAAAGTTTTCTATCAATAATCTAATAATAGTAATAAATCGGATTAAAATAATACTAATAAATTAATTAAAGAAGTATTACAAGAAGTATTATAAGAATCTTGTTAAAACTAAAAGAAGCATGTTGTTTAATTTCGAATATATAATACTTCGAAATCTTATTGATTGCGTTACTTCTAGACTAATTGTATTAAATTAATTAATCGAGTTCGAATCGATTAATTATTTTAAATCTTGGCAATTCGAATTAACTCGATTCGAAAGTCTTAACAAATCGATTTCTAAAGTTAAAATCGAAAATCGAGTTAAATCGAATCAATTTCTAGAACTAAAATCGAAAATTAATTCAAAAAAATCAATTCGAATTATTAAGAGATAAAATTATTTAGTAGCAAATTTAATAAATATAAATTAGATTTTTATTTTTTTTATTTAAATATTTAAATATTCTATAGTAATGCAATAAAGTAATATATATAAACTATTTGATATTTATATAGTAAATAGATTACAACTATTATAGTCTCTCGATTAACTTCGATTTTATATTTTATCAAAAAGTGTATAGTAATATATTTAGATAATATATTTGAATTTATTAATACTATTAACTAGTTCGAGATCTTTATAATTTTATAGTTAACTTTATTTTCTAGCATTATTATTATTGTTTTTGTATTTTGTATCTTTATACTTGTTATCTATTATTTTTGCATTTTTTTGTCTTCTTTTATTTTATTTTTACTTTATTATTATTAATTTTAGATAATTACTAGAGTTACACTATCTTACTTTGCTTCTATATTACTCTTACTTTATTGCTATACTATTCTTTCTTACTAAGTCTAATCGGGTAATTTTTAGAATTTAACGCGTTCTTTGTTTATATTGCAATTATTGCGATTATTGTTATTATTTATTATCTTTCTTATCTACTATCTTTAGGCAGTCACTTTATGAACTCCACCCTACTTTAGATGAACTCCACCCAAACTTTGCATAAACTTCATCCTTGTTACTAAGTCTAATCGAGTAATTTTAGAGTTTATCGCGTTCTTTGTTTACATCGTCGTCGTTTTTCTTTATTACTTACTTTTTGCATTAATAAATGCGTATTATAATTATGTTTGCTCCTTTATTTGATAATCTTCTTCAAGAGATTTATTCAACGTTAGATTATCTCGTTGTTGTTATAAATAAGCATGCGAAGAATCAAAGCTACGCAATTAAAAAACGTCGCATCAAATTGCTCAAAAAAACATTATTATAAAGGTCGCAATTGTTTGCGACGCGCATAAAAAAACTATATTTGCAAATCAAAGTTATCGCAATACGACAAGTAGACAAAAGAAATATTCTTTCAAATGCAATGCGAAATTGAAGAACAATTACGAAAACGAAAACGATATAGAGAAATAAAAACTTACACTTATTACATTAAAACATAATTATTCTTCAATCGAACAAAGTGCGTATTCAATTTATTACAAAGCGACGATAACAAAGAAGATTAAAAGAGAGATTAAGAAGAAATTTTTAAAGAACTCTAAAATGTTATCTACTTTTACTAGCTTTTGTCTTGACGATAACTCAAGAAATTTACTCTTTAAATCTTAGAATATTTGAAATGCGCATCAAGAACTAAAGACGAAACAACTAAAATTATTAACATCTACGCAAGCGATAATAAAGCATCTAAATAACGCGAAAAAGTAATATATAAATTATAAGAAGAAACAATACAACGATAAACTAGAGTAAATAATTCTTTATAGCATCAAACTTATCTAATAGTTTATAGATTTCTCTTCTTTACTTCTAAATGCATGCAACAAATATTGCGCGAGAAATCAAAAATGCTAATTATAAATTATATCTATAAGACAAACAAATACAAGATGTTATTGCTTATTATTATTGATGTTACATATCTAAACATTTTCTTTTTCGTCGTCTTTTGCTTTATGAAAGGCGAGATCTTTAACAACTATTGTTAAGTATTAAAAGCTCTAAAACGACTCTATGATTATCTTAATCTATCGCATTTCTTAATTATTTTGTCGAATAACAATAAAGCTCTTGCTTCAACTATATTACACGTGTTTGAACAACAAGAATTTGATTGTAATATCGTATATTATGCTCTATGCGTTTGACATATTAACAATAATTTTACGAAGTATTGCAAAAAGTATTTTAAAACTATGCAAAATTAAGAGTCTTGTTTGACTTAATAAAAGAAGCTATATCTATGCTCTACGATAGCGAAACTTAAGAAACAATATCAAAGCTTCTATATAAAGTATATCAAGACAGATGTGCGCATTGAATTTTACGTCGAAGATTATATCTAGTCGCAACGTTAGAAGTAAATTAAATGCTATATTAACAAAATTTTACATTTCAACAATATTATTATCTTACGCAATAAGAGCGAATATTAAGTGATAAAGCAAAGATTGCAATTTTTGATCAATAATCTCTTTTTAATAAAGACGAGACTAGAATAGCTTCTTATCAATTAGCATTACAACTACATCGACAAAATTAAAAAAACAAAAATGCGTTTATTAAAGAAGCTTCAAAATTGATCTTTTTTATATAATCTTTTTGTCTTTGTAAGTCTTGTAGCTCTTGAAATAGTAATAAATTAATATCTTTGTATTGCTAAGCAATCTATAGCAATCGTAGCTTGTATCTACATTTTTACAACAACTATAAATCTTTCGTGTGCTTATTGTATTTAAAATTGCTTGTACAATTAAACAAACAATTGCGTATTAAAGCTAAAGAATATATACTCTTATTAAAGATTTGTAAAGTCGTCGAAACAAAAGCAAGACAAAAAGAAAAAAAAGAATTATACAAATTGAAGCAATAATAACGAAGCTATAATTATTAAAGAAGCTTTTTTGTTGTTGTTGATCAATTTTTTACGCATTTAAGAGTCGACGATAATGAAGTCTAAAAAACGGTTGTTAAACGTCTTAAATAAGATGTAAGCAAGAGCTTTATAGCGTTCTATTGTCTCGCAATAACGTCAACAAGTCTTTAAGAAATTAATTTATCGCAAGCTATTTAGCTTTAAGCATGTCCAAACTCAAATACTTGACAACTAATTGTTGTTGTCTACTCAAAGCCAACGCGATAAGCGAGAAGATCGTCAACAAGACGATCGCGAAAATGGGCAACAAAATAAATAAGAAAGAATTGCGAAGAGTTAGAATGCAAGTGTTTTAATCTTCTATATAGATAGTTTTTAGATATAAATTAGACGTACAAATAGAGATTAATTTTGAGCAAACAAAAGTTATGTTTTAGATTCAAATTTGCACTAGAAGATTAATAAGAAACTATATCGAATTTAGTAATAAATAGGCGCAAAATCGTGTACATCTTATCGTCTCTCTTAACTTTGTTGATTTAGTTTGTTTACGAAATCAAAAAATTACTCGATTAGACTTAGTAACAAGAGTGAAGTTCATGCAAAGTTTGGGTGGAGTTTACCTAAAGTAGAGTGAAGTTTATAGAGTGGCTACCTATCTTTATTAAGAGCTTTATTAATTATAACTATAAAGTTAAAGCTATTGCCAAATATCTATTACAAAAGAATATTAATCGATTTGCTTGTTTCGAAGCTTAATTAATATATAACAACGCAAAACTATACAATAATTAAAGATTGCAACAAGATTTCGAAACAAGATATTTATATAAAGTACTAAATTAATTGCAATTGCAACAACAAGATTAAATTAAAAAAACGCAATTATCGAAATACTAGTAGTTGTTTTTGCGACTATTTGTTCGAAGCAATTGCAAAGCTAGAAAACAATTTTAAAGATAAACATAATTTAGATATCTAAATCTTAATTGTTAAGTATTTAAATTACAATTATTTTTTTACAAAGTTGTTTGTCTCTATATTATATTAAAAAGAAGCTCTAAATAAATTAGAAATACAACAAAAACTTAAAAAAAAGTAGCAAAAAGATAGCAAAATTAATACAATTCTTAGAGATTTTTGTCTGAATTTCGAAAAATCTATATTTAAATTGCAAAATTTTTAAAATATAAATGTTATCTTTAAAATAATAACAATAAATTCTTTAATATTTATGCAAATATTAATAAAGTATCTAGCAAAATTATTCGACTAATATATTAATTTAAAAAAGAAAGAGTATAATAACAAACTTTAATTCTTGTTCTTTATTTTTAAATATATACAAAAATTGCTATCTTTAAATATAAAGATCTTAATTATAGATTGTATTTACAAAACAAACAAATATAAAATATCTTTTATTATTATTATTGAAGTTATTGTTTTAAATACTATTTTTTATACTGTATTTTGCTTTATAAAAGAAAAAAACTACAGCAATTATATATAAGTAATAGAAGTTTTAATATATCTTTATAATTATCTAAATTTGCTATATTCTACAATTGTTATATCTAATAACAATAAAATTTTGTTGTCGATACTCTTATACATATTTTACGAGAAAAAATATTGCGTTAATTATTTTCTATATATTTGATATATAAATTAGAACATAATAATTAATTGCAAAAAGTATTTTTCTACAAATAAAAAGTAAAAGATATTCTATAAATAATAAAAAAACGTTGTCTATATAATTATCTTAGAAATATTAGAGAAATACTATAATATTTTATATTATAATTATTTAGATGCAAACTAAAATATATTTAACTATTTTAAGAAGTATTTGTAATCTAGACATAGAAAGTAAACTAAATATTTTATTAATAAAATATTATATATTAATAATATCTTTTTATTGCGTAGCAAAGACGCTTATTATTAAATTAAACAAAAACTTAAATTTTCTACTAATAAGTAAAGACTGCAAACTAACTTTGTATTGTTAATATATCTATTTGTCTAAACAATTTGTATACAATAGTAAATGTTAAACTAAATAACTTTTTTATCGATTAATATTACAATTATAAATAGAAGTTTAAGAAGATAAAAACTTGTTTGTTTTAAAAGTTTTGCAAATTATCTATATTTTGCAATCTTATTGTCTTTGTTATATTATTTGTATTAAAGACAATTAATATATAGTTTAAACAATTTAAGAGCAAATCTATAGTTATTGTATTTTGCATTAATATCTTTTTAAGATTATAAAAAAATTTTGCGTTTATAAGATACAAAAGCAATTGTATAATTAAATCGACAACAATATATTAAAATTGAAAAATATATATTTTTATTAAAGATTTGCAAAGTTATCGCAAGCAAGATAAGCAACAATAAAACAAGAGAATTACGCAATAAAGAGCAACAACGTTACAAAGATATTAGAAACATTATTAGAAATCTTACTTTTGCTATTATTGTTGTCTAAAAATAGAGAATTGTCGAATAATATATTACGCATACAAAAGTCTATTATTGTTAAATTAAAAGATTGTTTGCGAAACTTATTAAACAAGATATAAACTACGTTTTCGCAATTATAGTATCGACGTTAAATAGTTTTTGCAAACTTTACTTAGCAAATGCTATCTATCTTCGAGTTAATTTCGAATCTATTTTTTAGTTAGATATTTAACAATTAATCGTCTATACAAAGTTAACAAGATAGACAAGAGAGTTGTCGACAAGATAGACAAGAAGATACAAAAGAGACAGCAACAAAAAAATATATTTTAAATATTTTAATTATCTATATAGATAGTTTTCAAATATAATTAGAGATACAAATAAAGATCGATTCTAAATATACAAAAAGATATATTTTAGATTTAAATTTGTATCGAGAGATCTATAAGAAGATATATCGAATTTAATAATAAATAGACGAAAAACTATATATTTTTTATTGTTTTTCTTTGATTTTGTTGATGTTGTTTATTTACAAGATTATTGAATCCTAAAAATTATTCGATTAGACTTAGTAAGAAAGAGTAATATAATAGCAAAGTAAAAGTAATATAAGAGCAAAGTAAGATAATATAACTCTAGTAGTTATCTAATTTTATTATTAATTTTAATTAAGTCTTTAGAATTATTATTTGTCAATTTTAAAAAATTAGATATTTTGCAATTTGCAGCGTTTTTATCGCTTGCAAAAGTCTTTTCAAATTTTTCAAATTTGTTAATCGCATTTAGATTATGCGTTTTTTTTTAATTTATTAAACTCTCTATAGTATAGAATGTATTATTAAATTATTTCGATAATTAATATTATATATTTAATTATATTTTTGCTTAATTCGAACTAATTCGTAAATTAGTTATTTTATTTATATTAAATTCTATATATATTTAAATATTAAGAGATTGTATTGTATTTATATCTTTACTCTCTAAAATTGTTTATATAATAATCGTACTAATTTTAGTTTGTTTTGCAATATTTTTGTTTTTAATTTTCTTTATTAGTTCAATCTCAAAGTATCGCGCTACAATATAGTTAATTCTTTGAATATATATATATTATTTGAATGCATTATTATGCAATTTTTTTTCTACTCTTTTATTAACTACTATATTTTTAACATTTTCTTTTATATTAATTTGAATCTATTTAAAGATTTTTTTGAAAACAATTATTGTTTGCAACTTAATTAGACGTTTGTAAAATATTATATAATTAATATTTTGTTTGTTGTAAAATAGTTTTTTATTTTTAATCTATATTGTAATACAATTTCTATTAACAATAATTTAAGAAAAAGTTAATAAAATAGATATTTTGCGCTTTAAATTAGTTTTAAAGATAATATATATAAATAATGTAAAACAAGTTTTTTACTTAATAATATAGTATTAGCTACTTAACAATATTCGAATATCTAAATAAAAAGAAATTCGATTTTAAAAAATTTATTTTTTTAATTAGTTTTAATAATAATGTATACAAGTAATACACAAAACAAATTTATATATTAACTATATAAATTAAGATAAGAAATAATAAGAAATATATTAATTAATATATAATATTTAAATAGAAAAGTTGTTGCAATTATAAGATAAATTTATATATTCAATATTAAAATTAGAGTTTAAATATTACTTTTATTTAATATTATTACAACTAAAAATTATTATATCTATAATATCAATTATCGCATAATATATACTCTTTAACTATTGAAATTAAATACGAATACGCGTATTTATTGCGTATCATTCTATTCTATTATTTATTAAATACTTAATTGCCAAGACTTGTCAATTTTCGTATTCTATATTGTTAATTTTTTTATTTAGTATTAATAATTCTTAACTTAACAATACATTTTGTTCTAAAACTCTAATAATTCGAATTAAACAAATTAATAATATATTTAAGTAATACATTTAATATATTATATATTACTAATATACTTAATTTAGCTTATAAAACAATAGATAAAAGATTGCCAAAAAAATTAGCAACACAAGTTAATTGTAACAAAAAAAAGAAAATAATTAAAACAATTTCTAATATACAAAAAATAATACCAAAAAATAATATATTAAACTAGTATTAACTAAGTGTTTATAATATAGAAGAAGCGCAAATACAAATTTCAAATAATAGCTCTATATAAAATTTGCAAATATTAGAAGACTAATAATTTGTTAATTTCGAAAAGATTTTTTGCAAAATTAATTTAAAAAATCTTGCAAAATAAAGTTGTTAACAAAAAAACAATAAAAAATATCGAATTGAAATATCGAATTTGTTAGTTTTTTAAAAATTTATTAATTTTTTTATAATTAACTTCTTCTTTAGTAAATATATTATTTATTTGTATTACTATTGTTTTTATACAATATATATTAATATTTTATTTTGTATATTTAGATAGAAATCTTCTTGCTATTTATATTAATTGCAAAATTATTAAGTTTAAGAATTTACAATTGTTAAAGCAATCAATGCAAAATCTAGAACTTTTCTATAGTAAATAGTAATAAAATTAAAGTTTAAATATCTTTGTTATATTAAAACTCGAGATAGTTAGTAAGAAATTAAGAATTTAAGCTATTTTATTTATTGCACTTTATTATTTGTATTATCTTGTTCTGTTATTTATAAAATATATTATTTTATTATATATAATTTTTGTATTTTTTTATCAAATATAGTAATTAAAAAGTGTATTATAATTATATATTTAAATTATTAATTTAACTTCTTTAATTAAAGAGTTTAACAATTTTGTTCTATATAATTTTATAAAAAATTGCACAAAAAGAAAATTATTATATTTAAAAAAAAATCGAATTTTTGTTTTTTTAATTTTTCGTACTAATAATATGCGATCTACAATATAATTTTTGATAATATTATAATATTATCTTAAACAATTTATAAATTGCGCGTTAATATTATAAGAAACTAAATATGCTATTATTATATAATAAAAATCTAATTATTTAATATTATTATATAGAAATATATATAGAAATTAGAGATAACATAATTTTTAAAAAGTTAAATATATTAATTTAATACAATATTAAGTTTCTAATTATTTTAAATACATTATTTATCTATATTATCGCTAATAATATTTGTTTATTTATAACAATATTATAAATATAAAATCTTTTGTACAATATTTTAGTTATAAATAAATTTTATTTAAAACAATCTTGAACTTTATTTGAAAAGAATTCTTATTTCTATTAATTTGCTAATTATTATTTTGTATTTTGCAATATATATTTTACAATTTAACAATAGTTTTCTTTGAATTTAAATTTATAACATAATTATAATATTTAATTATTATAATTTGTTCAATTATTTGTAAACTTATTTAAAATTAATTCTATTAATATATTTTTTAAGCAAAACTAAAAATTTGTTTAATATTTACTAATAATACTAAACAAGAAAAAATATCTCTAGCTATTTGCGTCAACTTGAAATAGTTCGAAATATTGTTTTTTTAATATTTTTATATTAAATATTTATTTTTTATAATATTAATGCGAAAATATTGATTGTTTTTGTTTTAAGTTAAACAAAAGCGTTAAAATTGTCAAAGTAAAATTTTTATAATATTTGTGTCAAACTATAAAAAAGTTAACAAAAAATCAAATATATTATTATATTGTATTATTATTTTAACAATATTTGTTTTTTGTGCTTTTGCTTTTAAAGCAACAACTAAATTATAATAATACTAAAAATAAATTTTAAATTTTATCTAATATTTTGTCTTGTAATTTATAAAATTATTATTGTTTTATTTGTTTTATATCTTGTAAAGACTTAATTTTTGCGTAGAATTTAGAATATTAACAAAATTATATAATATTTTATTAAGTTTTTTTATTTTCGAATAATATTTAACAAGTTTTGTCGAAACTTTTTTACAAGCTTTTAGTATAATCTCTCTTAAAAAACAATTATAATTTGTTATAATTTTGTTCAAATAATTGAGATAATTAAATATTGTATCGAATACTTAAAATCTTAAATAAATGCTAGCATTAATTGTTCAAAAAACTATAAAAATATATTATTGAAAAGAATTTAATATATTATTAAACAATTAAATCGATTGTTATTTGCTTTTGTCTAATTAAATATATTAGATTTTTTACTTTTCTAAATATTTCTTTATTTAAAAATTAATATAGTTGCGTAGTTAATATGTACAACAAAGTATTAAATAAACAAAATTCTAACAAATACAAATATCTTGTATTAGTTTTCGAGATTTTTTATTTTTTTATTTTTAAAAAACTTTAAAGCAAATTAAACGCTAAGACAAGCTATTAATAACAACAATAAAAACGCAAATCTAAATAAAATTTAGCAAATTTTTTTTTGTATTATTATATAAACAAATATTTTTTTAACTACAATAAACAAATTTATACTTTTTGCAATATTTTGAATTTGTTTATTCTTTAATTGAAAAGCAATATTATTAATAATTATTTTTAATTTAAGAGTTGCAATAAAGTCTTAAACTATTAAATTAATAATATAAATTAAACAAGAAATAGAATTTTGTTGTCTATTTTATTAAGATTTTTGTTAATTTAAAACTTTGTTGAATTTATTCTTAAAAGTATTTTTATTACTTGTATTATTAGTAATGATTTC
>JAABUL010005419.1_pt1 | contig 15903 bp, 16 predicted proteins | sample 5559151 | NCBI WGS metagenome assembly JAABUL01 (sample SAMN10711876, study PRJNA513368) | rock metagenome | isolation source: Antarctica rocks | place: Antarctica: Victoria Land, Pudding Butte sud | reverse complement strand
CACCCTCGACGTCCCAGTCTCTCCCCTGGAAAGTAACTGAACATTCCCGAACGAGCAAGGAAATTCGAGAGATGGGATTATTGACAGGGGTTAAGTAGAGCAAGACGGTTTTTGGGAGCTTTTCTAGGTGGTGTGTGGCTGTGATCGTTATACAAACAATATGACGGGAGTAGTATCTCAAGGATGAAACCAACGAAAAGATATCAAGTTTTTTAGTTGGCAGAGGGGGAAATAAACATTTTTTGATCAGTACTACACCCTAGAGCAAAGGGCACAAACTTCTCTAGGGTATTTTTGATAAGAAGGTAGTGTCCCCACCAATGCTTCACTGCTAAGAAATCATCATCAGCCCCTAAACCTATGACTCCTGTAATGTCGTGAATGAAAATGTCTCCTCCTCACATCAGCCACCCTCGCTTCCAAACTCTGCCGTCCAATCCGCGTTCCTCTTAATATCCTCTTGACTAACTGTCGGTCTCGCCCCCTTCACCGCTTTGACAAAGTCCTTCAGCACAAGCGGCGGCTCGAGCAGCTTGTCCGAGTCGACTTCGGTCCAGGACATTTCGACGGCGCCGGCGTCGCCGGGGGAGCAGGGGGTTAGTTTTTCTTGGCCGTCGATTGTGACCTGGGGATTAAGTTCTTAGTGAGGTGTTTGGGGAACATGAGTTTGAGGGAGGGGTTGGAATTACCTTTTTGTAGTGCGTGGTGGTTTGAATCTTTCGCACGGGCTGCATCAAGGCGTCTTGGACGGCTATGGCGATATCGCTTCCGGAATATCCCTCACTCATTTGGCCTAGCGTCTTGAAGTCGGCGGGTTTCAGGTCACAGGGCGTAGTACCGACAGCGAGTTCGAACATCTTCATCCTTCCAGGTAGATCTGGGAGACTTATATGTACTCTTCGCTGGAATCGTCTTCGGATAGCTGCGTCAAGTTGCCAGGGGATGTTGGTAGCACCTAGTATGAGAACGCCTTTGGAGTCGCGCCCTACACCGTCCATCTGGACTAGGAGTTCTGTTTTTATTCTTCGGGAGGCTTCTGATTCGCCTTCGCCTCTGGGACCGCAAAGAGCATCAACTTCGTCGATGAAGATGATTGAGGGTTTATTTTCTCGGGCCATGTTGAAGAGTTGCTTTACCAGTCTAGACAGAGCGTGTGAGATATGTTTTATAACCACTATGCTTAGAACTATGATCTCACCTTTCACTCTCTCCCATCCATTTCGAAACCAAATCACTACTGCTCACACTGAAGAATGTGCTATTTGCCTCCGTAGCAACAGCTTTCGCCAAGTAAGATTTACCAGTCCCAGGTGGTCCGTAAAGTAATATACCTTTCCAAGGCTGCCGCTTACCAACGAACAGGTGCGGAAACTTAATGGGTAATATCACGGCTTCTTTGAGGGCCTCTTTTGCTCCTTCAAGACCTGCCACGTCTTCCCATTTGATATTTGGCTTGTCCGTTAATATGGCTCCTTGCAGTGCGCCTCGTAGCTTCTTTGCCTCAGGATCTTGTTCGTCATCATCATCGTCTCTATGAGAGGCACTCTGGTCAGTCCAGATCTCAAACGAGTCCTAGGCCAAATAGTCTCCAAGGCTGGGCTGCACACACTTTCCCTTTCCACCCCCTCCTGAGACCTTTCCATTTGACCCTACAGCGGCCGGCTTCTTTTTGTTGCCCTTATCACCCTCCGCCAAGTGATTCTTCAGCTTCTCGGCCCTCTCCATATATTCCCCCGCTTTCGCCCGAATCATATCCTTTGACTTAGGGTTCTTTTCCCATTTGAGGGCCAGCATAAACAGCTCCAGCGACTGATAGTATAGCTGATACGCCTTCTCATATTCGCCCGCGGTGTCACTTTCTATGGCCTTCTTCACCACATCTATAGCACGCCCCAGAAAGTCGGTGTTGCTCATCTTGACAGCTGGTGGCTCTTGATTTCGAGGCTGCGTTTAGGTCGGAGCCTTGACGACTTGTCCAGAAACGCGTACAATGCGACCTAGATCAATGCAGCCTGCGTTCGATCTGGCGGAGAACAAATGAATGTACGGGCGATCCAGCTCTGAATCGTAGCTTGGGGACAGATGAGATGCAATAACGTGGTGGAGAAGAGATGTGCCAAGGCGAAATCCCAACAGTCATTACATGTACTTCTCAAGACGAGCTGAGCATACTTGAGCTGGAAGCTCAAAATCGTTTACCCAGAAGTGTGGTTATCGCTAATCCCAAAAACGAGCCATGACGACGCGGCGCGCGGTAACGAGCCGCCCCGCTTACCACCTCCCACCCCTCAGCTTTAACATCCTACCCCGAGAACCATGTCCGACACCCAAAGACAGCTCCAAATCCTCTCCGAAGAATACCAAAAGCTCCAACAAGGTCTCCATATCTCCCCAAACCCCTCCACACCACGTTACAACAACCCTGCTAACTCCACCCTTTGCAGACCTCCAAACCAACATCGAAGCGCGCCAAAAGCTCGAGTCGCAGCAGCAGGAGAATCGGGGCGTGCAGAAAGTTGTGCTTTCCTTCTTTCCGAATTAAAGATACCTAGATATTAAGGGAGCTTTACGTAGGAATTCTCCAACCTCGCCTCCGACGCCAAAATCTACAAGCTAGTAGGGCCTGTATTGCTGAAGCAGGAGAGGAGCGAAGCGGTGCTGGCGGTTGATGGACGTTTAGAATTCATTGAGAAAGAGATGTATGTCGAATCATCCGCATATACGATACCTGAGGAGGAGAAGGGACTAATACCAGTACAGCAAGCGGATAGAAAAGCAAATTGGAGAAATGCAGGAGAAGAGCGAGAGCAAGAAAATGGAGGTTAGTTCACCAGGCCAGGCTTCTATATAGGGTGGAGGGGCAGGCGTGCTAATTGTTTGCAGGTCTATCAGCTCCAGACAACGATGCAGCAAGGGCAATAATATGAACTTCGAATTGAAGTCTTGACCGTACTTGTGATTTTATTATGGATCCCACCGTTCTCGGCCTTGCAAACTAAGCTCGTGATACTATAAACCAATCATCATTGCACATTTCCGTTCTAATTCTTTCCCTTCCACTCAAGCATGATCCCTAACGCCACACATTTCCTACCAACAGCCACCCGTATAGCTACCAAGACAACCTTTCGTTTACTACCAAGCTCTGTTGCAAGTGGCTGGACTCAGTTCTGGAAATTGGATTGCGCCAGTAATTAGTTTAGTGGCATAAGTGGCCTTGGATCATAACGACTGCTAATGTTTGTCTTTAGATAATACTACGTAAATGAAAGGATATTATTCCTAATGTGTACACGCCAAATCTATTTAATTCGATCGTAGCAAAGCAACCATTACATAGGCGTCGCATCAAAGTTCACATCACATGCAAAGACACAAAATCTGCAAATTTGTCGGCATTAGCTACGCTTTTTCAATTACGCTACTCATATTAAACAGCCGCTTGAGTACAATCTCGAGGATTGGCAGGTCAAATGGTACTAACATTAAGATAGTAGTGTACTAATCTATTCTATAGCGAACGGAGAATACAACGCCGCTGGATAGCATTGCTTTTAGTATGGCGAACCGACAATTAGCTATTAGAAAGCTTTAAAAGGCGTTACCGAGCAAATGCAACCCATCTATCACCTAGTGATGTGTGCTGTGTACTATCATGCTCCACAGATAGAAACTTGGAACGTCGCAATTAAATAAGGAAAACAAACACTAAGATCCCAAGGAGCCCTGCAGTAAATCCCATGCCGTTTTTGATGCCAAAGCCTCTGTAGTCCGGAAGAGCCGTAGGATTGAGTAAATCTCCGGTACTTTTACTAGATCCGTTTGCATCTGGTAAAGAAGTGTTGCCTCTATAAGGTGCTGTAGTGATAGGCGTAGGAAAGATTTTCCCGAAGGTGTAACTATATGTTGATGATTCCGGAGTGCTGCTGCCTCCTACTGGAACAGACACCGGGGTACCAAAATTGTCAATCTGTCCTACAGATAAAGTGGTCGACGTACCGCAGCAATCTGTAGACCCTGTTTTCGAGGACGTTCCCGAGGTAGGAATCCCATATTGATCCGTTGTATACGATGAGCCACTACCAGATAATGCAATAGTTTGCGTAGTAGAAGAACCGCTGTATCCGGTCTCGTCATTCGACGAGCTAGCCGAGACAGAGATAATGGAATATGGCTTGTCTATTGATTGTGAGGTCTTTGGCTTGAAAGTGATGCCGTATCCGGGGGGGACAGTTGTGGCAGTGGCAGTAGGGTTTGAAGTCAACGTCACATATATGGAAGGTATGTTTATAAAACCTCCGCCGTAAGCGTTACCAAGCATGTCCGGTGTCCAAAGAGGAACCACAGACGACGTAGTATTGATGAATGGCCCGTTGACTGTTGAGCTCGAGTCTTTCCCACCAGGTGGCTGCTCTAATTTACTTGTAGGACCAGATGTTTCTGTTTCGGTAGGAGATGGACCTTGTATGGGTATAGATGTAGGCGTTCCAGGAGTGGAAGATGGTAGTGTGAAGGAGTATATTACTGAAGGCACGGTAAAGCTAGAGACCACCACGGATGGCGTGGCCTCAGGCTTGCTCGAGATACCTGAGTCGGGGACTGAACTAGATGGCAGCGTGAAAGAATATATGACGATTGACGGGAGGGTGGAGCTAGTCGGTCCATTCTCCGATTTGTAAGGCTCACTGCTTGACATCGAAGTCTCGGGCTTGAAAGACGTCTTGTCATCTTTGCCGGACGTGGGAATACTAATACTGTAGACCTGATTACCAGGAGAGGAAGTGAGATCTTTCGTTAAAACTGAGGAAATTGTAGTCTGGTCCTTTGGTGGTACCGATGAGAATGTCTGGTCTTTGGCAGATATCGAATAAGGACTCTGGTCCATACCTGGCAGTGAGGAAGAAGTCTGATCTTTCGCTGGTACAGACGTAGGAATCTGATCTTTCGCTGGTATCGTGGAAGAACTCTGATCCTTGGCAGCAGCCGAGGTCGAAGATTGGGCTTTGGCTGGTACAGAGTAAGAATTCTGATCTTTTGCCGGCGTTGGAGAAGTCAAAGGAGCAGAGGTAGAAGTTTTGTCTTTGGTTGGCATTAACGAGTCTGACCATGTCCCACTAAGAAACGAAAAGCTTGGCTGTATTGTTGGAATCCCTGGTTCAACCGTTGTCTTATCTGTTCCTGTCATGACTGGGAGGGTATCGCCAGACAGTGTGCCGTCTTTCGAATGAATTGCGGATGACCGGTCTTTGGCAGGAAGACTTGTGGTATCTGAAGCTGAGGACTGATCATTACCATTGGAAGGGTAAGCCACCGAAGAGCCTGCAGTCGAGAAATAGAATTAGCACAGTCAGCAAATGGGTGTCCAACTCCATTCAACAACTCGGTTGCTAGAATGGTCTGCCTCTTGAAAGAATGCAATGGTCGCTGCATATCCACGGAATGAAACGCTTGGTGTGGAGGGGAGAAAGTAAATCTGGTGCTATGGTGTAGAGGAGACCAAGTAGTAAAAGTACGTAGGAGTGCAGATGCTAGTAGCTATGAAAGATTTACCATCATTTGTTCGATCACGTAAATCATGGCCTAGCATCAATTTTAGCCATCAAGTCCAGCACATGTGTTGACCTACATGGATGCTACAAGGCTCATCAACGCACCTTGATGAGTTGCCCCGACGTGGACACTTGGGTAGGCTAGAATTGCCACGAACAAAGCTCTGACGAGATACATTGTGGATACGTTCAAGATGACACCGAGTATCAAGGAAAACGATGACTGCAGATACAGTAGTTGAGATGGCAGTGGACAAGTAGAGGGTCGAAGTAAATAAACGAATGTGGTGGCGAAGTGTAGGCAAGAGAAGGAAGAGAATTTTGTTGCGCAGAAATGCATATCACCTTGTATCAAACTCGATTTCTGGAAGGTGGAGCCCTAGGCCCATGGCAGGAACGAATCTTGTCAGTCTCCCAAGTTTGGCTGGCGTCTAGTTCTTGACATCTACAAGGCTTCAATATTGAGCACCGCGAATCACACTTTACACACGCTATACGAGCAGTCAAAGTTACGCTGCTCCAAAGGTATTTTAGCTTGTGCAACTCTTGAATCAGCACCAGCAGTTCTTGCCATGAGATGGCTATGTTAATTCCATCGTTCCAATACAGCAAATGGTACCTGAAGGTCCCGAAGACAAAGTGACGACTCAAGGTAGGCTCTACCTGCTCGGCATCAGCTTCTAAGATAAGGTACCTAAGGTAACACCAGATTCTTGTTGTGTAAGGTGGTAGATCGAAATCTTGTCGCGTACCTGCCTGCTGTGAATCCCATATCCGGGAAGTCGCATTCGCACTAGTGTGTGTTGATGAATATATTTACCTGACACGCCCACCTCAACACTCTCTTCTTTCTTCAACATCGATAATTACATTTTAGATCGTTGTCCATCATCCAACTCCACTCGCATTGCTCAAGCTGCTTCTGCATCTTAAACGTAGATCATAATATCAATCTCAACAACATTTCCACCATCAGAATGCAGTATTCCAAGCTCGCCGTCGTGGCTCTTGTGGCCACGATCACTACTGCTGTAGCAGGTAAGTCAAAGCGTCTTCTACTCGCAACAACATATACCGTACATGAACCAACCTGTTGAGCTACGAAGATGTCTCATTATCGTACATGTTGTTGTGGCTCATCTCCTCACCTGAGACTTCTTGCTAAAACTCTTGTTTTTCAGCCGTCGGCGGTGTCGCCCGTAATGCCAAGTTGGAAGCTCGTAGCGAACTCAAAGGTACGTCCACTGCTTGATCGTCGAAGGTCACAAAGTGATGTGCTTACTTTAAGATGCAGGCCCTCTCAACCATCGTCAAGGTGAGCTTGAACCATCCAATATGCGGATAGTCGTGGACTTACATGTGATACAGCCCCGAGCGAGAGCTTCACTACTATCCCTATTAGCGACATACTCAATGCCATCAATTTAGTGGAGACCCACGCGGGAGAACCGTCGATAATCGCTCGCCAAGGTAAGCTTTGCATCATTACTTGGGTCGAGAACGATTCACAGACTCACGTGCATACATAGCCCAGAGCGGAGCCACTGTTACCGTCACTGTTACCACGACTCCCAACTACTGCAATGCAGCTACCTCAGCTGCTGCACCTCAGGGTCCTTCAAGCGCAGGTACTTCCGCTCCTACTTCCGGTTCAGTAACCCCAACGATTACCGGCCCAGCTGTGATCGTTCCAATTCCGGTTTCTCCAGCCTCTGCCAATGTCTCCTCGGGAGCTTCCGTTGCCCCTGGACCAGTCTCTCCGGGCATTACTACCGCAGGACCAATGAGGGGTAACGCCACCATGGCTTCGTCAACTATGTCTTCGACCCAGACAAGTATCTCGTCTGTACCGTCTACTGTGGCTTCCATCTCGGCGCCAGCAACATCCAGCCCCACCACCCCGAAGAGCAACGGTTCCGGCGACAAGGACTTCCATGGTGTACTCTTGGCTGTTGTCATTGCTCTTACCGGAAATGTGGCCTTGTTGATCTGAGCGTCGCGGTCGTGCTATAAAGGTAGCAAGCATTGACGATAATGAGTAGGAACTTAGTCAGTGCGAGGCTGTGTTTACTTTGAGTGTTTAGAAGAAGTAGTCCTTTCGTTACTCGAGCTGGGCGGGAGGTACGATTGGGGAGAAGTGCGACGGGGCATTCGATCTGTAGTGTCACTTAGCCAGTCAATCAAACCGAGTTCGCTCTACAAGAGAAAATTTGCGAAGCTATGATGTGTATAATGCTCGAAGGTTGTACTTTACAAAATACCCACCCAGACCTCATTGCCTACGCCACCGTCATGCATGCCGCTAAGATCAGTACTTAACTCTATGCGTTTTCATTATCAATCAGCACTGTATACAACCACAGTCCGCCTCGTTCCTAGCAGTGCCCCCTGATACCAGTAGGCAATTGGACATTAAATCCTAACCATTTCTCCGTAGTTCTCTTCCCCTACCTATCCGAACGCTGCGAAGCGCTTGGTGGGCGAAAGGAACGGACAGAAAAGATCGAAGATGGAATGTATGAGGTTGCGGTAGGTCGGAAGGTGGTCTATTGCCAAGGTAGCATCGATGAAGACAGAGCTGGGCTCGGCGCGGGGAGGATCAACCGCGTTTTGTGGGTTATTGCCTCTAAGAGGCTGGCTCCATCAGGTATCAGCTATCTCTCAGCCATCACCACATCCACTCAACGGACACCCGTGCCCCGCCAGCCCCCTTAGCAACGCGGCATGATCGACCTTGGGGCCAATGCTCCTCTCAAACTCGTCTTCTCTCTCATCGCCCGATAGCCGCGCAAGCACGTCCGGGATTCCTTGATCTTTCGTGTCCTTTTTGTATGCGAGTAAGCAGGAGAGGTGGAAGATGTGCGTGCAGGGGAAGGCGATGAGGATTTGGCGGTCTTCCTCGTTTGTGTACGATTTGTTGCAGGCGGCGCAGTGGCCTGGTTTTGGCTTTACAGGGTGCGGTTTCGGCGTTTCGGAAGGCTGGTTGGGGTGGTGGAGGCGGGAGATGTCGAAGCGGATTCCCTTGCGTTGGCCAGCGCCTCTGACAGCTATTGCGGCCGCTACTTCACCTCGAAGGACTCGAGCAACGCCGGAGGATATGCTATGCTGGATTTCGTACTCCTTGATCATCCTGCTCAACCCTTCTCGGAGACCTTCAATCTCCAGGCCGGCGGGGATGCGGCGCACGAGTGTGACGGGGTTGATGGCGGTGCCGACTTCCTCCAGCAAACCGCGGATGAAGCGGGGTTTGCTCATTGAGTAGTCTAGAAGATCGTCCCATAGCCCTTTGTCGTTTTGCTCTTTGGCAAAGGTGATGGCTTGGGACACATCGCCTAGCTGGTCGATAATGAGGCGGAGGGCTTGCGTCGTACGACCTTCTTTTGATAAGAGGTAGACGAGCTCGGGAATATAGTTGCGCTGTTCGCAGATGGTGGAGGCGGTTTGTAAGGTATAGGATTGGGAAGTCTTGAGGAAAATCATCAGCAGCTCACGGTCGTATTCTGCAAATTCACGCAAGGCGTCATCGGCGAAATCGGAGACGAGGGATTTTCCTTCTGTGGCAGCGAGGCTTTGTTCGGTTGCTCTTAGGCCACGAAGGGAGGGCACAGAAGAGTTTAGCTCGTGGGCTGCTTCTTCGGCGGCGGTGGTGGTGTCGCCATTCCAGAGAGCACGGAAGTAGAAGAAGAGGTATGGGTTGGGCGTGCCGTAGCGTTTCGTAAGCTGGGAAATGACGGTTTCGGGGGGTACAATGCCATGGTGGGCTTCATCGACAAGGAGGCGGATAGGTTCTTGAGTAGCTTCTTCGAGGTCGGAGAGGCCGGCGGCTCTTTGTTGGGTTTTGGAGACGCGGAGAAGGATGAAACCAGGGATGTCATTTGATACGGCGTCAACGAGATGGTTCTCGGAAATCAGGGACATAGCTGCGTCGGCGTTTTGGAGATGGAAGTAGCAGCTTAGCGCTTTTCGTAAGCGGCCTTCAGCGAGGTAGAGCTGGGCGAGGCCTTCCATGAGGATACGCCAGTCTCGGCCTACGATGCCGTCTTCGATGGAATCTTCTCTGACGTCTCCAACTTTTAGTCTGCTCTTTATAGCTTCGATGATGCTCCAGGCATTGTAGAGTTCGGGTGGCCATCGCTCTAGAAGATCCTTTAGCCGGGGCCTATCTGTTGAAACATAATGACCGAGCATGATTTCATAGATCAGGGATGGCAATGGCGGTCGGACTTGTGTAGTGGGTATGTAGGGCGTGATCTCGTCGTACTTATTGGCTTCAGCGAAACGCCATACCCAGTGCTCCCAACTAGAGGAGCTACCAAGAACTTGACCAGCTACTTTTCCGGCTTTGCTCCAGTCCTCGGCTGAAATCAACTGCTGCAGCCACTTTTGACCAATGCGTCTTTTCTCTTTCTCTGCTTCGGAATTGAAGTTCTTTGTAACCGATCCCGTTGCTTGGGAGCTGTCATCCGCAAAAAAGTCTTCGAGACTACCTTTGGCTTTGGTTGGAGTACTTGGAGAACTACTCAAGGTACTTTCAGATTGGTTTCCAACGGCTTCGGGGTGTTGGTCGAGCAAATTCCACGCTTCTTCATATTTATCATGGCTGACCAACCAAGAGTAGCTGTCAGAAGGCCTCGGTTTAGTCGCAAGAACACAATCGTAAGGACTATGTATAAAAAGCTTTAGGCCATGGGTCAAAACACTAGGATGAGATATGTCCTCTCCTCCCGCTGTTGACAAATTGGTAGCAGTGTTAGCATCGCTTGGAACCCTGCTCCCACTAGGACTTCCAATACTGCGAACGCTCGCGGCGGAGCTGAATAGCCGAGTGGAGTACATAGTTGCATCCCATATACCGCCACCAATAGCTTCAAGCGCCCCTCGCTGAGTAGTCGGCTTGCTGGGCATATGGAGTGCAGGCACAACCCCAAGATGGTAGTCAGTTGCGGACAAGCTCTCAAACCGGCTCATGTTTAGTGTGTCGGCAACGCAGATTTCTTCCTTCGTTGTTATATCGATTATTCTCATCTCCGGTTGTAGCGCGTTCTGCCGGTGGATGCCGCGCCTAGGAGTCGTCTGCGCTGATGAAGTTCCTTCTCCTGGTGTAATATATGCAAGTACAAGAAGCAGTCTTGGGGTATATAGCGAAATTCCAGATATAATACAATCAGTACGTAAACTAAATGTGTTAGCATGAGTAACCCTGGCCCTGAATTTGGATCATACATTGTTACAACGTCCACATGCCCTATCTTGCGTTCGCCGATATTCTTCCCTACACCAGAGCCCCCTGGATAGACACTGATTATCCAGATAGTGCCAGACCATCCTATTACTAATTTCTCGTAATGCGTACGCTTTAAGTTAATCTTAGAATCTGATGATATCCCGCTTGGCATTTCTTGGGAGGCATTGCTACTAATAACGTTGACGTCGTCGGTTTCAAGTCCAGCTTCGTCGATCCACTCAATATGAGCTTTCCAAACACCTGCCATCTCTTCCCAACCCGGGAGGTTCGGATGATCAATATGCCCGAAGCGCTTCCAGGAAAATTCGGTCTCTGCTGCATCTAGATGTAAATGTGACCGTATAAACTTTATACCTTGTTCGTTAACCCAAGCCACGTATTTGCCCGACAATGACCATTTAATCGTGCTTATGGCTCCTTCTCCGCGATGTAATACCGTATCTTTCCCGGTATTCGATCCAAGGCCTATCGTACCAAGCCATCCAGCGACCGGCGCGGCTGCTCCTCCAGCTGCGTTGGATGTACTCCTTCCCGGACTTCCCCCTGCTGTTAAGATCAGATTGCCTGCTAAGCCACCCGAGAGATATGACCGGTCATTTCTGTACGTGGGCGACAATGCCACTGCCTGTACTGGCCGACCAAAGTTTCGTAGTACAACATCTTTAGGGTCGGTCAACGAGGCAACACATACATTTCCATCTATCGAAGAGGAAGCAATATGTATAGCATTCGACGGTGTGAGAGGGACTGGGGGGGCTTTGGGGCTTCTGGATGCGGGCGAGGCAGTATTCGTGCTGGAGGACGATTGTCCGGAAGACGATTTATACTCGGATGTTATTCTGCCCACAGCATCTCCTTTGGCTGTTGGTAACGGAGGTGGGAATGGAGATATCGACACAGCGGATGTAGAGGCAGAGTGAGCGCGGTAGACTCGTATTGATCTGAGCGATGGCAAAGATATAACATGCTAATCTAGGGCGTGAGCCTTGACTTTCAACGTGGAAGAAGACGACAACTCACGATGTTTCCATTGTGGGTTCCGATAATCTATACTTCTTAGTTACTCCCACCGTCAATGAAGATCCTAACGCGCGCATCTCACCATCTTGTCGCCAGCAGCCAGAAACGAACTCGTAGCATCGCCATTCCGATATACAGGTTTCAGATATTGGGTCAACTTGGCGTACTTCAGTCTTGGTTCTTCATCGTCATCTTCCTCATCCTCCTCATCCTCATCTTCATGCTCGGATTGCAGCCTGCCATTGCTACCAGTTTTGGGAACTTTGTCATCCATGCCATCTTCCTGGTCGGGCTCCTCCGCCTCCGGGGCCATTCGAAAGAGCTGGTTGAGACCTCCAGCTTATGTGTGGAAATTACAGGTTGTTGGCGGAGAGAAGGATTCACAATGACCGCATTTTCGCGTTCCGCTAGCCCCAGCGGAGTTGCAAAATAGTTCTACGATCGACTACGCTACTTTGACAACCATCAAAAGGCAGTTCTATAAGTTCCGATGGTGTTTAACATTGGGTTAGATCATGAATAATCTGTATCGAGAGTATGACAGTCAACTATGGCAGGTTTTACCACATAATACCAAGGGCTTTTGCTCCGCAACACCAACGACCATACACTTCGCTCGCGGACTTGGATCGTGCAAAGATTCCGGTAACCATCTTCTCAAGGCCCGGAAACAAAGGCATATTCTTGCCCTACCGTCACAAATGCTTCTCGTCAAAGGCATTCCTTCGTCAGCCGCAACGAGAGTCGCAACGAGAGCCCAACGAACAAGAACAACTGCAAGGACAGAAAAGGAAGTCGAATAGGTCGCCTACAGGGAAGACCTCGCTACGAAGAGTTGCAGTTGAGGCACAAAGTTCAAGAGGTGGGATAGACTCTAAGAAACTATCCACTCCGGAATCTCCAGCGACGACAAAGGTGGGTCGAGGTGGGACTTTAAGGAGCGAATGAAGCTGACAAAAGGTCGAGGACCTAAAGACTGTCACCGCATTCTGCGCTGCAGAACAGTACGACATATCGCATGCGGCCCGGATCCTCCTTGAAGCTGGCTATCAGCTAGACCCTCAAGGTACCAGATTGTTTCCCCAGGTTGTACATGTAGAAATACCTGTGAGGCCGGCTACGCCAAGCAACAAAAATGGTGCACGTATGAGCGGAGACGTCTTTGTATTTCCATCTGGCACAGTTGTGGGATGGAGTGTATCGGATGAGGTACTTTCGAGTCTCGTCTTGAAGACCCTATTGCCTTCTGCGCAGTCTCCACACCCTGCTCAATTGGAGGAAGAAGACCTTGAATATGTCGAAGACCCAAATGAAAAGAGCAGCAGTATCAGAGGAGATACGATCATCCTTGGTACCAAGGCGCAAGCATCAGATGAGCCACCACATGAGCTTGCCACTCTAAAAGCCAGTATTTTAAACCGTACCCTTGATACAGTACTGGCAAAGATTGCGTTCTCATCAGGCCTGGCAAGGTCAACAAAGCTCGCAGTCTTGGAAAGCTCGCTAAGCAAATACATGGAGTCTACCAGGTCTATTCCGGCTATGCTATCTCGTGGAGAAACACCATTCACGCGCTCCTTCATCCTGCAAAAAACAGGCCAACTGCTCAGTATTCGAGCTCAGCTAAACCTGTACTCTGAACTTACCGACTCCTTGCCAGATATCTTCTGGGACAGCCGGCATGAACTTGGTCTCGAAAGCTACTTCACCCAGGTCGGGCGAGCGCTTGATATTCATACTCGTATCAAAACGCTCAATGAGAGGATGGACTATGCGTCAGAAATAGCTAGCGTTCTCCGGGAGCAACTCAGTGGGCAGCATGGGACAAGATTAGAGTGGATCATCATTGTGCTAATTACAGTCGAGGTGGTGTTTGGGTTCTGGGACAAGATCAAAGATTATAGAAGGGAAAGACTTGATATCGAACGCTCCAAAAGAACAGAGTGAAATGAAGGTACGTGAACTCAGTTAAGATTTTGTATAGGATACCAGCGGCGTCCTTGGATGGATTGCTTTTGGCGTCGTAGAAATATACCCCTCGGCCTGCTTGTATTACATGTTGCAAACCTGTGTTGCCTTGTTACTCTTTCAATATAGGCATAATATGAACGGAATTAATTCTGTGCTCGATTTGATATAAGCACGCTTTTACAAGAAAAGCTACGCTGGCTTCCAAAGGCAGCCCTTCAGCACTTCAAGGATCTCAAGCAACGTCAATCTCATGCTCCTACATCTCCTTCTACTCGATAAATACTCTCCACGCCCTTTAGCAATTATATTTGATCTGCTTAAGTCCGAAAACCCAAGATACGACAAGGCTGAGACGAGCGCTGTAAATATCGATCCAAGCGAGATAAGTGGGTCAAAGCAAGTGGCATTCTACCAAAGTTGGTCCCGCTGCATCATTGCGCTCGTCATATAGCGCTGTACAACCGAGCCATGAATGTCTTGACCGGATGAGGTAACAGAGTGCGATGGCCGTGTTAATATATGTACTTCATCTATGTGGAATAGCTGCTTACGTGCCGGCAGTCATCACGATCCCTATTCTGATGCTCTGGAATATCCAGATTTCACTACGTAAGAAACTCGCCCTGATGGGAATTTTCTCCCTTACCGTCATTGTTATGGTTGTCGCCATTGTCCGAGTAGCCGTAGTAACCACGAAAAATACCAACGCCGACATCTCTTGGCTATACTTCTGGAGCAACATCGAGATAGCAGTAGGTATTTGCACCCCACCCCCATCCTCCCTTCCGTGTACAGCTAGACTCTTACTCACAATCTATCGCTACCCACAGCTATCATAGTCTCCTGCCTCGCCTCCTTCCGCCAACTCTTCCTCAGCCAGAAGGACCACAAATGCATCAAACCGACTGAAGACCGCTTCGACTCGGTGCGTCGCGGCTTCCTCTCTATCTTCCGGTCCAAAGGCGGATCTTCGAACCACGAGAACACTGGTGACATGTGGCCATCGTCTCGTGGCACGAAACATATGCACAACGCTTCTTCGGACAGCGCAGATCCCATCGTGGTACCTTTGGAGTCCATCCAAGTTGTCCACGACATTGGTGTTTCGCGAGCCGCTGCATAGGGAATCACAACCCGCCTGGCATCGCGGCTGCGAATCCTTATGGCTCTTCGCAGCCCTGAGCATTTTGCGGTTCGGCAACACAGTGCGGGCGGCATCTAGAGAGCTTGAGAGCTCTTCGGGATAAGCGCAGGACATGAAACTTGTCAAAGTCCGCTCTCGTCGTCTTATTGCCGCATAGGATCCCTTTTCAATTTCTTCGGCTGGCACATTCAAGCCCCCTTTTCCATCAAAAGTGTTCATGTAGTAAAAGCAAAGAGACTGAACGTGTTTCTGTCATGAAATGTTAACAACGCTCTTCATCTTTGGTTCAATGTGGCTCGCTAGCTGCTGCCTCCCCTGAACCCAAATCAGCTATCTTCGTGCCCATTGCTCCACTGAATAGGGCCCATATTTCCTGCATTTTAACCTAGTCTTGCTAGGGAAATTAATATTACATCAAATATTTGTGTCTGCGGTTGAGTACCTGATTGCCTTTTCTTTCGATACCGACGTTTGAGCTAAGGTTTTGCTTGTGTTAGGGCAAGCGTGAGGAAATTACCTTTTGCATGTGATGGGGGAGGGATGAGAGCTTGGTGGTTGCAACATGTGGGAGGGGAGGGTTGCATGTGGTGGAAACCTTTGATGGTCGCAGCGTAGGAGGCAGGGGGGTTTGTTCAAGGGGCTGTGGATCTTTACACTAGAGGATCTTGGTTCGTTACCTGAGATTGAGGAAGAAACGGCGAGGTTACAGTGCATAGCCACCATCATGCCATACACCACCCTCGTTCTTTCCGGTGAAAGGGTCGAGAAAGAAAGGAAGAACAGTAGCCTCATCTTGTATCCGCAAACCGCGGTTCCAACGATTCGCGCCATCAGCGAGCCCCGTTAGATGTCGTGTTGCGCGTCTATTAAACGGGATCTCTTGATCGGTGACCATTACTAGATGAAAAGGAGAAGAAGAGAGAATAAATACGATGGAGACTCTGATGAAGTCATAGCGAGGTTGAAGAATCTTT
>JAABUL010005416.1_pt1 | contig 15910 bp, 3 predicted proteins | sample 5559151 | NCBI WGS metagenome assembly JAABUL01 (sample SAMN10711876, study PRJNA513368) | rock metagenome | isolation source: Antarctica rocks | place: Antarctica: Victoria Land, Pudding Butte sud | reverse complement strand
ACTCGACTTAACTCGATTCTTAATTTTAATATTAGAAATTGAATTAAATTGTTAAGAATATTAAGAATTCTAAAAATAGTATAAATAGTATAAATTTAGTTTTTTTTTAATTATTTTCTAGATAATGCACAATAGTAATACATAATATAAAAATAATAAAATTTACTAAAAATAGTAGTCTTGACAATTTGAATCGATTTTTTAGAATTGGGTTTCGATTTCAACTCTAGAAATCGATTTAAATTGTCGATTTTAATATTAGAAATTAAATCGACTTTTTGATTTCAACTTTTAAAATTAATTCGATCCGACACAATTAGTCTACTTTCTAGATATTTGTTCTTAAAAAATTTATTATTGTCTAGTAATTTATTAACAATAAAATAAACTTTTATTAAATTAATATTTATTTTACGTTAACGCAAAATATTTTTGTTTGTTTGTTTTTTTCTAAGTAGATTAAATTTATTTTTTAATATACTTTATATAGTAAAAAAGAAAACATTTGTAAAAATTAATTATATAGATTTTTATTTTCTTAATATCGACAAAGTCTAAAAAGATTTACAATTTCTTAAAATAATATTATACAATAACTAAATTACAAATATCAATTAATTAACTAATTATACTGGAAATACTTAAAAATATATAAGATATAAATTTGCATTATAAAAAACTATTAGTACTAAAGATTTTACAAAAGACTTTTGTTATATTTACTATAAATTAGAAGTAAAATCTTTTGTATTGTAATTTAAATAATAGATAAACAAAAAAAATTATTCAAATAAGATAGAAGAGTTTTTTGCAAAATACTCTAAATTATCTTTAATACAAGATTTGTTAATATTAAAGAGTTTAAAATTAGAATAGAAAATAATAAAATACAATTAGAATATAATTAACTTATTTAATATTAAAATATATTAAATAATTAAATAATATTTGTTTGCTACAATTGTAAAGATTTATAACAAATAATTTAATATATAGATTAGTATATTTAAAATTTAGAGTAAACAAATTCAAATTTTAAATTATTTAATTTAAGTATTCTTATATTAAATAATAAAGATCTTTATTTACTCTAATAAGTTGTAATAGTTGCAACAAATATATATATAAAATAAAATTTGCAATTTTTAGAACTTAAAGAAAGTTATTATTAGAAAGATAAAATACAAATAATAAATATAAAAATAATAAACTAAAACTCGATATCGCAATAAATAATGCAAATAAATTTATCAATTTTAAATAAAAAGTTATCGAAAAGTTTTATTATATTATTTGTCTACTCTCTTAATATATAAATAATTTAAAATATCTTATATAGATAATAAGTTTAATTAAAACAATATATTTATATAATATTTATAGTTTATTAAAATGTTTTATTATAATATTTAAATATTCTTTCTTAAACTCTTCTAAATCTCTTTAGATATTAAAACTTTATATATTAAAATATCGAAAATTAATACTTATTATATTTTTTTATCTTTCTTTTGTTAATAAAATCTTTTTATGTTATATTTATATTTATTTTACTTTTATTAAGAGTTTTAAGCAATTTGAATACTTTTTTGTATTTTATGTATTTGTTTCGAACTTAATAAAATAAATTGTAAAAACTTTTATTGCACAGAACTTGTATTGCAAAAGACTTTAACAAGAAAGATTTTTGTATATATAAATATTTTAAAGTTTTTTACAAAGAAATACAATTAATTGTGTATATTACTAATTATCAAATATCTTTAATATTAAAATTTAAATCGAAGCAAATAATATTGTTAACGTATCTTGTTTAACATAATTTTTTTTGTTTTTGTATTGCGTTTATTACTTCAAATATCTTATATTAACAATAAAAAAAGAAAGTTAATCTAAAAAGAAAGATTAATAAACTAAACAAAAAGAAAGAGAACAAAAAGAGAAAAATAACAAATTTAACAATAAAGTTAAAAAAATAAAAACAACAAAATGTTTTTAAAATACTAATAAACAAGTAAATTAAATTATAATTTAAAACTGTTATATTAGCAAAAAGAAATCGAATATAATAACTTGTTCTTACAATACTAATAATGCAAAATAATTTTGTTAATATTTTAAAAAAAAGCAAAGTTAAAATAAGTTTGTTTTTGTTAATAATAATATTTATCTTTTATTTATATATTATCTATATTGTTTTAATATAAAACTGTTGATTATAATATTGTTTGCTAAATAAATTACTTAAATCTTAAATAGAACATAATACTAAATACTATAGTTCTTGCGTTAGTAAAGACAATTAATCAAGTTAAAATAATATTGTGCAAAAAGTCTCTTTTTAAAGATTATTCTAGATATTATTAAAGCAATATAGTACTATATTTAATTATACGAATACAATTAATTTAGAATTATTAAAAGATAAGTTAATATTAACAACTTTAAGTTATAAATAACAGCAAAAGAGAAATAAAAATAAAGATTTTAATAATAATATTAAGAACTTGTCTTTAAGTTATAAAGTCTTAAAAAGATAAGTTATAAATAATTTATTTATTTCTATAGCAATAATTATTTAACAACAAAATTAGATTAAGATATTTACTATTAAGTAGAATATACAACTACAAGAGATTTTTAATAACAAAATTTTATTTAATTTTACTAACAAACAAATTGCAATATTAAAGACTTCTACTTAATTTTTAATTAAAAAAACTATTTTAAAGTTTTTTACAACAATTAAAGTCTTTAAAGCAATTAAAGTATTTATAACACTTAAAATACTTAAAGTCTTTAAAGTCTTTATTAACAATATTTAGAATATTGTTAACAACAATAACAAAATATCGAAAAAAACTTCTTTGATAGTATTAAATATTTTTCGATTTACGCAAAACTATAAACAAATCAATAATAATAAAAAGAGAAATTTAATAATAAGATATATATATATTAGTAAAAATAAAGATAGTTAAATATACGCAAAAATATTTTAGAAAATATACTTTAATTTAGTATTAAAGTCTTTTATAACTTCTTAAATTTTAAAGTCTTTTTTATTGTTTTGTTTCTTAATACTTAAAACAATATTTTACATATTAAAATTTATTGTAAAAACTAATAACGTAAAGCAATTTATAACAAAGACTAAGATTGCAAAGTTTATTATTAAGAAGTTTATTATTGCAAATCTTGTTATTACAACGTCTATTATTGCAAAGTCTATTGTCGCAAAATATACTAAATAGAAGTTTTCTACAATAATTGTTTAATTATTCAATAACTTTTATAATAATATTATATTTAATATAAAGAATTTATCTTGCAATTAAGCAACTTCTATATTTACTTTAATATTTAACAATTATAATACTAGTTAAAGTTAAAGCAATAAGAAGTTATAAAATAAAATAATATATATAAATACAATTATTGTTTCTAAAAGTAAAGTTTTTAATAAATTTAATACTATAATTTGTTGATATTATCTTATATATCTTGATAAAAATAACAAGAACAAATTTGTTCGAATTATTTTTCTTAATTTTAAAATAAACAATTCTCTCTATTTAAAACAACCCAAAATATAGAGAAAAATTTTAAACAATAAAAAACTAATATGTTTTATAAGAAGTTTAAAAACAAATTATTTAAACAATTTTAATACAATTAACTAGAAAAGATATTTTTGTTTAAGTTATATATTGTTAATTTCGACAATATAAATCGAAAAAAAAGCAAATTTCTTTGCTATAAATTGTATATACTCTATTGTAATATTAATTAATCTTCTTTTATAAATTTCTTTATTTAACTAGCAATTTTGCAATATTTAATAAATTTAACAAAGACTTTATTAAAGAACTCTATTTTTATAAAATATACAAAAGATTATTTACTTAATATCTACAACAACTTGTATAACAAAAATAATTTTTGCAATTAAAACGTAAATTAATATCTAAAGTATACAATATTATATTAAACTCGAAGCAAAAAGAAGATTTCTATAAATATTAATTAGACTTGAATATCTTCTTAATTAATAACAATATAACAAATAACAAGAATTAATAATAACAAAAATATATATATATAATAATTCTCTATACGAGATACACAATATTATATAATATATAGTTAAATATTTTACGAGTTTTATTGGTTTTTTAATACAATATTGTAAAAGATAACACAATATTCTATTTCTCTTTGCGAAAGACTTTAGCAATAACTTTGTTTGCTTTGTATCATATTTTTAAATACAATAATAATACAATATATATAATTTAGAATTATATATTTATATCTTGTATAACGTTCTAAAGAACTTTTGTTATTGCTTTTTGTTGTTGTCTTTTGTTGTTATCTTTTATCGCTATCTTTTATTAAGCTTTTTGTTGTTGCTTTTTATCAAGCTTTTATCGAAGTCTTTTGCAAAGATATTTGTTTTCAATTAATCAATTGTTATTTAGTTAACTTTTCTTGTTAATTAATTATTATGCAACGAAAATTAGATTAATTAATTGTTATTTAATTAACTCTTCTTGTTAAAAGTTTATTATACAACAAAGAGTAAAATAATTAATTAATATTCAGTTAACTTTTCTTATTAATCAATTGCTACAATTGCTATTTAATCGACTCTTTCTTGTCGAATAGTAATTGATTAATCTACTCTTTGTTGTATAATAAACTTTTATCAATTGAAAAACAATTTTTTTAATTGATACTTAACGTAGAATTGTAACTCAACTAGTATACAATCGAAAAACAATTGTTGTACAATCGACGTTTTGTTTCTTAGAGAATCTAGAACAAAATATAACAATAGTTTTTGCAATAATTGTATTAGCTAAACATAAGTTTAATATAATTTTAGTATAAATAGAAAGATAGTTGCATTTACTTTTGTTATTAATAAAATTAAATTTATCTAGAAAAAAATTTAGCTATATATAGATTTAATATATAATTACAAGCAACATTTTATTTTATTTTACTATTGGAATATTAGTTAAAACGCACGCATTTATTAAATATAAAATTAGTATAATTTTAATATAATAAATTAGTAAATAAGACTTGCTTTTATTTAAATTAAAAGAAGTATTATAATTATCTTTTAAATATATAATAAGTATAAATATAATATATATAACTTTTAGACTCTTTTACTAGAGTTAATTATTGTATTTAACTTTTTATTATAATAATTAACTTTTTTTTGTTAGCTATATATATATTAAATATAAATAAAATATAAATGTTTAAAGAATTTCGAAATCTTAGATATATTATTATTACAATTTTTTTCTTCTTTTTTATACTTCTTTCATACTAGTATATATTTAGTATAAACTAGACTTAAAGTATAATTAAATAATTTACTCGAAAATTTGATATTTGTAATAAATATATTAATTTGCGTATAATTTAAATAAAACTAAGTACAAATTAACACAATAAAATATACAAAAACAAGTTTTTTAATTAAAATGCTAGTATAATACTAAAAATAAATTAATATAAGCTTAATATATTTTAAAATTAAACTAGAAATATATTTTTTACAAATATTCTTTAAATTAAGAAACAAATATTTAAGAAAAAACAATAAATAATAATTAATTAATAACTTTAACAATTATATTAATATAAGTTTAGCATTAATTAAGTCTATATATAATTAATATATTGTTAAAATCTTAAATAATAAGATAAGTATTTAAATATATAGTATAAAAACAAAAAAGATAAAAGATAAATTAAATATATAACAAGTATAAAATAAGTTTATCTTACAATAAAAGTATATATTAAAAAGAATTGCAAATTTTTAATTTTAATAATTATCTTATATAAGTTTAATATATACTTAATATTAATTTAGTTTACGCAATATACTTTATATTGTTTGTATATTGAAAAATAAATATATTGATAATTTTTTTATATTAATATAAGATATAAGCTTAGTTTAAACAAAATTTATAAAAATTATATTTCGATTTTGTATAGACTGATTGTGTCGGGTCGATTAATCGAGTTCGAGTCGATTAATTGATTCGAATCTTAACAATTCGAATTAATTCGATTCGAAAGTTTTGACAAATCGATTTCTAAAATTAAAATTAAAAATCGAGTTAAATCGAATTAATTTCTAGAGTTAAATTCGAAAATTAATTCGAAAAAATTGATTTAAATTGTTAAGAGATAAAGTTATTTAATAGCAGATTTAATAAATATAAATTAGATTTTAAATATTATTATTTTTTTATCTAAATATTCTATAGTAATATAGTAAAGTAATATATATAGATTGACCGTTAGATCAGGTTTCGATTCCAACTATTGGAATTGACCCAACTCGACAATTTCAACATTAGAAATCAAATTAAATTTTAAATCGATTTCTACTTTTTTAAAATCGATTTAACTCGATTCGAGTCAATTTTCGATTTCAATATTAGAAATCGAATTAAATTGTTAAGAAATCAAAAATTATATTATTATATCAAGAATTACTATTTTAAAATCTATATAATTATAATATATTATTAAGATTATAGTTTGCTATATTATTATATTATAATTACTTGTTAGTATAAAATTCTACTTAATTTATTTTATATTTGTATTATTTTTTTGCATTATTGTTTTACTTTAGAAATTTTTTCTTTAAATTATTTAAAAATATTGTTTATACTATTTTCGATTGCAAAATATCTAATTTTCTAAAAACTTCTAGTTAATAGTTGTTTTTATTCGAAAATAATTCTAGTAAATTTATTTTTTGCAATTTGCTATCTAGTATTTTATATCTCAATTAATTCGCAAGTCAATTTAATTAAAATTTTAATTATATATTTAATACTAGAAAAAGAGAGTTTCAAGAAGTATTAAATAATTTTTTAAATAATTTTTTATTATTTAAACTAAAAAATAGAAACAAATATATCGAATAAAATACAAATACTAAAATTTAGTTTAAAATTTAGTAATTATATATTACAATTAATAAGAGTATTTTGCACAAAACTTAAAATAAACTTGTTTATTTATATTAAATTAAAAAAATTAATACTAAAGTACAATTTAAGTTTTAAAATAAATATATTTAAATAGTCTCAACTATTAATAGCTTGTTAAAAATTGTTTGCAAAAATTGTTAAAAAATATTAAATTATTCTATTATATACAATTATTTAAATACATTAAATATAAAGAAATATCTTTAATTTGTATTTTGTTTAAAACAAAAAAAATCTCAATTATAATTAATAATCGATTTAATTTTTATTTGCGTAAATTATTGTTAATAATACAAATAAATAATACAAAACTAATATATTAATAAAAGAAAAACTATATTAATTTGTTATTCTTTAGTTAAAATAATTAAGAAAATTAATTATACAAAATATTTATTAATTTGAATCTACTTTTTTAAATTATTAATAATTTAAATTTTCGAAAATTATTAGAAATATTTTAATTAAATCTAGTATTTTTAGATTGTATTAAACTATTAAAATTAATTTTTTTAGACTTTAATTAAATTTGTAACAAAATCAAATTAAATCTAAAAGAGTCTTAATATATTTTTATTACTTTAGATATATAATTTAGTTTTTAAAAAGTTATCTATCTTAGAGTATTAATATATTAAATCGATATTATATTTTAATATTGCAAATATTTTATTAAATTTATTTCTCTTAATATTAAATATACAAATCGACAATTAATATTAGAGCTTATAAAGATATTAAAAAAATTAAAAATTAAAAACAAACTTTTTAAAATTGTTACTAATAATATAAGCAATAACAATATTTTTAAAAACAAATCTAACAAAATCTTAAATTAACAAGAATCTTAATAAAATAAACAACAAAATTCTATTTTCTATTTAATCTATATTATTAATTTAGTAGTTTAAGACTTTATTGCAATTCTTAAATTAAAAACAATTATTAACAATATTATTTTTTAATTAGAGAATAAATAAGTTTAGAATATTGCAAAAAGTACAAACTTATCTGTTATAATTAAAAAAATATTTGTTTGTATAATAATACAAAGAAATAATATATTTGCTAAATTTTATTTAGATTTGCGTTTTTACTATTGCTATTAATAATTTGTTTTAATACTTAATTTGCTTTAGAGTTTTTTAAAAACAAAAAAATAAAAAATCTCGAAAACTAATATAAGATATTTGTATTTGTTAAAATTCTATTTATTTGATACTTTGTTGTATATATTAATTATATAACTATATTAATCTTTAAATAAAGAAATATTTAAAAAATTAAAAAATTTAATATATTTGATTAGACAAAAACAAATAGCAATTAATTTAACTATTTAACAATATATTAAATTCTTTCTATAAATATACTTTTATAGTTTCTCAAACAACTAATACTAGTATTTATTTAAAATTTCAAGTATTTAATACAATATTTAATTATTTTAATTATATAAAGAAAACTATAACAAATTATAGTTGTTCTTTAAGAAAGATTATACTAAAAGTTTATAAAAAAGTTTTAACAAAACTTATTAAATATTATTTAAAAACAAAAAAACTTAATAGAATATTATACAATTTTGTTAATATTTTAAATTCTATATAGAAATTAAGTCTTTATAAGATATAGAACAAAAAAAAAATTATAAATTACAAAACAAAATATTAGACAAAATTTAAAATCTATTTTTGATATTATTATAATTTAGCTATTATTTTAAGAGCAAAAATACAAAAAGCAAATATTGTTAAAGAAATAATACAATATAATAATATTTTTAATTTTTAATTAACTTTTTTTATAATTTAATACAAATATTGTAAGATTCTTACTTTAATAATTTTAATACTTTTGTTTAACTTAAAACAAAAATAATCGATATCTTCGCACTAATATTATAGAGAATAAATATTTAATATAGAAATATTAAAAGAATAATACTTCGAATTATTTTAAATTAATACAAATAATTAAAGATATTTTTTTTTGTTTAGTATTATTAATAGATATTAAACAAATTTTTAGTTTTGTTTAAAAAATATATTAATAAAATTAATCTTAAATAAGTTTGCAAATAATTAAATAAGTTATAATAATTAAATACTATAATTGTACTATAAATTTAAATTTAAAAAAGATTATTGTTAAATTGTAAAATATATATTATAAAGTACAAAATAATAATTAGCAAATTAATAAAAGTAAGAATTTTTTTCAAATAAAGTTCGAGATTGTTTTAAGTAAAATTTATTTATAGCTAAATTATTGTACAAAAGATTTTATATTTATAATATTGTTATAAACAAACAAATATTATTAGCAATAATATAGATAAATAATATATTTAAAATAATTAAATATTTAATATTGTATTAAATTAAATTAATATTTTTAATTTTTTAAAAATTATATTATCTCTAATTTTAATATATATTTAAATATAATAAGAATAAATAATTAAGTTTCGATAACTTAGTAATAACGTATTTAATTTCTTATAATAATAATATACAATTTATAATATAATTTTAAATAATACTATAATATAAAAAATTAAAAAAACAAAAAAACAAAAATTCGAATTTTTTTTAAAATATAATAATTTTCTTTTTGTACAATCTTTTATAAAATTATATAGAACAAAATTGTTAAGCTCTTTAATTAAAGATATTAAATTAATAATTTAACTTTAATTATTTAGATAATCTAAATATATAATTATAATACATTTTTTAATTACTATATTTAATAGAAAAGAATACAAAAAATATATATAATAAAACAATATACTTAATAGATAATGCAACAAAATAATACAAATAATAAAATAGAATAAATAGAATAGCTTAAATTTTTAATTTCTTGTTAACTATTTCGAATTTTAATATAATAAAAATATTTAAATATTAATTTTATTACTATTTATTATAGTAAAGTTTCAAATTCTATATTAATTATTTTAACAATTACAAATTCTTAGATTTAATAATTTTGCAATTAATATAAATAATAAGAAGATTGCTATCTAAATATATAAAGTGAAATATTAATATATATTATATAGAAACAATAATAATACAAATAAATAATATATTTATTAGAAAAAAAGTCGATTATAAAAATTTTAATAATTTTCTAAAAAATTAATAAAATTAATACTTAAATTTGATATTCTTTATTATTATTATATTCTTGTTATTGTATCTAGACAAAGACTCAACAATGTTCTATATCTAGACATGAGCTCTATTAAGACTTTGCGATTTGTTAAGAAATTTAGTCTACTATCGCTTTACGAAAGTGTATTTTATTTGCATAAAACTTATCGACTTAAGACAAATAATAAGTTTTTGTATTCGAACAATAAATAGTAAATTGCAGATTTGTATCTAGAAGAACGTAAAAAATTCTTTTCTCTTTTGTATTTTTTTAGATATTTAATTGTTTTTAGTTTTCGACAAATATATTAGACGTACAATACAAAAAATATACTTAAACATATTTAACTTTTGCAACAAGAATATATATTGCTATGCACATTAATACAACTTAATTAAAAATGTTGCTTGTAAACACTTGTAACTAACTAGATTTTCAAAAAGCAAAAAAAAAACGTTTTATAGCTACAACGTTTAATAGAAAAAGACAAACAAATAAAGAGATTTCAAGATATATTTAATAATCTTTTGCTTTTTGTTAAATTTTAATTAATGTTAAAGATTAATACATTTTATAGACTATTAATATTTTGTTGTTTAAAAGAAATAATATATTATTTTGTGCAAATACAAGAAAGTTAACGCGATATTTTTAATAAACAAATTAGTATTTTTCTTTATTTCGATAATTATATTGTAATTGTTGTGCAAAACAAGAACACATTTTTGTTGTTAAAAAACTTTTACTTAATTAAACAATTGTTGTTGCAACAAAAGATATTTTTCTTCGACATTTTTAACAATAAACAATCTACAATTCTTTTACATTTACAATTTATTAAATATATTATATTTTCTCTTTATATCTTTTTAAAAAATACAAAGTATTTAAAACTCTATATTAAAATTATAAAGTTTATATTTTTACTTAATTTTAAAGACTTTGTTAACAATAATTTTACATATTAGCACAATAATTGTTTCGACTAATGCAAACAATTTAGCAAGAATTATTAAATATATTGCAAAAGTAGTAACAATTTTTAGACGCAATAGCATTTTTATTAACAACTATAGTTTTTTACTTAACATTATTTTTTTATTATAATTGATTAAGTATTTCGCAAAAATAATAGAAAAGTTTAAAAAAAAGAAAAGAAGTTTTAATACAAATAATAGTATAAATTGTTAAAATTTGCATTAACTTGCAATTACAAAAATATACACAATATATATTTCGATATTAATAAACTAATGTTTAGAGACTTTTTTCGCAATATTTGTTTGTTTTAATTTTATCAATTAAATAAAGAAGATATTAAAAATAAAATAAAATATTTTAAGATATTATTTGCAAATATTTAATATTGTTTCTTAAAAATTAAGACGCTAGCGTTTTTCTTAAATTGCAAAATATATAATTCGAATATTATATTTTGTTGTAAAAAATCTTTTAAGCAATTATTTAAAAATAATATTTTTTATTTTTTATTATAATATGTATATTATAATTGCAATTGCAAAACAAAATATTGTTGCAAACAATATCTAACTACTTTTGTTATAAAATATAATATTTTTTGTACTTTTTTTAACAACGTAGCAATTTTAAATATTATAATTGAAAAGTTAGACATTAAATTTACTTTATTTTTTTAATTTTTTACAAACTTGTTTTAGCTATACTTAAATTTTGCAATTTCGAAGTTAACAATTTTATTATTATTAATATTTGTTTAAGCTTTAAGTGTTTTTACGCTTGCGCACAAAAATTTAATCGAAAATTTTTCGAAATTAATTTAGTCGATATTTATATAATATTTGATTTAACAATACTTACGTTTTTTTTAAAACAATATTTTAATTATAATTTCTTTTGTATTTTTCTACAATAAGATTTCTTTTTATATAGAAAAATTAAACGTAAAGAAAATCTTAAATTTGACAAAAGTACTAGATATATATAAACAAAATATTAAGCACATTTATATAAATTATAGTACTACAATAAATTTTAAATTTATTAATAGCAAAACTATTATACAACAAATCGATCAATTTAAGAATTATATTATTTTTAAGATTTCTATAAATATTGTAGATAAATTGAAATATTAGTACAAAGTTATAATTAACGTATCTTAATTAATAGAAAAACAAAAAGTTATACAAAAAATAAATGTCTCGAACGTAAAAAAATATTCTTAATATTTTTTTTTTAAATATTTTGCAATTAAAATATTGTTATTTTTTAATTTGTCTAATTTTAATTTTTAGTATTTTTGTTATTTTTAAGTTTTGCAATAGATTAATTTTTGTGTTTTATAATATTATTAAATTAACAATAATTATTCTTGTTTAAAATTTGCTTATATAATTAATATTTTTTCTTCAAAATTTAAATATATTTTTTTTTGTTTTTAATATTTATTAATAGACTCTTAATATTATTGTTGCTTTTTAACAATAAATTTGTTGTAACTATTGCTTTGTTTTTGCTAAATAAAATCTAAATTATAATTAAAAATTTCAAAAAAATTTTAAGTATTAATTAGTATTGCTTTAGATTCTTTTTTATTGTTACAAACTTTTTTATTTTTGTTTCGAAAATATTATAACTATTTTTGTAATTTTGTTTTTTCTTTTGCAACTTGTTTTTTAAGTTAATATAGAACTTTTAAAACTCTATATAAAGAGTTTCGAACTTTTAATAACAATCTAGTATTGTATTTAGATCTATTTAAGTTTGCTAAAATTAAAAACTAGTTTAATATAGATTAAAATTCTATTTGTTAATTTAAAAAATAAAAATTTAATTTTGTTAAAATATTTTTTCTTTTCGATATATACATTTCTTAAAGAATTTTTAAAAAAAATTATTGTTTATCTATAATTGTTGTTTCGATTATTTCGATTATACTAATAAGATAGACAATTTATTTGCAATATATATTTTATTTTCGATATAATCGACTTTAAGATTAAGAGAAAGACTTTTATTACAAGAAATATAATAATTGTTGCAATAGAAAATTAAATAATAGTTGTAAAAATACATTAATAAAAGTATTAAAAACTCTATATCTTGCGTAAGAGAAAAAATAATAAAACAAATTTGCAAAAATTGCTTTTTTATAATAATAAATATTATAACAACGTTTATAACAAAAGTTTAAATCTTTATTTTTATTTATAAATATAATAGATATATATTTATTAATTTTTTTAAATTGTTTTTGTTTATTTTAACGTAATTTAATATTTAAAGTTGCTTTTGTTAATTTTGTAACAATTGTAATAATTAGATCGATTTTCTTTTCTTAGTATATTTTAAACTAGATTTTTTTTGTTTAACTTTAATAATATTTGTATCGCATATAATTTAACTTTATATTAATTTAATAATTCGAAAATTGTTTATATTAATTTAATATTACAATTTAATAATATAAAGTAACTTTATTTTATATTGTACAAAATATTATAATATTAAAATTTATTTTTCTAAATCTTTTGTATATCGAATTATATAATATTCGAAAATAAAAAAAATTGTATATTAATTTTAAAATTTTAATAGAAAATAATATCTTTTAACAAATTTGTAAATAATAAAAATAATATCTAAGTATTATTGTATTGTTAAATAAGTATAAAAAAAATTGTTACTTTTTTTAAATTAAGATAAATTTTATTTGTACAATTTTATTGTTTGCGCAAAACTATAATTGTTTTAAACAAAAAATTTAATTTTAAAACAACTTTTTAATATTATTTTGCAAAAAGATTTTAATTAGATTTATTTTTTTTAGCAAAAATAATTTTATGTATTGCAACTAGTAAATTATATTAATTGAATATTTATTTATTGTTGCTAGAACTTTTTATAATTTTTTGCGTTAATAATTGTATTAAGAAAAAAGTTTTTATTTAAATTATTTTGTATATTTTGAAATTTTTTATTAGATTTTAAGTCAAATTAAAAACAAAAAATAAACAAGAAATCTTAAATATTGTTAAGAATTTTTAATTGTTTTTAATTTTATTTTACAAATTAAAATTAATATATAATTTTTTTTAATTTTTAATTTTTAAGCAGTTTATAAAACAATCAATTTATATACTTTTTTAATTTTATTTTTTACAATATAATATTATTATTTAATAATTAAATTTTTTTCGATATAGCAAACAACAATAACTTCGACTTAAATATAATTTTTATAACAATAAATTCGAGTTACAATATTAAATTATAGTAACTTAAATAAACAATAAATATAAATTAAATTTTGCACAATTTATTTTATAGCTATTTGCAAACAATTAATTGTTAAAAGTATTTTAATTTTTTGTAGCAATTTGTAATACTTAAAAAGAAATTTGTATAATTAAATTAATCTTAAAATATAATTAATATTATACAGAATAGCAAGTTTTTCGAAATATATATTAAAAGTACAATTTATTGCTATAAGATAATTTTTTTGTTGCAAAAACTTAAAAAATTTAAAAATTTACAACAAAATAATAACAATTTTTTTTAATAAATTGCGCAATTTTGTTAAATACATTGTACGCAAAAATAATTTAAATATAATTATTCAAATTTTACAACAAAAGAATTTCGAAAAAATTAAAATTGTAATTAATAATATTATTTAAAACAAACAAAAATAAATAGTATTTAATTAAACAAAATAAAATTCTAATAGTTCAAATCTTAATATATATTTTTTTTAAAAATATAAATTTTATAAATTTAATTATTATTTTATTCTATTTTAACAATATAATAATAAATAATTTTTGTTAAAAACATTTAAGTTGTTAGTTTAATATATATTGTTAAAAATTATTTGTATAAATATAAAATTAAGTAGATTTAAATTTATTTATTCTAAAATATATATTTTTGAATAAATATTTTTACAAAACTTTATAAGATATTTGTTAAATAAAAAAATTTGCAAAAATTATAATTTGTTTATTTTTAACGTTTTTTTAAAGAATATAAATTTATTAACGCGTTTTTGCGTATAATATACGCTTAATAATTTTTTATTTTATAAAATCTTAGTATTGTATATTTCTACAATTTTTACAAAATTTAATAAAGTTATTTCTACAAATTATATTAGTACGTAAAATTTAATTTACGTTTCTATAATATTAAAGCAAACAAATTGTTTTTGTTTGCAAATCAAATTAATTTGTAAAAAAATATATTTTATAAAATTTAGTTTATATTTTTATAATATTAAAATAAACAGATTGTTTTTGTTTGTAAGTTAAATTAATTTGTAAAAAAATATATTTTGTATAATTTAATTTTTTTGTCTTTATAAGATTAAAGCAAGCAAATTTGATTTTAATTACAAATTAATTTAATTTGTAAAAATATATATTTCGTACAATCTAATTACTATTATAGTAGTTTTTTGTTTACAAAACTATATATTGTAAAAAGCTAATACAATTTTGCACAAATTTTAATTTTATAAAAATTATAAAAATATATAATACTAAAATCTTATAAAAATAAATTAAAAAATATATATTATATTACGTTAGTTAATTTTTAATTTAAAACTATTTTTAAAATTGATTTAAATTGCTAGTAACACAATACTAGAAATACTAAAATATAATATACAATTATTTACAAAAAATATATTGTTATTGCTTTAATATTTCTAGAGATTT
>JAABUL010005411.1_pt1 | contig 15919 bp, 2 predicted proteins | sample 5559151 | NCBI WGS metagenome assembly JAABUL01 (sample SAMN10711876, study PRJNA513368) | rock metagenome | isolation source: Antarctica rocks | place: Antarctica: Victoria Land, Pudding Butte sud | reverse complement strand
GGTTTTAAAATTATTAAATATCTTTATTAATATAATATAATAAATATCTTCTATAATATTAATTAAAACCTTAACTTCATTAAAATATTCTAAACCCGCGTACTTATAAAAGCTATTAAGAATACTACCTTAATCTTAAAATATTTTTTTAGATCTTAATAATATATTATAATATTAAAACTACAGAGGTATTAGGAGGTATAAATAAGTTAAAGGTTAAGCTTATTAATATTTAATATTATTAATATAATTTCTTTAAATATTAATATAATAGTAGAGTAATTAGTATAAATAATAATAAGAGGTATTTATAAAGATTTAATAAAATATCTTATCTTTTTAATAACTTATATTATATTTATAATCTTAAGCTTAATTAATTAATAGTTCCTTTTAACTCTATTTAATAACTTATTAAAGAATAAAATTAATTAGATACTTATCTTAATAAAGGTCTTATTAAGAGATAAATCTCCCTTAATATAATATATTATTATTATAAAATCCTAGTATTTTAAGGTATTTAAATCTATATATATCTACCTTATATAATTATAATAGATAAGGAAAATTAGATTTTTAAATATTTTTTATAATATTTTATATACCTTAATTTCTATAGTGTTAAGTTTTTTAATAATTACCTTTATAAATTAATATTTATAAGTTATACCTTTAGCCTTATTACTTATTATATTTATTAGTAGGTCCTTTATTAAGGAGGTCTTTTAATCTTATAAAGGTTTAATAATTTAGGTATATTAATAAATTAATAATCTTAATTAGCTAGTAAAGTTAAGATAAATCTTAAGATTTTAAAGGTTTAATAAGAACTTTAAGGCTTAAATAGCCTTAATTTTCTTAATAAATATTAATAGTTTAAGGCTATTAACTTATTATTTAAATAGTATAATAAAAGGATAGCCTAGAAATAACTTAATAGGATTAAGAGAAATATATTTCTTATAATAGAGGTGAAATAGGTATTAAAGGTACTTAAGGTATTCCTTAAGTATCTTAGAATATATAATTATATTATTAATATATACCTTAATAAAATTTTATAATAATTATAATAATTTATTAATTTACTTCTAAATATATAATAATAATCCCTTATAATTTATAAGTATTATATTTAACTATTCTTAATTATAATAAGAAATAATTGTTAATTTAGGTCTATCTACTATTCTAATAAGGAATTAATAAAAGTAGCTTATAATATTAATAATAACAATAAATAGGTAATTAGCTATTATATTAATAATCTTAAATTAAAGAGGTATTAAATAATTATCTATTTAGGTAATTTTATTAAGACTCTAAATATTAATAATAACCTAGCCTTTTTATTTACCTTTAAGTATATCTCTTTATACTATAAAAACTAGGTAGCTAAATTTTATAAGTTATATAAATCAAATTATTTTACCTTATTAATATATTTTATTAAATATTTTATTAACTACCTCCTAATCCTTTTAATCTAATAGATATACCTAGTAAGGCTTTAGGTCTACCTCTAATTTAAGGGGAATAAGTATCTATTCCTTTTCTAGGATATTAATAATTTTACTATTATTAATTTAAATTTCTAGAAACTTATTAATTATAATAGCTATCTTAATTATATTATTATATTTCCTATAAACTATTATCTTACTAGGTATTGAATATTCTAGTAATAAGTTAATTAGTATAGTAGATAAGGTAAATAAGTTTAACAAAGTAAGGGTATCCTAGTTACTAATTTCTAGAATTATAAATATATTAGGTAATAAAGTAGGTATACCTATTATTATAATAATAATTATTATAATTATAATATTATATATAATCCTTAACTTCTAAGATTACCTAGGTTTATATATTAATTAATTATAAGTAGTAAGTAGTATATCTTTAAGGCTAATAAAATATATACCTACCTAATTATATTTAATAATATTATTAAGGCGTATATATTAAGATATATAAGTAAGTTAATTAATAGTATTATATAATTATATAAATATTAAAGATAAGCTAATAATATAAGTAAATATACCTCTATTAAATCCTAAGTTATCCTTATATTAAGATTTATATAGAAAGTTTTAATTAATAAATAATTCTATACTTTAATAAGATATAAGTATTAAGGTAATTATTATTATTAAAATTATAATTATTCCTTTAATATAAATTATTCAATAAATTAAAGGTATTAACTTAATAATAATTATAATTTCTATCCTTATATCCTAGTAAGCGTTAGTAGTTATATATTAATTAATAAGATTAAGATATATCTTCTAAGATATAATAATATTATTATTAATTAATAAGTTTATTTAAAGGTTATTAATAATATATACCTTAATTATTATCTTAGCTATAATAGGTTTTCTATATAATATACCTTTAATAGAAATGAAAATTAATATATACTTATTTATTTTATATATTATATTACTTAATCCTTTAATTAAGATTAGTAATAATAGCTTAAAGAGCTTTAAGTTAAATATAATCTAAAGTAATAAAGTATAATTAATTAATATTATTAAATAACTTATATTTATATATACCTTAAAGATTTTTAAAGTAATTATAATACTTAAAGTTATATAAAAAAAATCCTATAAAGTATAACCTAATCTCCTTAAATAGGATATATTATTTAAGTTAATAAATATTCTTCTAATTATCTTAATATAATTAATAATTAATAACGCGTCTACCTTATTAATATCTATTAAGGTATACTTTTCTAAGTTTACCTACTTAATATATAAGTATTAGAAAAGCTTATTTTTAGAGGTAAAGGCCTCTAAATATTATTAATAAGAATAGAGTTTAATTAAATTTATAAAATAAATATCTAGATCTTAATTAAAATTATTAAATAGTTTTAAGCTATTATAATATTCTTAGCTATTATTATTATATTCTTAATATTTATAATTATTATAATAGGTATTATAACTTTTATTATAATTATCCTTAGGAATATTTTCTAGGTTTTTATCTACCTTATTATAATAAACCTTCAGTTATAATAGTAGCCCACGGTTTTACTATTACTACCTCCCTTAATTATTAGAGTTATTATTCTACTTAAGTAATAAACCTAATTACTCTAGATTTATAAGGCTAGCTATTATTAGATACTAATTTAATAAAGGTAGTAAATATAAGGTATTTAAGGCTAGGTTTTTGATCTAATAGCCTTAATATTATTATTTATATTAATTAGAGTAAGTATTATTCTAGTAATTATTTAAATAATTAAAGTATTATTATTATTAGAAATTTAATTAATACTTATAAGATTAAGATCCTTAATAAAAGATATATTAATTATTTTTAATAAATTATTTATTTCTTAAATAGTTATTTAATAAAACTTCTTTACTACTTAAGATAGTAATATTCCTTTTATTATCATTAATATATATCTATTAATCCTACTTAAACTTATTTAAATTATTTAAGAAATCCTCTAACTTTATATTTACCTTAAGATAATAGATATTATAATAAAGTTTAAAGTTGAGTTTATTATAAATTATATTAAATTAATTATTAATAAAAGTAAGGTTAATATCTTTGATAACTTATAAAATCTTTTAAATATATTTATATAATTCTTAGTAATTAGAGGTATTATAACCTATATATCTTTTATATAATACCTAATTAATAGTAATATTAGTAGGCTATTTAAATCTATTAATAAATATCTATTCCTATTTATTAATTTTATTACCTAGCTTTATAAGTCTCTTATTATTCTTAAATAATTCACTTAATTATTATAATAAAGTAATACGTTTTAAGTAGGTTTAAAGATTAATATAAATAAGTTTATTACCTTTAATACTTACTATATCCTAAGTATACTTAAGAAATAGTTAGATATTATAAAAATATATCTCTTTAAAAGTATATTCTATTATTAGGGTATTTAAGGTAATAGATTTACCTTTATAAAGGGGGTTAAAGAAGCTAATATTACTAGGATTCTAATATATACCTCTATTTCTATTACTATTATCTACTCTAGGAGGTCCTTAGAGGCCTTAGGGCCTAGTAGGTTTAAATAGCCTATTTCTTACTAAGTAAGTTACCTAATAAGCCTAAATTTTAGTAGTTATAACTTCTTAGATAATCTATTAAATTATTAGGTTATTAATATTAACTATATTTCTAACTTTAATTATATTAGTAGGGTATTAGGGTTTAATAGGCTTAATATAAATTACCTCCTTAATAAATTATAAAGTACCTTAGGAAGTTTTAAGAGCTAAGATAATTAATATTATTAAGGTTATTAAAGTAGATATTAATAAGGTAGCTATTATAAGAGGTTCTTTAAGATACTATTAAGTAATTATAATATCTTATATGAACTTAATAATTATTATATATATAAATACTTAATTAATAGCCTAGTTTAATAATTAAGATAGCTTATATCCTTTATTATTAATTAAGTTAATAGGTTTAATAGAAGAGGAGTAAGAATATTATCTATTCTCCCTTATAAAAAGTTAATATCTCTATTTGATAGGCCTAAAATTATCTTTTATAAGAGATAAGATTATAAAATAGCTAATTTTATTAATAAGACTTAAATAATAGTATCTAATCTTTATAAAATTATATATTAGAAGGTTAAGATAACTATTTTATAATTAATTAAAGAAATTATAATAATAGATATTAATAATAACTACCTTCTTAATAGTAGAATATTAGGAATATCTTAGGATAGTAATAGTAAGATAGGGCTTAATATTTAAGGGGTAGATCTTAATATATTAATATTAATCTAATATTAGTAAGATTATAAGGATAGAAAGGTTTTATGTAGCCTTATAAGCGGGTATAAATATCTTATAACTTCTAAGATTTTATCTTATTAGAGATTAGACGTATAGATATTTTACCGCTAGTAGGCTAGTTTTAGTATTAGTAGACTCTAGATCTTCCTTAATAAGTAATTAATTAATATTTATTAAGGTTAATATAATATTACTACTATTAATATATATATAAGTTTCTATAATATAACTAATAGAGAAGCTATCTATATAGTGAAAGCTAAATACACCTAACTACTAAGGCGAGGGTAAGCCTAATCAGGCTTTTAATAGCTAACATATAATAGTATATATTATTATCCCTAAACCTTATATTAATAAAGAAGGTAAGCTTAATACTTTATAAGGATATACTTATATAATAATATACTTTATTAAGTTAAGTCCTAATTTAAAGAAGTAAATAGTAGAAAGTTATAAGGTAGATATTTTGTAAAAGAAGGTTATTAAGGTCTTTAATATTAATAAATACCTTACTATTAAGGATATAGTAATACTTCCTTTTTATTAGGTAGATAATTTAATATAAAAAGTTAAATAAATAATTAATAATTATACTTTCTAATCTAATAAACTTTATATATTAAATATTTATATTAAGATATTTTTTAATATTATTTATATTATAAAATATACTAGATTTATAAAGTATTATTAAAATCCTTTTAAGATAATAATATATTTATAGCCTATTTTATTAATTATAGAAGTTTCTTTAATATTATTTATAATATTAATTATATTAGACTCCTAGGTATATACCTTATAAGTCCTTATAATCTATTATATTACCTCCTATCTTATTTTATATATTAATAATTAATTTTATTCTTATCTTATTAATCTTTATAAAGGAATATAATATAATCCTTATAATTATTAATAAGTTCTCGCGTAAGACTACTTTAATATTAGGTAAAAAGACCTTTTTTACTTTAAATTAGGTTAATTAATTATTACACTACCTTTAAAAGATTAATTATAATCTTTTTAAAGTAATTATTTTAGATTATAATAAAAAGTTCCTTAATAAGTTATAAAGGTCTTTATTTAATAGGCTTAATATTAACCTATTATATTCTATAACCTATTATCTTTAGATTAATAGATTAAGTAAATATATAAATTTAATTATTAAAATTACCTTATAATTTTAAATATTAACTCTTTATACTATTATTATATAGCCCTTAATTATTCTAATTATATAAGTTAATTATAATAACTTATTATTATTATTAATTACTTAGATGCCTAATAAAGTTATTTATAAGTTTTCCCTTAATTAGCTACTTAACCTTATTATATATAAGAAATAGATACTTCCTAAGGATATTATATAATTATAGATATCTAATAATATTACTTTTAGGTAAATAAACTCTATTTTTTTTATAATAGATATTATTAGCCCTAATACTTTTAAGTTAATAATAAAGTTAAACTATATTTATATTATAATTATAATATACCTACTATAATATTAATAGGTAAGAAATATATTTAATAATTTATTAAATCCTTTAAGGTTCTTAAGTAAGTTAAATATCTTATCTACTACCTTAATTCCTATAATATTAATAAATATATAACGTCTTTATAATAACTTAATTAGAGTTATTATTATTAGGGCCTAATCCTTATTATTATCTACGACCTAAAGAGCCTCTATTAATATATATAGAAGATAATACTAATAAGTTTAAGTCTTATAAGCTTAATAAGATACTTAATAAATACCCTATTTAAAAGGGATATAGCCTTATTATAAAATACCTTATAAGGTAGAAAGGTTATAAAGCTTAATACAACTAATAAATAAATATAAAGGAGTTATAAAATACTATAAACTTAATAGATAACTATAAGAAAGTAAATAAAAGGCCTTAAGGTAGATAAGTTATCTAGATTATTAATATAAGTAAGTTACTATTACTATTAATTAATAAGGACGTTGACGTCTTCTTTTACTACTAGTATATTATTACGAATCGCTCTTACTTTACTAAGCCTTACTAAGGATTTATCTTAGTAAGACGCCTTAATAGGCTTTCTACCTTATAAATAAATAGAATAATTAATTATTATACCTCTAAATAATACTGCGCCTAATATAGCTAGTACCCTTTAGGCCTTCCCTAGGCCTTCTTTATATAGCCTTAGGAATCTAGATAGAGTATATTATATCCTAGGTCTCTAGGTTATATAAGTTCCTAGGGTACCTAGAGAATATCTAGGAGCTATTTCTATTTACGGATGTACGCCCTAGGTAGGCCGCTATATATATTCCTAGGGCGCCTAGAGGATATCTAAAGGCTAGTAGGATCCTATTTCTATTTATAGATAAGCTTATAAAGGAGTTAAAAAAAGGTAGTTACTATCTATAATAAGTAAATAGCCTTAGTTCTAAAGGATATAAGGGTTATAAGTAAAAAGATATAGATATATAGAAAAAGCGTTATATAGCTAAATACTCCTAGAAGCGTTTATAACTAGGAGGGTCCTAATTAGATAGAGTTAAATAAAAGACTTATCCTTATATAATATATATTAATTATACTTATAAGCTATCCCTTATATATAATAGTTATATATTATATCTTTTAGGTATTACTAAGATAGCTTAATCTATAAAGTAGGCTATTAAAGCTTATAAATATAGATAATCCTTACTATTTTATAAGTAACCTATTAAACTACTAATTAATACTACTTCTAGTTATTAAAGCTCCTAGAGATTCCTACCTAAATATTAGCTATAGTCTAAAATTAGCTTTTTACTTATATTATTAATAAGTATATACTTCTTATCTTATAATATAAAATAAATATATAATATTATTAAGGTATAATATATTATAATATATTACTTACTCTTTATCTAGTATAAGTTATAAGTAGCTTAAGAATTAACTTTATAATTAATAATATTTTAATTCTAGCCTTATAATATATCTTTATATATACCCCTTTCTAATTATATAATATATAAGTATAGTAGCGGTTTATATAAATTTACTATAGTGAAATATATTATAAGCTTCTATTATATATACCTCTTACTATTCTTAGAAGCTATAGATATAATATAATTAATAGGGAGGAGGTAGTTAATAAAAGACCGACGTTAGGCTATAGCCTACATTTAGGTAGGAACCCCTAGGAGCTTTAGCGACTAGGGGTGGCGCCGATTAGTAGGTAGTTCTCAGGCCAAGGCGCTAGATTTGTTTGGGACCAGATGCTGGAATCAATAAACCTGCCTACCTTAGGAGCCCTAAGATTTCATGATTTGTCCGTCCTACCCGCTTCACAACGTCTTGTCTCCTACGACCCCTCTCACATATCCGCTGTAACTATGAATTCGCCCTCGGCCGCTCCAGTCACATTGCCGGAGCTCACGGGCTCCTCTGAGCCTTCCACAACTCAGGTTGAAGATTTTGTACAGTCTCCTCCCAAGGCCAAGCAAGCTCCGAGACTTCCCTCTCTGCGAAATGCGAACGATGCTCCAACGGCGGCGAATATGAGCGCCTCATCTACTCCTCTCGGAACACTGAACGCTGCGCGGCGACCTCATATGCCTCAAGCCTCTGCTGGCAGCTCTCGCGGTAGCCAGCTCCCCCAGGACATGCAAGCCAAGATGAAGGCATTCCATCTGTCAAGGCAGGGCGCCCCTCCGCCACAGAATCTTCGTATGCCTCCGAGTGTAGGAGCACAATCGAACTCTACTACCCAAGTACCCACGATAGCAGGTTCCGCCTCAAGCGGACCAATGCCACGTAGCCTGGCACCGTCAGCTATAAGTCCCACTGGGCCTCTCGCTGGTGGCCCTGGAGGCTTGAAGCTTCCGCCTAGTGGTCGACCCCAAGCGCCGAATTTCCCCAACTCGGCCCCCGCTGTTCCAGGATTGAAGATGAATCCCAAGATGGGAGGGTTGGCAGCCAAAAGGGGTCTCAACAAAGGCATGAAGCTATCGGAAGCCACAGGACCTCCGGTACAGGGGAATTTGGGTCCTGCGCATGACTCGACTAACACTGGCGCTGGAGCAACGGAGAATACCAATGGTGGAGGGTCGCTATTCAACAAGTACTCAGAGTATGTCGACACCAAGGCAGGCACCTTGAAGTTTGCGGGCAAAGCTACTATACACGGTAAAGGTATTGAATTTTCAAGCGGGACAAGCTTCAACATCTCGCTGGACGAGGTAGATAATCTGGATGAGCTCGGCAAAGGTAATTATGGAACTGTTTACAAAGTACGGCATAGTCGCCCTCAAGTACGCCGTCCTGGTCAAGGTCTTGCTGGCAACAAGGCGCCATTGTCAATGGCAGGGGCAACAAAAATAAGCGAGGAATCGTCCGAGGGCGTTTCGCCTCAATCAGCCACTGCTGGCAACACTACAGGCGTGGTAATGGCTATGAAGGAGATCCGTCTCGAATTGGATGAGGCTAAATTCGCCGCCATTATCATGGAGTTGGATATCTTGCATCGGTGCATATCGCCGTTCATCGTTGACTTTTACGGCGCCTTCTTTCAGGAAGGTGCCGTCTACATTTGCATGGAGTACATGGACGGTGGGTCGATCGACAAGCTATATGGCGATGGTGTACCTGAAGGTGTCCTACAAAAAATTACATTGGCCACGGTCATGGGCCTTAAATCGCTGAAGGATGATCACAACATCATACATCGCGACGTAAAGCCCACGAACATCTTAGTCAATACTAAAGGTCAAGTCAAGATCTGCGATTTTGGAGTTAGCGGCAATCTTGTTGCAAGCATTGCAAAAACGAATATTGGCTGCCAAAGTTACATGGCGCCCGAACGCATTTCAGGTGGTGGTATTGCTCAGGCTGGTGCGAACCCCGGCGGGGGTACCTACAGCGTGCAAAGTGATATCTGGAGTCTTGGATTGACCATCATCGAATGTGCGCTCGGTCAATACCCTTATCCTCCCGAAACCTATGACAACATCTTCAGTCAACTAAGCGTAAGTTTTCATTCATTTCTGATGCTTTGCGATATATTAATTTAGGCAGGCCATCGTGGATGGTGAACCGCCTGATCTGCCAGCTGACAGATTCTCGGAAGCCGCGAGGGATTTTGTGAGGGGCGCCTTGAACAAGATTCCCAAGCTTCGACCGACCTACGCGATGTTACTGAGGCACGCGTGGCTAGCTCCTTTGCTTTTACCCCCAACGATTTCGGAGGAAGACGAGGAGGCTTTTGAAGATACACCTCACAACGAGGCTGCCATTCCCGGCATTGTCGATAAGGAGGTTTCTCAGTGGGTCACTGACGCAATGGAAAGAAAGCGGAATGGTACTATGGGCAAGAAAGCGAAGCCAGCCCTTCACGCGGCCCCTTTAGATGCTGTGCCGAGCCCGTCGTTGGATAGCGCAAATACTTGAGCCAACTCACGGGAGACAGAACAATAAGACCGGCCCCATGCCTCGCATTAACCTGGCAATCCTGCTGGAGGGCTCTCGCAGAGCTGGAAGTTATAATGCTCTTGTCAACCGCGTTATTCTCGTCCCGCCCGATTAACAAAAACGCTTCTCTGTGAAGAGCAGCGGCTGCAGAGTGCGGCGGGGATAATATGGGGAGGCGGTAGGGCGGGTTTCTCTATTCTGGGGATTAAACCAGGTCGCCTTATGTCAAATGCTGAAGCTACTTAAGCGGACCCGATAGGCACCCGCTGGACGGTGATGTCAAGGGGCATAAGTTTAATGACCGCTTCTTATACGTTCTTATCACATGGCATTTTGGTAGCGATGGACGTGAGAGACATGACTCCAATTTACACTTCCGAAATTGTTGTACACATACCAAATATTCCCCTTACTCATGACTTGAAGCGTGGTACGGGAGCTATGGGTTGTACTCCCACTGTTTTAGCAACTTGAGAGAGTAATATCGTGATCTGTAGGGATGCCGCATCCAAGGAGTGTAGCGTTCGGGGACTAACCTGCCGCAACCATTGCTTTCCGACATTCCTATCACCCTCTATGCAGCATAAAGCCTGCATTATTCTACACATATTTAAATGGTCGGATGATAAAAGATATAAAGCATGTGTACTAGTACTAACTACAAGAGGGTCGCTATCTCTACACGAGATTTTTAGTAAGATTTAATTAGTAATTTAATTAATAGAGTTTTTTTAATAACCTATATAGGTTACTTATTATATAAACCTTATAATTATTAAAAGTTAACTTTCTTTATTATTAACTATATAATTTATATAATTACTAGAAAATACCTATAAAAATCTAGATTTTTATAGATTAGATAATTTACCTCTACTACCTAGTAATTATAAGTCTTAGCATAGTTAGATATATAGATTTAGGTATATAAACTAATGAAATTAGATATATCTTTATTACTAATAGGCTAATTAACGTTATTTTAGGATATATATACTCTATAGTACTATTTGAATATATATTATAATAAGTGGATGTTAATTGATTAGTATATTAAGGTATAGGTATAGTAGGTAAATTAATACTAAGATATATGGATTTAGGAGGTAAAGTTATAGAATTAGTTATATCTTTATTACTAACAGGCTAATTAATATTATTTAGGGGGTAATTTACTCCGTAGACTTATACGTATTATTTATACTACTTAAATATATATTATAATAAGTAGATGTTAATTAGTTAGTATAATAAGATAGTAGACTTAGGTATATTAGTAATATCTTAGCAATATCTTATTATATAGATTTTAGTATATAAATTTATTATCTTATATATATCTTTTATAATAATTACTTGATTTATATAATTTTTAGTACGTTAGATACCTAAGATTAACGCGTATCTTTTCATATTAATAGAATAAAATTATATACGTAGGTATATAAGTACGTGTAATATATTAAAAAGTCGAGTTTTAATGTTTATACTAAGCTAGAAGTAGTTAAATAGGGGTACTTCTCTAGTAATATATTAGCTAAATCTATTCAGGATCTTAATATCTAGATTTTCTATTATAGTAAAGAGATTATTTAGACTTAGGTTAAGTATTTAAATTAAGTTTAATAAAGATAATAAATAAAGGTTATAAAAAGAATTCAAACTAAGAATTAAAGATATATTAATATAAAATTTAAATATTTATTTAATCTTTTACCTTTAACTTATTATTTACTATATTATAATCTTAAGTATATATATATAAGAATTATTAGTTTACTTAAAATATAATAAAACTAAGAATCTATTATCTATTAATTAAATTATTTAATAGTATAAGTATATAAATCTTCTTAAACTTATAAGAGTTTTAAATAGAACTTAATTTAATCTAATAAGTTATACTTATATCTATCTAAATTATTAAAAGATAATTATAAGAGCTTATAAGTATATTATAATTATTATTATAATATTTAACTTATATAAAAAATTATATAAAAAATTATATACTTACTAGAAAATACCTATAAAAATCTAGATTTCTATATCTATTAGATAATTCACTTCTATTACCTAGTAATTCTAAGTCTATTATAGAGTAACTCTAGTCACGTGACTAAGTCTTAGCATGGATTACTTAATACGTATATACCTTACTTATAATTACGTAGATAGATATTATTATCATTATTATTTATCTATATAATATATCTATATCCTTGTCTTTAATAAAGTCTTAGCGTAGTTAGTATATAGATTTAGTACGTAAAGTTATAGAATTAGTTATATCTTTTATACTAATTAGCTAATTTATATTATTTCTAGGATAATTTACTTTATAGGCTTATATATATTATATATATATTATAATAAGTAGATATTAATTAATTAGTATATTAGGTATATTAATAATATCTTAGTATAATTATATTATATAGATTTTAATTACTAACTTATATTTCTAGATATATCTTTTATATTTATAAGCTAATTTATATAATTATTAATACTCTAAGTAATAATAGATTATATATATCTTTTAGTAGTAACTAATAAAGATTATATATATAGATATATATAATACGTAAATACTACTACTAAATATCTTAATATTCTATTAGAAACGCTAAAATTTAGGTTTAACTAAAGGATATAATTCTACTATTTATAATTAATTAATAACTATAGATAAGGATAAGAGATCTTTAGAATTTAAACTACTAGATATTCTATTATAGTAAAGAGATACCTTATATAAGCTTAAGTGAAAACCCTTATTATTCTTATTTCTTTATAATTATTAATTTATTTCTCTTTATATTATATTTAACTCTTTATATTAGGTATCTATATTTATTATCTTATTATCTTAGTTCTTTAAATTTATATTATATATTATAATAATAGGTTATATTTTAATAATAAAGACTTATACCTTAATCTAATCTTAATATAATATTATAGTTTACTTATAGTTTACTACCTAAATAGCGTTATACCTTATATAGCTTAGCTTATTTAGATATTAGAATATACCTTACTAGCTAGTAAGATAAGTAACTTATAACTTATAAACTATATTTATACTATCTATAATAATATAGTAGTAATAACTTTTCAATACTAATAGCTATTAAAAAGATCTAGGAGTTCCTCTATTAATAGCTCTATTACTATAAGGTAGCTATCCTATTAAGATTTTGCTAACTACCTTATTATTAAGAATTTAATTTATTATAACTTTTACTATCTTCTATTATATCTTATATTATATAACTTCCTTAGCCTTATTACCTTATTAGGATATTCTTCTCCTTTACCTTTTATTATCTACTCCTCTACCTTATAATTTATATATAAAGGTACTATTAATTTTATAAGAAGTTATAAACTACCTTATATCTACTAAATATTTACTTTCCTAATATTTCTAGCTTTAAGAACCTTAATTATTCCTTTATTAAACGTTTTCTTATTTATAAAAGTCTTATTAAAGTAGTCTACCTTACATTTCTTTATAATAAATACTTATAGCTATTAAGCTAGCTTTATAACTATTATATCTTTTAAAGGACTTTATTAAAATATATCCTTAGTAAGGAAGGTTTATTAAGGATAACTAAGTAAATAGTCTTAATATATATAAATAGATACTTTTATAATCTTAGATAAATTAATTAAGTATTCTACTCCTACTATTTTAATAAGTTATAAGCCTAGTTATAAAGTATTTATTTAAATTACTCCTTATAAGCTTACTAGCTTATTAATTAAGTATATAAGGTCTTTAAATATTATATAAATAGATTATATAATATACGTGTTATATTATAAAAATATATAATATAAAGGTAATTTATAATCTTTAATTAATAAATAAGCTTATTATATAATAATTAATTAATTTAAGAAGAGTTAAAGGAAGCCTTAAAACTTAATTTTATAATCTCTTAATTATTAAATTCTTCCATATTTTAATTAAGTAATATTAAGATTTCTATTATAATAGTACCTATTAATTAGCTAAGTATATAAATAATACTTATTTTACTTATATAAAATGCTAACCTACTTAGTAAGATAAATATATTAAAGTAGTAAGAAAGGAGTTATAACCTTAATTTATAAGGTAAAAGTAATATTATAATTACTTTACCTACTTTATATAATTATTTATAAAATAGTTAATATAAACCTAATTAAGTAAATATTAATATAACTTAATATTATCATACTTTATAAAAATTAAGGTAAAGATAATATCCTTTTATTTAAGTTAGGGGGTAAAAAATTAGGATTATTAAGTTATTATAATAAATCTTAACCTCCTTAAAAATAAGAGGTAATCTCTTAGCCCCTTTAAATTATAATAATTATTAAAATTATAAAATACAAGAGTTATAAGAGGCCTTAAAATCCTTTAAATTTTTTAAAATAATTATCCTCTAATTTTTTAATTTTTTAATTTTTTTATTAAATAAAGATAATCTTTTAAATAATCTTCCCTTATTTTTAAGTATATTAAGCTTATCCTTAAGTACTTCTTCCTTTACTACTTTTAATTATATTAAAATATATTAACCTCCTATTTTTTTATTAAATATTAATATTAAATAATTTAAATAAGAGTAAAATAAAACCTATTAAAATTATTATATCTTTAAGTATAATTTTTTAAGGTATAATATATCCTTTAATAAGGTTATAAGGTAATATAAATATAAATATTTTAATTAAAATAATTATAATTATATACCTTAATACCTTTCTAATAATTTCCCTTTTTTAAATAACTTTATTTAAGAGTCTTCCTTTAAACCCCTTAATAGTAATAATATTTTTAATATTATTATTAATTTAAAGCCCCTTAATTAAAATTAATCCTTTAAAGCTTATACTTAACCTTACAATAAATAATATTAAATAAGAATATTATAATTATAAGTAAGATTAATAGGTTTTTATTTTATATTAAGAAGTTAAAAGGCTTTAAAAGGCTTTAAATATAAATATAAAAAATATATAAATACTTAATATTTACTTAGCTTTTTAAGTTTTATAAGAAAAATTAAGTTATAATTTTTATTATTTATTATTTATCCTTTATTAATTTATAATCTTATTATTATTAATATTAAAGTTAATATATCTATTATATTATTACTTATAAAATAGGAGTTTAAATAAGAGTTAATTATTAATATTATAAAAAGTTATTTAAATAATAACCTCTTTATAAATAATAAAGATATTAAGAATATTTATACTTTATAAGAAATATTTAAGAAAGATGATAAACTTATAAGCTTTAATATCCTTAATAATTAATATTATTAATTATCTAAGTTAAACCTTAATTAATATAAGGATATTATAGACTTTATAACCTATATTAAATTTATTTATAATAAAATTATATTTATATTTACTTATTTTAGGCTTAAAATAAATTTCTTTATCTTCCTTTTCTATATAAGACTTAATAAGGCTTATAAAGGTTATTTTATATATTATATTTAAACTTATAATCTTATAAATAAGATAGATTTTATTAAATCTACTTATATCCTTAAGTATATTATAAAGTATTTTATTTAAACAGTAATTAATCCCTTA
>JAABUL010005409.1_pt1 | contig 15921 bp, 14 predicted proteins | sample 5559151 | NCBI WGS metagenome assembly JAABUL01 (sample SAMN10711876, study PRJNA513368) | rock metagenome | isolation source: Antarctica rocks | place: Antarctica: Victoria Land, Pudding Butte sud | reverse complement strand
CTCCTGCTCGGCGAGGACGTCCGCAAGAACATCGTCCTGGCCAACCTGCTCGGCGTCGCCCGCGGCGGCGTCATCCCAGGGATCATCGACGACATGGCCGAGCTGACCGTCGCGGACGGCTTCCGCACCCGCATGCGCATCCGCTGCCACGACGTCTACCAGCAATCCGGCACCCTCTCGGGCGGCAACCAGCAGAAGGTCGTGCTGTCCAAATGGCTGTTCAGCAAACCGCTTGTGCTGATCCTCGACGAACCCACCCGCGGCATCGACGTCGGCGCCAAATACGAGATCTACCAGATCATCAACACCCTGGCCGACGAGGGCAAAGGCGTCATCGTCATCTCGTCCGAGATGCCGGAGCTGCTGGGGATCTGCGACCGCATCTGCGTCATGAACGAGGGCCGCTTCGTCGCCGAGTTCCCCCGCGAGCAGGCATCGCAGGAAGCCATCATGCGGGCGATCATGCGCTCGGTGCGGACATTGGAGGAGGCAGAGGCATGAGCGAGATCACCGCGCCGGTCGCACGCGCCGCGCATGCGAGCTTCGTCAAGGCCTCGTTGCGGCAATACGGCATGCTGCTGTCGTTGATCGCGATCATGCTGTTCTTCGAGTTCGCGACCGACGGCACCCTGCTCCGGCCACTGAACCTGACCAACCTGGTGCTGCAGAACAGCTACATCGCCATCATGGCGCTCGGCATGCTGCTGGTCATCGTCACCGGCCATATCGACCTCTCGGTCGGCTCGGTCTCCGGCTTCGTCGGCGCGCTGGCCGCGGTCATGCTGGTGCAGTGGCAGGTGCCGCTGGTCCCCGCCGGCCTGCTCTGCCTGCTGGCAGGCGGGCTGATCGGCGGGGTCCAGGGCGCGTTCGTCGCCTACGTGAAGATCCCGTCCTTCATCGTCACCCTGGCCGGCATGCTCGTCTTCCGCGGCCTGATGCTGGCGGTGCTGAACGGGCAGTCCGTCGGCCCCTTCCCCGTCGAGTTCCAACGCCTCTCGTCGGGCTTCCTGCCGGAGTTCCTGCCCATGCTGGGCGGCGTCCGCCTGTCGTCGCTCCTGCTCGGCGTGGCCGTCGCCCTGATCCTGGTGTTCACCAACATCCGCAGTCGGGCGCGTCAGGAGCGCCATGGGCTTGAGACCGAGCCGATGGCGTTCTTCGCCATCAAGAACCTGCTGCTGGTCGGCGGTATCGGCGCGCTCACCTGGCTGATCGTCTCCCATCGCGGCCTACCCAACGTCCTGGTGATCATGGCCGTGCTGATCGCCGCCTACGCCTTCGTGACCATGCGCACCACCGTCGGCCGCCAGATCTACGCCGTCGGCGGCAACGAAAAGGCCGCCCGCCTGTCCGGCATCAAGACCGAGCGGCTGACCTTCCTGACCTTCGTCAACATGGGCGTGCTCGCCGCCCTGGCCGGGCTGATCTTCGCCGCACGGCTGAATACGGCCACACCCAAGGCCGGCACCGGCTTCGAGCTCGACGTCATCGCCGCCTGCTTCATCGGCGGCGCCTCGGCCTATGGCGGCGTCGGCCTCGTCTCCGGCGCCATCATCGGCGCCTTCATCATGGGCGTCATGAACAACGGCATGTCCATCCTCGGCATCGGCGTCGACTACCAGCAGGTCATCAAGGGCCTGGTTCTGCTCGGCGCCGTCTGCGTCGACGTCTACAACCAGAAGCGCTGACATGGCCGCCAGCGACTACCAGATCCTCGACCCGCGCTTCCGCCGCCTGGTCAACGCCTCCGCCCACGTCCAGAAACTCTGGTCCGGCTGCCAATGGGCCGAAGGCCCCGCCTACTTCCCGGCCCACCGCAGCCTCGTCTGGTCCGACATCCCCGCCAACCGCCTGATGCGCTTCGACGAGGCCGGCCTCGGCGTCAGCGTCTTCCGCCAGCCGAGCGGGCACGCCAACGGCAACACCATCGACCGCCAGGGCCGCCTAGTCACCTGCGAACACGGCGGCCGCCGGGTCAGCCGCACCGAGCACGATGGCGCCATCGTGACCCTGGCCGACCGCTTCGAAGGCAAGCGCTTGAACAGCCCCAACGACGTCGTGGTCCGAAGCGACGGAAGTATCTGGTTCACCGACCCCACGTATGGCATCGATAGCGACTACGAGGGCGACAAGGCCGATAGCGAGATCGGCGCCTCCAACGTCTACCGCGTCGACCCGGCCACCGCCGCCATCACCATCGTCGCAAGCGACTTCATCCAGCCCAACGGCCTGGCCTTCTCCCCCGACGAACGCCACCTCTACATCGTCGACACCGGCCGCAGCCACGGCGACGAGCATCCCGCCCACATGCGCGTCTTCGACGTGGAAGAGGGCGGCACGCTCCGCGGCGGCCGGGTGTTCGCCGACTGCAGCGCCGGCTTCTTCGACGGCCTCCGGCTCGACGAGGCCGGTCGCATCTGGACCAGCGCCGGCGACGGCGTCCACTGCTACGATCCCGACGGCACCCTGATCGGCAAGGTGCTGGTCCCGGAGATCGTCGCCAACCTCTGCTTCGGCGGACCGAAGCGGAACCGCCTCTACATCTGCGGCACCACCTCGCTCTACGCGGCCTTCCTGCTCGTCAACGGCGCCCGGCTTATCTCTGCATCTGCATGATGCGGTCCATCGGCATCATGTTCTTGTCCAGATGGCCCATGATCCAGATCGAACCCGCCACCACCAGGAACACGATCAGCACCCCGAAGGCGAGCGCCAGCACGTTGTTGGTGTTGTCCGGCGAGGTCGTGATGTGCAGGAAGAACACGAGATGCACGCCGATCTGGGCGATGGCGAGCGCCACCAGGGCCGCAGGGATGGCCGGCGCCCAGATCAGCTTCGATCCGGCGAAATAGAACGACGTCGCAGTCAGCAACGCCGCGAGCGCGAGCCCGAGCAGATAGAGCAGGATCTCCCGCGAGGCAGGCTCGGACTTCCCGGGCGCGCTATCGCCGGTATCGACCTCATCGCTCATGCGCCGGCTCCCATCAGATAGACCACGGTGAACAGCGCCACCCAGATGATGTCGAGCGCATGCCAGAACAGGTTGAAGCACAGCAGACGGCGCTGGATGTTTGGCCGGAACCCTTTGACGAGCACCTGCGCCATCATCGTCCCGAGCCAAAGCAGCCCGGCGGTCACGTGCAACCCATGCAGCCCGACGGTGGCGAAGAAGGCCGAGAGAAAGGCGCTGCGGCCCGGACCCGCCCCCTTGGCCACCATGCCGATGAACTCGGTCACCTCGAGCAGCAGGAACCCGGCGCCGAGCAGGCCGGTGACCAGCAGCCCGATCTCGGTCCACAGCACGTTGCGGTTGTTGAACGCGACGTTGGCCAGCCCGCAGGTGAAGCTCGAAGCCAGCAGCACGCCGGTCTCGAGGGCCACGCGATCGAGTTCGAACAGCTCGCGCCCGGTCGGCCCGCCGGCATATTTGCCGCCCAGGACCGCATAGGCCGCGAAGAAGGCCGAGAACATGATGATGTCGCTGAGCAGGAAGATCCAGAAGCCGTAGCCGACGACGATATACTTGGACGCCGGGCCGCCGACGCCATGGCCAGTCGACTGGTCGCCGCCATCGCCGCCGCCGCCATGGCCGGTATCGCCGCCGTCCCCGCGCTTGGACCGCCGGCCGAGCTTGTAGGGATCGTCGCCGGCCGTATCATGGAAGGTGCTGACGCTCATGCGACTTCTCGCGCGCTATGGGCTTGCTCTTGGAGCCACTGCTGCCGCGAGGCGCGACGGGCGCGGTCGATGCGGGCGACCTCGCTGGCCGGCACCTCGAACTCCTCGTTATCGCGCCATGCGAACACGACGAACACGGCGACCAGTCCGGCGGCGACCATCCACCAGATGTGCCAGATCAGCGCGAACCCGGTTGCCGTCGAGAAGAAGGCGCAGAAGAACCCGGTCGGCGAGTTCCGCGGCATGTGGATCGGCTCGTAATCCGGCTCCTCGGACAATTCCTGGCTCTCGATCGCGCGTTGCTTGATGCTCCAATAGGGCTCCTCGCCATGGACCTGCGGCAGCACGGCGAAGTTGAACATCGGCGGCGGCGACGGTGTCGCCCATTCGAGCGAGCGGCCGTCCCATGGGTCGCCGGTGAGGTCGCGCAGGCGGTCGCGATTGCGGATGCTGACCACCATCTGCGTGATCTGGGTCGCAGCACCCGCCGCCATCACCAGCGCACCGACGCCCGCCATAAGCAGCCAGGGACGCCACTCGGGGACGTCATAATGCTGCATGCGCCTCGTCATGCCGAGCAGGCCGACGGCGTAGAGCGGCATGAACGTGATGTAGAAGCCGCCGAACTGCAGCCAGAACGCCCACTTGCCCCAATACTCGTCGAGCGTGAAGCCGAACGCCTTGGGGAACCAGAAGGTAATGCCGGCAAACGCCGCGAACACCACGCCGCCGATGATGACGTTGTGGAAATGAGCGACCAGGAACAGGCTGTTGTGCAGCTGGAAATCAGCGGGTGGGACGGCAAGCAGCACGCCGGTCATGCCGCCGATCACGAACGTGATGATGAAGCCGACCGCCCACAGCATCGGCGTCGTGTAGCGGACGCGGCCGCCATACATCGTGAAGATCCAGTTGTAGATCTTCACCCCGGTGCCGACCGCGATGATGCTGGTGGCGATGCCGAACACGCCGTTGACGTCGCCGCCCGCGCCCATCGTGAAGAAGTGGTGCAGCCAGACGGTGAAGGAGACCAGACAGATGAACATGGTCGCCAGCACCATCGAGCGATAGCCGAATAACGGCTTGCCGGAGAACGTGCAGATGATCTCGGAGAAGATGCCAAAGGCGGGCAATACCAGGATGTAGACCTCGGGATGTCCCCAGGCCCAGATCAGGTTGTTGAACATCATGACGTTGCCGCCGGCGTCATTGGTAAAGAAGTGGAAGCCGAGATACCGGTCCAGCGCCACCATCGCCAAGGTCGCGGTCAGGATCGGGAAGGCGGCGACGATCAGGAGATTGCTCGCCAGCGCCGTCCAGGTGAACATCGGCATGCGCAAGTAGCTCATGCCAGGCGCCCGCATCTTCAGAATCGTGGTGACCAGATTGATCCCGGACATCAGCGTGCCGACGCCGGCAATCTGCAGCGCCCAGATGTAGTAGTCCACGCCAACGCCTGGCGAATAGGGAAGCTCCGACAACGGCGGATAGGGCAGCCAGCCGGTCCGGGCGAATTCGCCGATCACCAGTGACAGGTTGATCAGCAGGAACCCGGTCGCCGTCAGCCAGAAGCTGACCGAGTTGAGCGTCGGGAACGCCACGTCGCGCACCCCGAGCTGCAGCGGGATGACGAAGTTCACGAGGCCAATCATCAACGGCATGGCGCCGAAGAAGATCATCAGCGTGCCATGGGCCGAGAACAGCTGGTTGTAGTGGTCAGGCGGCAGGAAGCCGGGATTGTGCAGCGCTACCGCCTGCTGCGATCGCATCATCAACGCGTCGACGAAGCCGCGGAGCAGGGCTAGCAGACCGAGGCCCACATACATCACGCCGATGCGCTTATGGTCCACGCTGGTGATCCACTCGCGCCAGACATAGGGCAGGTGCCCCTTGATCACGATCCAGCAGAGGATCCCCAAGCCGATCACGCCGACGATGGCGGCCGCGATCAGCGGGATCGGCTGACCCCAAGGGATCACCGACCACGTCAGCTTGCCGAACATGCTACTTCTCCGCCGTCGTGGGGTGGACGTCGACGCCAGCGTCGCCGCTCTGCGGACCGGGCGCGGCAGGGATCTCCTGCGTCGCAATCCCGTGGAACAGCTCGGGGTCGACGTTGCGATAGGTACTCGGCTTATTGGCCATGCTCGGACGCTCGAGCGCCTCGTAGGCCGCGCGATCGAGCGTCGGCCCGTCGGCCTGCGCCGCCTTGATCCAAGCTTCGTAGTCGGCCTGCGGCACCGCCCGCACGGTGAACTGCATGTCGGAGAATCCGTCGCCGCTAAAGTGGCCGGAGCGGCCGAGGTAATTGCCGGGCTTGTCCGCGCTCAGATTCAGCTGCTGGACCATGCCGTTCATGGTGTAGATCATGCCGGCAAGCTGAGGCACCCAGAAGGTATTCATCACGCTGGCCGAGGTGAGCGAGAAATGCACCGGAGTTCCGGCTGGGACGACGACTTCGTTGATGCTTGCGACGTGACTGCCGGGGTAGAGGAACAGCCACTTCCAATCGAGCGAGACGACCTCGACCTCCAGCGCCTTCTTGTCGCTGACCAGTGGCTTGGCCGGGTCGAGCTCGTGCGAGCCGACCCAGATGAGGCCGCCGAGGAAGGTGATCACCAGGGTCGGGATCGACCACACCAGGATCTCGATCCGCCCGGAGAAGGTGAACTCCGGGCGGTATTTGGCACGCGGATTGGAGGCGCGGAACCACCACGCGACCGCCACCGCGCCCACCAGGGTCGGGACGACGATAGCGAGCATGATGCCGAGCGCATCGAACAGGATGATGCGCTGGCCGCTGGCGACCGGTCCCTGCGGATCGAGCTGCCCTCCAGTACAGCCGGCTAACATGATCGCGGCGCCAAGCGGACCCGCGGCGCTCGATGTCGGCAGTATGCGCCTGACCCAACGGTCCACTCGACTGCCCCTAGCAAAACGCCTTATGTCGCGGCGCACCATGCTCCAGATTTGGCGCAGCCGTCAGACGTCAACTCGCCTGGGACGATCACTCCCACTCGATCGTGCCCGGCGGCTTACTCGTGAGGTCGTAGGTGACGCGGTTGATGCCGCGCACCTCGTTGACGATCCGGGTCGCGACCCGGGTCAGGAAGGCGACGTCGAACGGATAGACCTCGGCCGTCATACCGTCGACGCTGGTCACGGCCCGGAGCGCGCAGGCGTTGTCGTAGGTGCGGCCGTCGCCCATCACGCCGACGGTGCGGACCGGCAGCAGCACCGCGAACGCCTGCCAGATCGCATCGTAGAGACCCGCCTTGCGGATCTCGTCGAGATAGACCGCATCGGCCCGGCGCAGGATGTCGAGCCGCTCGCTTGTGATCGCGCCGGGGATGCGGATGGCCAGGCCCGGGCCGGGAAACGGGTGCCGCCGGACGATCCCCTCCGGCACGCCGAGCTCGCGGCCGAGCACGCGCACCTCGTCCTTGAACAACTCGCGCAGCGGCTCGACCAGCTTCATGCGCATCCGCTCCGGCAGGCCGCCGACATTGTGGTGCGACTTGATCGTGGCACTCGGTCCGCCATGGGCGCTGACGCTCTCGATCACGTCGGGGTAGAGCGTCCCCTGGGCGAGGAAATCGGCGCCGCCGAGCTTGGCCGCCTCCTGCTCGAACACCTCGATGAACACCCGCCCGATCGTCTTGCGTTTGGTCTCCGGGTCGGTCACGCCGTCGAGTTCGCGCAGGAACAGCGCACTGGCGTCGCGGTGGACCAGCTTGATGTTGAAGCGGTCGCGCCAGGTGCGCACCACCTCGTCGGCCTCGCCCTGCCGCAGCAGGCCGGAATCGACGAAGATGCAGGTCAGCTGGTCGCCGATCGCCTCGTGGATGATCGCCGCCGCGACCGACGAATCGACCCCGCCGGAGAGGCCGCAGATCACCCGCCCCTGTCCCACCTGGGCGCGGATCCGCGCGATCTCGGCGGCGCGGAAGCCCTTCATGCTCCACCCGCCGGCCAGCCCGGCCACGCGATGGGTGAAGTTGTGCAGCAACTGCCGTCCGTGCGGCGTGTGATGCACCTCGGGGTGGAACTGCACGCCGTAATAGCGACGGGCATCGTCGGCAATGGCCGCGAACGGAGCCCCCTCGGTTGCCGCCACGACGCGGAAGCCCGGCGGCAGCCGGGTCACGCGGTCGCCGTGGTTCATCCAGACCCGCTCGCGCGCGCCCTCGGCCCAGGCGCCATGGAACAGCGCGCAATCAGCGGTCACGTCGACCGTGGCGGCGCCGTATTCCTGATGGTCGCTGAGGCTGACCTCGCCGCCCAGCTGCGCCACCATCGCCTGCTGCCCGTAGCAGATGCCCAGCACCGGCAGCCCGGCGGCGAACACGAAGTCCGGAATGCGCGGGCTGGCGTCGCCGGTGACGCTGGCCGGGCCGCCGGAGAGGATGATGGCGCGCGGCGCGAACGCCTGCATGCGGCCGGGCTCGGCGGTCGCGGGCAGGATCTCGCAGTAGATGCCGCTTTCGCGCACCCGGCGCGCGATCAACTGGGTGAACTGGCTGCCGAAATCGAGGATGAGGACGCGGTCGTGTTCGGGCTCAGGCGTGGCGTCTGACAATCGGGCACCTCATGAGGGGGCGGGCGGGGGCAGCAGCAGATCGATCGGATTCCATAGATAAGCGGTCTTGGGCACCCTGACGCCGGCGACCCAGGTCTGCCCGTCGGCCGCCAGGCGCCCGCCGATATGCTGGTAGAACCAGCGGCTGGGGTTGTCGCGCAGCACCCACAGGAACAGGCTATGGCATCCGGCCCGCGATAGGAGCTGAGCCGCGCCCTGCATCATCAGCCGGCCGGCGCCCTGGTCGCGGAAATCGTCGAGCACGTAGAGCGTCTCGACCTCGCCATCGGCCAGCGCGCCGGAGCGACGGCCCATGGTCACGAAGCCGACGATGCGCTCGCCGTCGTCGGCCACCAGCGCGGCGTGACCGGCCAACAGGCCCGCCTGGTAGTAGGCCGCCTGGCGCGACATCGACAGGCCGGCCAGATAGGGGTCCGGCAGGATCCCGGCATAGGCGCTGCGCCAGGCCGCGACGTGCACCGCGCCGATCCCGGCCGCGTCCTCCGGCATCGCCGGCCGCACCCGCATCACCCCGCGCGCTCCAGCACGGCGCCGAAGAAACCGTCCGTGCCGTGTCGCCCGGGCGTGAGCTGGAGGAACGGCCCCGGGCATGGCGGCGGGCCGGGCAGCGCCCACGCCTCGGCGAGCGGGACCATCCGGAACTCCGGCGTGCGCTGCAGAAATTGCTCCACCTGCATCTCGTTCTCCTGCACGAGCAGCGAGCACGTGCCGAAGATGAGGCGTCCGCCGGGCCGCACCAACCGCGCCGAGGCGTCGAGGATGCCCGCCTGCTTGGGGACCAGCTCGGCCAGGTCGCGCTCCTGCAGGCGCTGGCGCGCATCGGGGTTTCGGCGCCAGGTGCCGGTCCCGGTGCAGGGCGCGTCGACCAGCACGCGGTCGAACGAGCCGGCGCGTCGCTTAATCCACCTGTCGCCGGCCCCGAGCAGATGGCGCTCGGCGTTGTGCACGCCGGCCCGGCGCAGCCGGCGCACCGCGCCCTCCAGCCGCGGGCCGGAGACGTCGCAGGCGACGATGTGGCCGCGGTTATTCATCTGCATCGCCAAGGCCAGCGTCTTGCCGCCGGCCCCGGCGCAGTAATCGGCCACGCGCATGTCCGGCCCGGCGCCGACCAGGCTGGCGAGCACCTGGCTGCCCTCGTCCTGGATCTCGACGATGCCCGACTGGAACGCCGGCCCGGACGTCACCGCGCGGCGCCCGTCGATGCGCAGGCCCCAGGGCGAGAGCGGCGTCGGAGTCACGTCCAAGCCCTCGGCGGCGAGCGCCGCCCGTGCGGCCTCGCGCTCGCCTTTCAGCAGATTGACCCGAAGGTCGAGCGGCGCCGGCTCGAGCGCGGCGCGCATCTCGGCCTCCACCGATGCTCCGAACCGCTGCTCGAGCAGAGGCATGATCCAATCCGGCACCTCGAGCCGCACCGCCAGCGACATCTCGGGATGCTCGAGCGTATGCCGCTCGAGCGCGCGCAGCACGGTGGCCTCGGGCGGCAACAGCGCATCGGGCGCGTATTGCCCGCCGGAGAACGCCTTGTGCAGCCCGCCGAGGTCCCAGCTGTCGAACAGCATCGAGGCGGCGACCAGCAGGCGCGGCGTCGGCAGGGCGCCGGCGCGCTCGAGCCACCAGCGCAGCCGCCGCGAGTGCCGCAGCACGCGCCAGGCGATTTCGGATACGGCCCGGCGGTCGCCGGAGCCGATGAAGCGGCGGTTGCGGAAGAAGTCGTTGGCGACCGCGTCGGCCGGGCGGCGGACGCTGCTATCGATATCGGCGACGAGCTCGATCGCGGCGGCGATGCGGGCGGATGGGGTCACTCAGCCGAGCGCCGCCGGGAGCTCGTCGAGGCCGGTGAGCAGGGTAGCCGAGCGGTCGAGACCGTACTCCGCCGGGTTGCCGGCGCGGTTGCACCAGAACACCCGAAACCCGGCCGTCACCGCCCCCTGCGCGTCCCACGCGTTGCTCGAGACGAAGCCCATCTCGGCGATCCCTGCGCCGAGCGGCGCCTCGGCCAGCTTGTAGACGCGCTGATCGGGCTTGTAGACGCCGATCGCCTCGACGCTGAGGACGGCGTCGAGCAGGTCGCCGATCTCGGCCGCCCGCACCGCCGAATCGAGCATGCCCGGCTCGCCGTTCGACAGGATCGCGGTCTTGATCCCGCGCGCGCGGAGCGCCCGCAGCATCGGCGCCGCGTCGGCATAGGCCGGCAACTCGCGATAGCTGGCGAGCAGCGCGGCGCGGACGGCCGGGTCGGTGATGCGGTGGCGGGCGGCGACGTAGTCCAGCGCGCGCTCGGTCAGGGTCCAGAAGTCGCGGTGGTGGCCGGGGCCGGACAACGCGTCGATCCAGCTATATTCGAGCTGCTTGACGCGCCACTCCGCGCTGATCCGCTCCCAGTCCGGCGGCAGCACATCGGCATGGCGCTGCATCGCGCCGTGCACGTCGAGCAGGGTGCCGTAGGCATCGAAGACGACCGCCTTGAGCATTCAGCCTTCCTGCCGGTAGTTCGGCGCCTCGCGCGTGATCGCCACGTCGTGCACGTGGCTCTCGCGCAGCCCGGCGCCCGTGATGCGCCGGAAGCGGCAGTTGCGCTGCAGGTCGGCGATGTCCGCGCTGCCGGTATAGCCCATGCCCGCACGCAGGCCGCCGACGAGCTGATGCACCACGGCCGAAACCGGCCCCTTGTAGCCGACCCGGCCCTCGATCCCCTCCGGCACCAGCTTCAGCGTGTCCTTGATCTCTTGCTGGAAGTAGCGATCCGCCGAGCCGCGGGCCATGGCGCCGATGCTGCCCATGCCGCGATAGCTCTTGTACGAGCGGCCTTGATAGAGGAACACCTCGCCGGGCGCCTCGTCGGTGCCGGCGAGCAGGCTGCCCACCATCACGCAGTCCGCGCCCGCACCGATCGCCTTGACCAGATCGCCGGAGGTGCGGATGCCGCCATCGGCGATCGCCGGCACGCCCATGGCGCGGCAGGCGGCCGCCGTTTCGAGCACGGCGCTGAACTGCGGCACGCCGACGCCGGCGACGATCCGCGTGGTGCAGATCGAGCCCGGGCCGATGCCGATCTTGACCGCGTCCGCGCCCGCCTCGATCAACGCGCGCGCGCCCTCGGGCGTGGCCACGTTGCCGGCCACGATCTGGGTCGCGTTCGAGAGCCGCTTGATCTGCTCGATCGAGTCCAGCACGCTGCGGGAATGGCCATGCGCGGTGTCGATGACGATCACGTCCACCTCGGCCGCGACCAGCGCCTCGGCCCGCGCCAGCCCGTCCTCGCCCACCCCGGTCGCTGCGGCGACGCGCAGGCGGCCGAGCTCGTCCTTGTTGGCCAGCGGATGCGCCTGGGCCTTGTCCATGTCCTTGACCGTGATCAGGCCGATGCAGCGGTAGCTCTCGTCGACCACCAGCAGCTTCTCGATCCGGTGCCGGTGCAGCAGCCGCCGGGCCTCGTCGCGATCGACCTCGGAAGGCACGGTGATCAGCCCCTCGCGGGTCATCAGCTCGTAAATGCGGGTGTTGGGGTCGGTGGCAAAGCGCATGTCGCGGTTGGTCAGGATACCGACCAGCCGCCCGGTCTCGCGCTCGACCACCGGGAAGCCGCTGATATTGTGCGTGGTCTGCATTGCCCGCGCCTCGGCGAGCGTCTGGTCGGGATAGATGGTCAGCGGATTGACCACCATGCCGGACTCGTACTTCTTGACCCGGCGGACCTGCCGCGCCTGCTCCTCGAGATCGAGGTTCTTGTGGATCACGCCGATGCCGCCCAACTGCGCCATCGCGATCGCCATCGCCGCCTCGGTCACCGTATCCATCGCCGACGACACCAGCGGGATACGCAGCGTGATCGCGCGGGTCAGCCTGGTTTCGGTCGAGACCCGGGTGGGCAGCACCTGCGAGTAGGCCGGGACGACCAGCACGTCGTCGAACGCGAGCGCTTCTTCGACCCTGGTTGCGGTCTCTGGGGCGGTTCGGAGCGACATTCCATCGAAGTCGGGTGCCATGGCGGGGAACCTTTCGGCAGGAGCCCGTGCGGCGGGACCTTGGCGTGCCCACATAGGCGGCCAGAGGGCTCGGCGCAAGCAACATGACAACAGTGGCGCCATGCTGGACCCGCCACCGCCCTGCCGCTACTCAGTCAGCCCAGACGTTGACCGCCGGAGACCACTTGATGCGCCCTGCGCTGCTGCTCGCCGCCTGCCTGATGGTCCAGAGCGCCGCCGCCTGTGCCGCCACGCTCACACTCAAGCAGGCCAGCGAACCCGCGTCCTACCAGCCGAGCGGCGTGGCCCTCGACGTCGCCGGGATCAAGCCGGGCATGGCGCCCGAGGCGGTGCGCACGATCCTGGCCGCCCAGTTCGGCGAGGTACAGGTCATCAAGGACAATATGGGGCTCGAGTATCGCGGGGTGGACGTCGCCACCGAGACGTATGTGACCAAGATGTTCGCCCGCAAAGACGCCGACGAGATCACCGTCTGGTTCGCGACACCGACGACCGGCAACGCCGTCGTCGAGGTAACGCGGCAGACCAGCTACGCCAACCCGCCCGACACGGCGCAGATCCGGGCCGAGGTGATCGCCAAATACGGACCCCCGGGCTTCGACGGTCCGGCCGTCGGCAACGGCGAGATCCGGCTGCTGGCCTGGTCGTTCAAGGGCGACAAGCCGGCCCCCTGCCCGCGCTCGTCGTGCCGCGCCTATGTCAGCGACGGGCTCAGCGTCGGCAACATGGCCGTCTATCAACGCGCCGTCGCGACCGGGCACGAACTCACGGTGATCGCCACGCTGCTGTCCAGCATCGGCGACCCGAGCAAGGTTTCGAGCGCGCTGGTGACGATCAGCGACGCGGCGACCAAGCTGCGCACGCTGGACGGCGCGATCGCGCAGATGAAAGCCGCAGCCACCCCGGCCGGACGGGAGAAACCCCGCAAGCCCTGATCGCCTAGAGCATTTTCCGATCAGGTGGAATCACCTGATCGGAAGTAATGCTCTTCTTATCAATGAACTATAGCACTACTCCCGAGCCAATCGGCTCGGGAAGTGCTCTAGGCCGTCTCCAGCGCCCGCGCGGCGCGAAAGCCGGTCGCGACGACATACAACTCGCTGCTTTCCTTGCGGCTCGCCTGCGGCTTGGCATGCCGAACCTGCGCGAAATGCTTCTTCAGCGCATCCAGCATTTGCCGCTCGGTGCCGCCCTGGAACACCTTGGCGACGAAGCCGCCACCGGGCTTGAGCATCTCGAGCGCGAAGATCGCCGCCTCCTGGGCCAGCGCGACGATACGGACGTGGTCGGTCGCGTTATGCCCGGTCGTGTTCGGCGCCATGTCGGAGAGCACGAGATCGGCGTTGCCACCCATCAGCGCGCGCAGCCGCTCCTGCATCCCGTCCTCGTTGAAGTCGCCCTGCAGCAGCGTCGCGCCCGCGATCGGCTCGATCTGCAACAGGTCCACACCGACCACATGGGCGCCGCGCCCGACCGCCACCTGCGACCAGCCGCCCGGCGCGGCCCCGAGATCAAGCACCTTGGCGCCGCGCCGCAGCAGGCGGAACCGGTCGTCCAACTCCATCAGCTTGAACGCCGCGCGCGAGCGCAGCCCCTGTTGCTGGGCCGCGCGCACATAGGGGTCGTTGAGCTGCCGCTGCAGCCATTTCTGCGACGCGGTCGTACGACCGCGCGCGGTGCGCAGCTTGACGGTCAGCCCGCGATGACCCGGCGGTTGCTCAGGCATCGCTCAGGCGTCCGGCCCGCGCCGGGCGGGCGGATCGGTCCGGATCGGCAGGTGCTTGCGATGGCGCGCCTGGCGCATCATCCGCAGTAGCATGCCCTCGCGCAGACCACGATCGGCCACGGTGACGTCGACCATCGGCCAGGTCTGACGGATCGCCTCGAACACGGCACAGCCCGGCAATACGAACTCCACCCGCTCCGGCCCGACGCACGGATGCGCCGCCAGCCCATCCGGCCCGAGCCCGCGCAGCACCGCCACCGCCTGCGCCGCCGCCGCCGCGCTCAGCACCGTGCCGTCCACCAGCGGGCGGCGATAGCGGGCGAGGTTCAGCGCCACCCCGGCCAGCGTCGTCACCGTGCCGCTGGTGCCAAGCAGCCGCACGCCACCCTGGCGACTCTCATGGCCAATGCAATGGATGCTCTCGAATGCGCGCAGCCGGGCCTTGACGTCGTCGACCATGGCTTTGAAGCCGTCATCCGTAAACCCGGCCGCGCCGAAGCGCTCCGCCAGCGTGACAACGCCGACCGGCAGGCTGTCATAACCGATGAGCTCCGGCACAGGGCCGCCGAGCCGGACCCAGGCAAGCTCGGTGGAGCCGCCGCCGATATCGAACAGCAGCGCCCGCCGCCCGGGCCCGACGAGCAGCGGGGCGCAACTCTCGAGCGCCAGTTCCGCCTCCTCGCGCGTCGAGATCAGATCGAACCGCAGCCCGGTCTCCGCCCGCGCCCGCGCCAGAAACTCGGCCCCGTTGGCCGCCTGGCGGCACGCCTCGGTCGCCACCGCCCGCATGCTGCGCACCGGCCGCCGCTCGAGCCGCAGCACGATGGCGTGCAGCGCAGCGATGGCCCGGTCCATCGCGCCGGGGTTCAATCGGCCGAAGCTATGCAGCCCCTCGCCGAGGCGGACGATGCGGCTGAAACTATCGATCACCCGAAATCCATCGCCGGTCGGAATTCCGACGAGCAGCCGGCAATTATTGGTGCCCAGGTCGATCGCCGCAAAGCTGCTGCCACTGTGACGCGCGCGGTCGCGCCAGTCATTGCGCTGCAATGGGCCGCGTTCGGCCGCCTGGACGGAAACCCTCGTCATACCCGGTCCTTCCAAGACCGAGTGTGGGCGATGCAGCGCCCGTCGTCGAGTGCCTTGTGACCCCAAAGCGTCACGATGAGGCCGCACCGCGGTTGCGACCCCCAAACACCCATGCTATCCACCCGTCGCCCGGAACGGCCGCTTGGGGGATAGTTTAGCGGTAGAACCTCCGACTCTGACTCGGATGGCCTTGGTTCGAATCCAGGTCCCCCAGCCAAATCCTTTTTAAACCCTTGATAGAGCTCACCGTTTCCCAGATTTGCGGGATTTTGTCCCACAAGTCTGCCCCACAAAGGGGCCGGAATGGCGGGCGTATCGGGATTCAGCAGGCGTACGGGCCGACCTGCGGGCGTAGGCAGCCATTTGAAGCTTCGCGGTGGAACCTGGTGGTTCCGCAGACGAGTGCCCTCTACCGCTGCCGACATCCTTGGACGTACATGCGTCGAGCGTTCGCTCTCGACCGGCTGCCGTCGCGAGGCAATGATGCGCGCCGCCAGGCTTGCTGGCAGATTTGATGAGGTTTGCCTGTTGGCCACCAGCTCCGAAAGGCACAAGCAAGGGTGCTCCTTGAGCAGCTCTTGAGAGAGGACCTTTTTGATACGCCAACTGCCGTTGAGTTGGCCGACGAAGCCGGCGCGGGGGAAATCAGCCGCGTCGCAAACCTCATGACAGACGGCAAGACGGAAATCAGCGCCCGTTCGACAAACGAGCAGGGCAGGCCTTCCTGGGCGAACTGGGCTTCGGCTATGTCATCCGCTTCCGCGGCAACATTTACGTCACCGATGCCGATGGACAGACGCGGCCTGCGGCCGAATGGGTCGGCAAGGGCGGACGCGCCCGCAAGC
>JAABUL010005408.1_pt1 | contig 15928 bp, 1 predicted proteins | sample 5559151 | NCBI WGS metagenome assembly JAABUL01 (sample SAMN10711876, study PRJNA513368) | rock metagenome | isolation source: Antarctica rocks | place: Antarctica: Victoria Land, Pudding Butte sud | reverse complement strand
AGCCCAGCCCGTGCGCGTGGCACACAGTTGGAACAACTAGGAGTAATAGAGCAAACTTGTCAGGGAGTTAGGCTGAACCTGGCCTAAAAGGCCAACCCGGGCGCCAAGGCGAAACCCGGTTCTCTAAATTCCACTATGTGGCGTTCTGCCGTAACAATCTGCCACCGAAATGAGCAGAAAGCACGGGCCCACGAGGCACTATACAGGCGGCCTCCGGGCGCACGGTCGCACCCTGAGCACTACTACGACTATCTAAATACCCCTGGTCGTGTAACGCCCTTGGGGTAATAGGTGCCCAAGGCCCACCGGGCCAAAAGACCACAGAAATCGTCCTCTAACGGGGGCGATTACCACCTATTACACCTATATACTAGGAGGGTTGCACCTGCGCCCGGGGGTCAGCCGGCGACATTACAGGTAGATAGAAGGGAATCCCCCCGCCGAGGAGTACGGTCGCCGGTGGCACTAAAATACGATAATCTATATTAGATACAATATTGTATTACAGAGTAGATTCGAATTCTACAAGAAATACAATTTGTAGACAAGTTTATATATATTCGATTAATAATTAAGAATAATAAGATTTATTATTTCTTTTATTTTGCTCTCTCTTAAGCAATAATAATAGCAAAATTGCTAAAATATATAATCTAATTTATCTCTTTTTTCGAGTTAATAGAATATATATATATAAAATTAAAACAATAATAGCAACTTTAACTAGTAGTATATATAATAAATATCTTTATATTAATAAATATATATTAGAAAAACAATATATAGATTATTGTTACGATTCTAGACTAGACAAGCTTTGCTCTCCAATTATTCTTCGAGTCTTTGCTCTTTAGTCTCGAGTATACTACGAGTAACGTCTAGCGCTTTGACATCTATAGTACTTATACTTATTTCTTGTACATAGTTAGTTCTATATAGCTAGTATTTTTATTAATCAACTATATACTAGCTATTAAAGCTCTAACTTTAATATAATATTAACTATTTCTTTAAAAACAATTTTGCGAATTGTATTTTAAAGATATTTATATTTGCTAACTTTTTTTTCTTTAAAATATACTTTAGATATAAAGTTATTAAAGTAACTTTAAATATAAAACTATTAAAGCAATTCTAAATATAGAGTTATTAGAATAGATACTTTGCAAAGCGTAACTAAGTTGCGACAATAAATATCTTTAAAAAAGATATATAACTTAACAATAATAGATTTTGTTAACTTTTTAAACAAGTATTTTCTAATTTTTATTACGCGAAGTTGAAAGAAATCTTATAAAAAAGATAATAAATTTGCTAAAATAAATAAACGACAAATTGTTCTAATTACAACTTAATAATTTTACTAAAATAAACAAGCAAGTTTGCTAAAATTAATACTTATATTATAATATTGTTGTCTTCGAGCAATATTTTTTTTTTTGCGTAAAGTCTACTATGCAATACAATACTAAAATAATATTTGTTTTCGATATTAATAATTTTGCTTCAATACTTATTAATTTAATTAAACAAAGTAAATTATATAATATTTAAGTAGAGCAAACATATTTAAACAAAGTATTCTATTTAGATTTATATCTCTACTTACTACTTTGTTATTGTTTATAATTATTAAAACTTATAATATTTGTGCAAATCTATTATTACAACGCGTCGCAATTTTGTTATAAAAAATTAAGTATCTTTTTTTAATTTTAAGTTTTGTAAAAGTATTGTATCTTAAGATCGATTTTGCTATTAATTAAGTATTAAAACTTTGTTATTGTTAAAGTTATAATTGCAAACATTATTTATACTTGTTTTTAAAAATCTTAAATTAACTAAACTTAATAATAACTTTCTTAAAAATATTAATATATTATCTTTATTTATTAAGAAGTTTAAATATAAGACTAAAGTTAAGATTAATCAATCTTTATTTTATTAATCTCTTTTTAACTACAATTGTTGTTAACAAAAGATTTAAAAAAACTTCGCAAAGCTCTTATATAATAACAACTTCGTTAAAGATATAACTAAAAATCTCGCATATTAATTTAAGTATTAAAGTTAATTGTTATAAGTCTTGTTTATTTCTTAAAGACAATAACAATAGTAGTAAGCTTTTTTAACATAAATCTAGAAAATTAATTTAAGAGAAAAGTAACAATAATAAAGTAAGTCGTCGCTATTGTATCTAAATTAAATTTTTTAAAACAAAAAATAAATATATAATTCTAGAAATTATTTCTAGCTTTAAATTACTCGATCTAAATTGCTAATTTAGTTTTAATTTATAATATTTCTTCTTAATTTCGAATTAAAATAGCAAAATCTTCTTTTCTTTGCTAGAACAAATAATTAAAGATTTAAATCTTATTTCTTTTTTATAGTTAATCAAATAAGAATCTAAATTGTTTTAAATATTAAATTGATAAATATTAAGTATTTTAAAGCTTCTAGATATTATAAATTGTATCTATAAATAAAATTCAAATACTTTATTTTTTATTTTTTAAATCTTTTTTTATATTAATTTTATGTAATATATTGTATATTTTCGAGTTTGTTCTATTAGACAATTAAATTTCTTTATATCTTCGAACAATATTTTTAATTTCTTTATTATTTTTGTTAAATTTTAGAACGTATATTTTATAATAATATTTTTAATGTCAAATATAAAAGAGAAGTTAATAGCAACTTTAAAACAATAAAATATCTTAATTAAAAATAAATTTAACAAAGTTAAGTTTTAATAAATTGTAACAATATTATTTCTTATATTTATTCGAAAATTCTTTAAAGTTTCTTTATCTTTTAATAAAATTACGTAAATAAAAAATATTTTAATTTTTGTATTAATTCTAGTTTTTAACTTGCAATAAAAGATTTAAAATTGCGCAATTTGCATATTTTTAAATTAATAAAATATACTTGCTTAATACAATTCTTATTCTAGTAAATTCTTCTTTGTTAATTTAGTTTTTAATATTTTTTTATTTTGTTATTCTTTTTTTATTGCTTTTTGCAACTATATATCGATCTAGTTATAAAAACTATTTAGCAAATATTTTTTGCAAAACAAATTATTTTGTATAACAAAAAAAATAATCGATTATAATTGTTAAGATTTTTAATAAACGTTTTAGTTTATATTAAGATTAAAGTAATATTTCGATATTTAATTTCTATGTTTTTTGAAGACTAACAAATAAAATATTGTTAATAATTTATATTTGTAATTGTTTTATAGAAATATATATATTATATAAGAATTTAGATCTACTTATATTATTATTTGCAATATAGAGAACAAACAATTAAAAAACTATTTTTTTTGTTAACTATTGTTTTTTTGTTAATAATGTAATATTATTTGCAATTTGTTTTAAAGTTGCGACTATATTTAGTACTTCGAATTAATAATTAAATAAGCAAATTAATTTTAACAAATAATTATTTTATACTAATTTTATTTCGCTAGATTAATATTGTTTATTACTCGAAGTTAAATATTAATTTATTAAAAATTGTTAAATAAAAAAATTAACTTTTTTCTCTTATAAATGTATTGCTTTAGAGAATTTTTAAGAATAAATAAACAAATGCTAGATTTAAAGTTTAATCTATTTTGTCTTATAAATACTAAGAAATTGTTTCGTTTCTTGTAATACTAAATTATTTATCTCTTAATTTAATTATTAGAGATTCGATTTATTTTTAACAAAAATTCTAGCTTTCTTTAATAAGCTATGCAAATAATCGATTTTAATATAATTATAACTAAATCTTTTTTTTGTTTTTTTATCGACATAGTTAGTTCAATTAGTTAAAAGACTTTAATTAATATTGCTAAATAATAATTAATTTAATATTGCAAGTCTATATTTATTTTTATATATAAATAATTCTTTGCGTTTTTTTTTTATTTGTCAAAATAAAAATAGCTATTGTCTCTAAAAAAAAATTTGCGATTTTAGTAGTTAAAGTATATAATTTTGTTGTATTGATAACTTTAAGTAATTTAAGATTTAATAAAGATAATCTTAATATTAAATCTTGCAATTGTAATAACAAAAAAGAAGCTTTTTTAAAAAAATTTAAGTTTTAATTTTTTTCTTTGCTTTGTCTTTTATAAGTCTTGTTATTTTTAGATTTTAACTTTAATTTTAACTAAAAAATCAACAATTTAAATTTTTTTTGTTTGTTGCTTTAAGTTCGCGCTCTCTTTGTATCTTTTATAGAAAAAGACAAAATTATTTAAACTTTTATTTAATAAGTTTTCTTTAATTTCGCGTCTAAAATTCTTATTAAATTATATTTTCGAAAATAATTTTTTATTTTAATTTTTAAAAGTTTTTGTTTAATAGACGCTATTGTATTTTTAAACTTTTAAATATTTATTTTGTTATAATTGTCGATTATATAGTTAATAATATATTTCGATTTTATAGTATAATATTTAAGTCAATTGCACACAATTCGATTTAATTTTTTCAAAATTTTCTACAAATTTTAATGCTTCTTTGCTATCTATAATATTGTTTTAATAATTAATTAATTTATATTTTTAAACAATATATTTGTAGTCTCTAATAACTATAGTTTGCAAAATTAAATTTAATTATTTTAAATTTATAGTCTCTTGTTTTAATTAATCTTTTGTGCTACATTTTTTAATTCTTATTATAATAAATTATTTATTAGTATTTGAACGTTTCTATTAACTACTTGTTACAAATTTCGCATTTAATTTTCGACTATTTTTAAAATATCTAGAACTATATTTCGAAGATTTTTTAATTTTTTTTTTTTTATTGCTAGTAGTTTTATTATATTAAAGCAAAATATTAATTACTTAAATATAAACGCAATTCCTAATAATTAAATTGTCTTTTATAGATCGAATAATTGTTTTTTGTAATTTAATTTAAGTTTAAGTTTAAGAAGTTTAACGCTATAACGTTCGTAATTGTTGCAATAATACTTGCTAATCTTATGCTTAAAATAATTTAATCGAAAAAGTCGATTTTTAATTACAAAGAAAATATATTAATATTATTAAATTTTAACTTGTGTCTTGTTTAGCAAGTGCAAGCTATTGCTCTCTATAAAAATTTTCTATTAACATAAATAATAATTCTTGTTTTTAATCTTAATTTTTTAATAAAAATTAAAAAATTTCTCTTGCAAAAGATTGTTTATATTTAATATTTTATAATTGTTGTTTTAGATTTACTATAACACAAGCTTAATAAAAAAAGATTTATACAAAAATAATAAATTAAAAAAGAGAATTTTGCAAACAAAGAATTAAGTTATTAAGTTGTTGTATTTTTATAAATAAAGCAATAATTTGTTCTAAATATCTAACAAATATAAAGCTTTAAATACAAAGAATTTTTACTTATAAACTTAATTGTTGCTTGCAATATTTATATTATTAATTACGCAAAAGAATTGTATTAATATTTATTTATATATTAATTTGCAAACAAGTATAAAGCTAATATAATTAATATATAATCTTGCTATTTTTATTAATAAAAAATATTATATAAAAAATAATTAAAACTTGTTCTTTATAATTTAAAGAAATTCTTAAAGTTTTAGAATTTTAAATCAAAACTTGCTATTAATACTTTTAAATTACTTTTTAGTTATTAATTTTAATTAATTAAAGTAGACAAATAAACGCTAATATTGTTTGTCTACTTTTAATTAATCAAAATTGTTAGTATTTTAACTTTTTAATTTTTTTGTTTTTCTATTTATTTTTTTCGAATACTCGAAATTATAATGTCTTATAAATTACTCTATATAATTAAATTACTTTTTAATATTTATAAATTAATAAACTTTATATTAAAGCTTTTGCAAGTAAAACAAATATAAAAATTGCATTTTTTTTTTTAAAAAAAATCTTATACTTCTATATAATTTAAATAATTATAATAAGATAACAATAATATAATAATTGCAAACAATCTTTTATTACTTTAATTAAACTAATTTTTTGTCTCTTATATAAGATTATTTTTTATTTTTTTATTTTTATTTTTTAACTTTGCAAAGACTTAAAGATTCTAATTTCTTGCTATATATTTTTTTAATTAATTTTCTAAATAGATATCTTTAAGTTTTGTGTTATTAACTTTTTTTAAAATATAAAAGTTTTTAATTTTGTCTTCTTTTTTTATTTTAAAGAAATTTAACTATTGAAAGAATAGTTTTATATTATATCTTTTATTAAGCTTAATATCATATAATAAAATCAAGTTTTTAATTTAAAATAAATACGTTAGCAACTAATAATTATTATTAAAGAGATTTTTGTTTGCTTCTTTAAGACAATAAAGACGCAAAATTGCTTTCTAAACGTTTTTATTTCTTCTTTTCAACTATTTTGTTTGCAATGTTAATAGATTTGTTGTTAAGTAAACTTTTCTTTAATCTATAATATGCTAAATTAAATACTTTATTTTAATTAATAACATAACTTTGTATTTAAACTTAAAGTAAAACAATATCTTTTTAATAAATTCTTAAATTGTTGTTCTATTAATTTATAATATTGTATGCAAATATTGTAACTAATTTGTAGAAACTTTCTTAATTAACTTAAACAAAGCATTAACAATAAGTTTTTTTTTTTTTTTATTATTTTATTTGTTTGTAGATAATAAGTCGACGTTGTTACTTTTTTAATATTATATTTCTTTAGAAGTTTAATTGTTATATTAATTTAATTTTTAAATTTGTTATTTATAATTATTTTCTTAATGTATTTATATTAACAAAAAATGTTTTTTTATAAAAACTTTACTATAATAGATGCTTTAAGATTCGAAATTGTTTTAACTTTTACTTATTTTGTTAAATTATTTCGAACAACTATTAGATTTACTTTAACAAATATTTTTGTAATTAATATATAAATGCAATTTACAACAATTTTTTTTTACAAATTAAAAATATAAGTTGAATATATAGTTTTCTCTTATTTATTAAAAGCTTTTTGCTAATATTTATTGCAACTTGCAATATACTTCTTGCAAAAATTAAATAAATTTTGCTATTAATATTGATTTGCAACGCGTTAATAAATACTTTCTTTTTTTATATAATTGCTTTTGTTATGCAAGTTTTTTACAATTTAATTTTTGTCTTTTGTCTAATTTATTACTTTATGTGAAGATATATTTTTGTCTATTTTTTAAAACAAATACTCTTCTTTTATTAAAAAATAAAGAGTATAATTTTTGAACTTGCAAAAATTCTTCTAATTTATATTTGATCTTTGTAGCAAAATTAAATATCGAACGATTTGTTCGAATTTATTAAAATATTTGTTTTCGAAAATATTTTTGTTTTTTTTTAATGTTATTATTTGTGCAAGACAAACGCAAATACAATTTAATTAATTGTTAATAAAATTATTAATATTTTTCTTATTAATTTTGTCAATATTGTCGAACAATTCTTTTAATTTTTTTAAAAGTTTGTTAATTGTTATATATTTTTAATTAAATATATATTGTATATTAAAGTCGAAGAGATAAATTTAAATTAATTAACAAGTTATTAAAATATTAGACAAGTTTGTCGCAAAGCAATTAAATTAAATTATTAAAATATTTGTATTAATCTTAATTATAAATTGAACTTTATACAATTAGAATTGCATTTTCTTTAAAATTTTTATAAATTCTTAACATTCTTGCTTTTCAATATTGTATTAAAATTTTTGTTTGTTTTAAAACTTACTTTTATATTATAAAAAATATCTTCTCTTTGTTATTATATCAATTTGTATTAACACAATTTTTTAATCTTTTAAACTAGAATCTACAATTAAAATAATTTTGTTAATTAAAATAAAATAATTTAAAATACGTATTGTTAATATATTTGTTAAAGCAATCTTTAATTTATTTATAACATTTTGTTGCTTAAAGTTTTAAATAAAGATATATTTTGTTTTGAACAAATAATAGATCGACTCTACAACAATTATAAACTTCAATACTTAAATTTAATAATAAATGTATATTTCTATAAAGACTCTAACTTTAAGAATGTTTTTACATAATAATTACTTAACAATCTTAATAATTTTAGTGCTATTAAGAAATTATCTATTAAAATTATATATAAAATCGACAATTTTAATTTTTAACTTATAGAATTAAGATTTTTCGTTAAATATAATATATTCGAACAATTTTATATTTATTAATATTATATTTAACTATTAAATATATTTCAAAACAAACAATTTAATCTTTAAGATTATCTTCTTGTTATTATAATTTAATTTAAATTCTTTTATATTTATGTTATTTACAAATAAACAATATTTATTAAGAAAATTCTTAAGAATACGTATTATAATTTTTACAAATTAAGCAATCGAATTAGTCGCACTTTATAATAGACAAATTATTTTAAGTAGTTTAAAAGAAGTTATAAAAACAATAAGATTATAACTCTTTAACGCAAGATCTATTTAATTATATTTTAAAAAAAAATTAATTAATAACGCAATTATTATTTTAACAAATTCTTTTGCAAATTCTTCGATATTAAAAGATATATTAGTATTTTAAACTATTATTTTGTTTATTTTTATAATCGCATTAACTATACAATACTTGTTTTTTTTCTTTTTATCTATTAGAAATTAAGAATTTCGATAAAGATTATAACAATATTTTAGCAAATTTGTTTAAAGACGTTTCTTTAGCATCTTAATTACAATAAAATTTAATATCTAAAAAATCAAAAATTCTAAGATTTGTTATATTTTGTACTTTATAATGCGAATTTCTTAATTAAATATAATTTCTAATTTAATTTTGTCTATTTTAGCAAAATTTTATGTTAAAACAACTTTATAATTAAAGAATATTATAATTAAAAGTTCTTGTTTTTACAAAAAAAGTTCGAATTTTATAATTAGCTTCTAAATGCGTTTCTTAATAAGATAAAAGTTGTATTTAATGTTTAAGAACTTAAGTATTAGAAAGAAATTGTATCTTTTATTAAGTTTCTTTTAAAAAAAATTTGTAATTAATAACTTTAGTATTTCTTTTTAATTTAAATACTTGCTTAAAATAAAATTATCTAAATTGTTTATATTTATCGAATTTGTTTTCTAAGCTTTTTGTTTATATATTATATTTACTTAAATAAATAAGCGCAATACAATAAAAAATTAACAAAGAATATTAAACTTTTTAAACAATTAAATAGCGAAAGTCTCTTTTATAATATATAATCGAAAAGTTCGAATTATTAATAATTTCTAAGATATTCGAAACATAGTATTAATTCGAATATTTGTTCAATTTTAATTAATTGTATTAATAAACAAATAAATGCTAATACTATTTATCTACTTTAATTAATTAGAATTTGATTAATTCTTTTTTTTTATTCTATTTTGCGACATTGTTATTCTTATAATTTTAATCTTTACTTTTAAAGATTTTCTACAATTAGATTTGCAAAGTTAAGCAACTATATTAACTAAACAATTATTTAAAAGTTTAAAGATTTTTCTAAGAATACAATGTTTTTATTTTTGTTACTAAAATAATTAACAAGTATTTTTAAAATACTAATATATTTTGTTTTGTTTTTAGAATAAATTGTTAATTTTAAGAAATTATCGTTTATATTTACAAAGCTTATTTAGACACTTTGTTAAAAAGATCGATCTAATAGAATTTCGTAATTAAGTCGAAAAACAACAAAAATAAAAATATAAATTATTATTTTCTTAATTAATATCTTTGTATCTTTTATTATTTCTTCGAAACAAATACGTGCTTCTATAATTTTTACTAGTAAAATAAAAATATTTTGTCGAATAATTAGATTAATTTTGTTCGCAAAATCTTTATTAATACAATTAATTTTCGCATTATTATTAAATATTACTTTAACTTTTATATCTTTTAGTTATATTTACGCAATTAAACAAACGACAAAATATAAAGTTTTAAGAGATTTTACTCTTGTAATAATGTTTTTAAAATAAACGATTTTAATAAATTTAACATTAATTGATTTTATAATAACAATTGTTGTTTTCTCTTTTTTAATAAGTTTCTAAGATTTTCTCTTTGCTACTATAGTATCAAATTTTTTATTAAAAAGAAAACAAAAGAAAAAGCAATTTAAATTAAGACAAAAATCTAAAAAATCTATTAATTTTATCTCTATTTTCGAAATAAAAATACTTTAAGTTAAAGTTTTAAAATCGACTTAATTCTTTACAATTTATAATATTCTCTTCGAATGTTCTATTTGCTATGCATAGTTTGCAAGAGTTTTTTGCTTCTTTCTAGATTTAATTTTCTAGTATTTAATAATTCTTAAATTAGAATTAATTATTACAAGAACGTTCTTTATTGTAACGTTTTTTACTTTTTTTTTTTTTTTTTTTATATATATATTTTTTCTCTTGTAACTTTTGTTATTTTTAGATAATTCTTAAATTTAACGTTTTTAATTTTTAAGAATTTCTCTTTCTTTTTAATTCTTTTTTTAATTACTTTAATTAATTGTTTTATTAAAAGCTTTTAGAACGTTTGTTGCTTAAAAGAATTTTATTTTGATTAAACTTCTTAAATCTTAATTATTGCTTAATTTAATTTATTATTTTTTTTATTTTTTGACAAAAAATTAGTATTTAATCTTATTGTTGCTATTGTAATTACAAGATTTCGAACACAATCTTGCGTTCTTTATTAAAAACAAATTCTTATAATCTTTTTCTTAATTTTTGCACTATTAAGAGACAACTTTATTTTTTTATTTTTAAAATTGTTAAATTTATAACAAATTCTATTGCTTTTATTTATATAAATCTTTTTATTTATTATTAAAATTGTTAACTTTAAACAAATTTATTATCTATGCAAATTGTAACAAAACAAATACTTATTTAATTTTAATTAAGATTAATTGTATCTAGAAACAAATGCAAATTCTTAATAAATATAAATTGTTTCTTAAGATAAACTCTAAACTATTATTTAAATTTAAGAAAATACAATATGCGAAGCTTCTTGTAGTTGCATTGTTATTGTTTGTTAAATTATTTAATAAATCTTGTTTATTATTATTTTGCAAACATTGTTAATCTTAAAATCTTTAAAAGCTTATATTAAAATATTTAAAGTTTTGTTAATTTTTATGTTTTTAATTGCAATTGTTAGCAATATTAAGAAGACAAAGATTATCTTTAATATAATTTTCTTTTTTACAAGATCTTGCTTCTTGCTTATTATATTTACTAATTTACTTATATCAATATTTGCAACTCGCTAAGTAGTTTAATCGCTATTAATATTTATTTCTTATATAATTATTTTATTTTTAATTAATTTTATAATTGTCTTGTATAACAATTTAAATATTATAATAATTGCGTTGTTCGAATTAACTTTATACTTTTACATTATCTTAGTACAAATATTACAAAAAAGATTCTTTAAATATTACAAAAATCTATTATATTTATTAACTTAATTAAGTTTAATAAGCTTCGAGAAAATAACTTTAAATTGTCGATTATATTTACAAATATTATTTGACTTTGCTCTTAATACGTCTTTTAAAAACTTTAGAAAAGCACAAGAATTAATTTTTTAATTTAAATTCTTATTTTTATATTTCTTTTTTAATTTATTTATTATTTTAAATTACTTTTTATTTGCTTAAACAACAATAAACTTAATAAAGTTTTCTATAAGCTTGTCGCAATATCGAGACAACTTAATAATTTTATATTAAAAAATAACTTTATATTTATTACAAAGATTTAAAAATCGATTTAAAAAGTTAATAATATTAAGTTTATTAAAGTGCGATACTCTTAATATTTTTAAGAAAGATATAAAAATTATGTAATAATAAAATTTTACAATTTTTATAAAATTATAAAGTAAACTTATTATTAACGTAGATATGTCGAAAGAAAGTTTTGCAATTTTTTTATTATTTTAAAATATTATTTCTAAGAGAATAGCTTAATAACAAATAATAAAAGTAACAACTACTAAATTAAAAAAACTAATAATAATAATTAATTCAAAAAATAATACTTTTAATTTGCAAGTCTCTTTCTTTTCTTTGCAAAAATATCGAGAAATTTTTTTTTTTTTTTCTTAACTTTGTGCTATTTTTTTGTTTATTATTTCTCTATTTTTTTAATTGTTTATAAGTAGATATTTTTAATCTATTGCTTCTTTTAGTTAGTTATTAATTTACTATTAACGAATATCTTTGCGTTAAAAACTTGCTTTAATTTTTATTAAAAAAAGAGTTTAAATAGCGCTTTTGCTTCTAAGTAAATAAATTAATTATATTGTTAAAAAGCTTTTTTTAATAATATTATTATAGTTAACAAGCAATTTATTGTTTTAACAATAAATATTAGTCGCAATTTTAATAAAATGTTTTAATCTTTAAATTTATAACTTTTATTACTATTCTTAATACTTTAATTTTGTTTCTTCTTTTTTTGCTCTTTAACTTAATAATATCTTAATCTCTAAATTATTGATTTTGTATTTTTGATTTTTAAAGTTTTTAATTTTAATAATTTGTTAGAGTTAACTTGTTTCTTATATTCTTTTTCTTGTATTTTTAAGTTCTTAAATTTCTAAATTTCTAAGATTATTTTTAGAAATATATTAACAATTTGTTGTTTTAATGTTTATTATTATAACTAAGATTCTTGCGTTAAACTTTAATATAATAAGATAAAAATAAACTTCTAGTTAATAGACAACTATAACAACAAAGATTTATCGCAATATATACATAAATTGCACTATACAATTTAAAAATATATTAAGTAGCTAAGATTCTAAGATTTAAGTAGAAGAAATCGTATATATATTGCAAATAAATTGCTAATACTAGTGACAAACATTTCTAAGTCTATTAACTTTTCAAATTGATTTAAAACGCTAAGAAATCGAATTACTATATATAGTATACTAGTATATTATATATAGTATATTTAGTTTTAACTTTTAAAATTAATCTAATTCTTAATATTAAGAATTTAAGTTTTAGTTTTAAAAATAATTAGTTTAATATAAATAATATTCTTCAAGTTAAAGCAATTAAATTTTAATATAAATTGTTAAGTATTAAATATTTAAATCGAACAATTACGTTTAAGAAAATATAATATTACTATTATTAATTTATATTATATCTAGACGTTAAGAAATATATTAAAAGTTGTTTAATTTATAAGTATGTTAAATTATATCGCAAATATAAGTATAATTTACTAAAATTTTTGTTTATTCTAAATTATTATTAGCAAAATATATTTTGTAATTTTATTATCTCTTTATTGTTATATTATTATTAAGAAAAGATTTTCTAGTATATTTTAATAATAATTAATAAATTATTCAAAAATAAGAAGTTTATATTTATAAATTCTTTAAAAGTTAAAATTGTAATTTAGATTTTTATTAACTTTGTTTAGCGTATTAAGAACTTCTTAATTATTATTATTTTTAACAAAGATACTTAATTTATCGTTTACTTTTAGTAATATTTTTGCAAAAAATTAAGAATTAAATTTAAATTATTAATTGCGTTCTATCTAGAAATTAACAATTAAATTAAAAATATTAATATTATTTTTAAACAATATCTTTAAGTATATATACAATATAATTAGAATAACTAGATTAATTATCTTGCTATTGTCGAATTTATTGCAAACAATTATATTAATAAGTTTATTAATTTATTATTTTTCTTTGTTATTAAAGACTATTTGTTACAATTAAATTTAAAGTTATTTATAATTTTTTTTAATAATATTACGTTTAAAGTTTATTGCAATATAAAAAACATTCATAAAATTATTAAAAAAATTAAGATTTTATAAAACTTTCTTTGTTAAGAATTTATTTAAATTTAAGTTAAATAAGTAAAATTCATTAATTATAAATACGTTGCAATCTTGAAATTTAAAATTAATAATTATATTATATTTAATACTTAAAATATTAAAATAACTTAATTACATAAGTTTCTAGATTATAAAAATGCAAATCTTTATAAAATTATTCGAACAATTAACAATTATGTCTACAAACTAGAATTGCTTAAATTAATAAAAATTTATCTAGTATTTTATTTATAATTTTTGCATCTTAATAAAAGCAAGTTTTTATTAAGTTAACAAATTAAACTTTTATTGTTTATTAATATTACTAACAATATTAACAACAATTTCGATTATTATATTAAAAATATTAAGATATTATAATATAATATATACAAAAATAACAATAATATAAATTTAAGTTTAATTGTTATTAATTACAAACGCAAAATACTATAATATTAAATTCTCTTTATAAGTTATATAAATTACAATAATAAATCTAAATAATTAAACTACTTTATAATTAACAATTCTTTTAACTTTGTTATTAACTTCTATTACAAATATTTAGACGCAATAAAATTTTACTAGACATTTAAGACGTCTTCTAATTGAAAATTTAATAAATAGAATAATTTGCGTTTATAAGTTCTCTATGCTCTGCTATTATTATTGCTAAGACGTTGCTTAATATATATTTATAGTTCTCGTTATTATTGCTTAATATATATCTATAGTTTTTGTTATTATATCTAAAATTAATTCTAGAAACGCATTGTTAATATATTATTATTATTAAAAGTTATTCGCTATATATTCGCAATCGAAATTAAATGTTTTTTTAAAATTAAATTTATCTAATATATTACTTTGTCTTTTGCGTTAATTAATAAAAATCTTAAAAATATATTATTAATGCATTATTATTGTTAAAAGTTAATTAATATATATTTGCGATTTTTGTCGTTATCTCTATAATGTTTTTGTTAAACATCTTATAATTATTTCTTTTAAAGATTCTTTAAATTAGAATTAACTTAATATTTCTAAATATACGCACAAATATATATAAATTATTATTAAAACACTTTTATATTATTTTCTCTCTTTGTATTATAAGTTTAGATAAACGTATTTAAACATAATTAAAATTTAACAAATTTTAACTTTTTAATATTGTTACTTCTTTTTGTTGTTATTGATTCTCTCTTAAATTACGTAACTAATCGATTTTCTAAATTCTCTTAAATATAATTGATCTCTTAAATTCTCTTAAACGCAATCGATCTTTATTTTGTTATTAACTTTCTAGTTTTTGCGTTACGTAACTTGAATTTTCTCTTAAAGTTAAGATTAATAATCTTTTGTATTCTCTTTAATTTTTCTACATTTAATATTTTCCTAAAATTTATTTACTTCTTTCTCTTTAATTTTGTTGTTATTTAACAAATTAATATTTATTGTTTAACAATTGCTTAAAACTTAATTTTCGTTGTTTAACAATTATTTAATATTTAATTTTAAACATTAGATTATATTTGATAAACGTATTTAATTCTAATTAAAGATAACTAAAGATTAACTAGAACATTATTCGTAATATACACACTTATATTATTGTTTTTTGTATATTTTGTTTCAAAAATTTCTAATCACTTTCTTCTACTTAACAAATTTATTCTCTTATTTAATATATATCAAAAACTTTAATTTTAATTGTTAAACAATACTTAATATATATTTAATATTAATCGAAGTTTGTATTTAATAAACATTTAAGATTAACTAAAATTAATTAAAGATATTAACTAAGAGATTTAATATCGCTTTGTCAAAACTCGCAAGTAAAAAAAAAAATAATATTACAATTCTAGACTAAATAAACTTTGCTCTTTAATTATTCTTCAAGTTTTTGCTCTTTAGTCTCAAGTATACTACAAGTAACGTCTAGCGTCTTAATATCTATAATACTTATATTTATTTCTTGTA
>JAABUL010005406.1_pt1 | contig 15936 bp, 29 predicted proteins | sample 5559151 | NCBI WGS metagenome assembly JAABUL01 (sample SAMN10711876, study PRJNA513368) | rock metagenome | isolation source: Antarctica rocks | place: Antarctica: Victoria Land, Pudding Butte sud | reverse complement strand
CTTGGGGGTGGCGGTGCAGGCGGGCTGGGCGGCGGAGGTGACGGCGGCGGCGGGGGGGGCGGTGGGCTAGGCGGAGGAGGGCTAGGCGGTGGTGGTCTTGGAGGTGGCGGTGGAGATGGTGCAGGCGGGCTGGGCGGCGGAGGTGACGGCGGCGGCGAGGGGGGCGGTGGGCTAGGCGGAGGAGGGCTAGGCGGTGGTGGCGAGGGAGGCGGCGGGAATGGTGGTGGCATAGGGCTGGGCGGAGGAGGTCTAGGCGGCGGGCTGGGGGGAGGCGGTGTGGGCGGCGGTGGCGGGAAGCATGCCTCCCCAAGGCCGCCGCACTGGCAGTTGAAGGCGCACACCGACTGCACGCTGCCAACGGACGCCATGCTCGCGCCAGAGGTCAGCACTGACGAACTGAAGCCGCCGTTGTAGTTGACATCTGGCAGGTAGCTGCTTATGAAGGTGCCATTGAGGAAGCATGTGCGGACGCCTGCTGCCAGAGCGTATGTGTTTTCGCCCTCGAACCCATACCAGTTGCCACCAGGGTTCAAGGGGTAGTAGTACAAGGCCATGTCCACTTGTGCACCGTCAGGCATCTGCGTCCAACCCAAGACCTCAAAGCCTGGGGTGGCCATGTCTGCCCAGAAGCTCCACATTGAACCTGCATTGGCGATTGCAAGCGACACCCTGCAAGCAGATCAGACAATGCAATGAGAAGGAAAGTGCGAATGCGTCAACATATTCTAATTTCGTCACGGGTTTGCCAATGTCAACAGCACCATGCGCATGAACGGGTTCAACCGGTAACTGCTGCCGGTTTTGCTTTGCTTAATGAAAGCATCGATGTACGGCTGCCGGCTTCCTTTAAAGACAACTGATGCAAACATGTTGCATAGAACAAAACCCAAGAACAGATAGACAGCTTGCACTTGAAATATTGCGCACGATATGACGAAGTTGTTGTAGTTGACTAGAGCGGAGTTTGTGGCATTGAGGAGGTAGTAGCCGACGTTTGTTGGACCGTGCGTTTGTGAGAAGGCGTCGCTGCCGACAAAGATATTCGAGAATTTCATGGAGAACTCCATGCGCGGTACATAGCTTGTGCTGTAGTTGCCAGTGTCTTGGGCGTACGTTGGCTTGAAGGTCCACCACACATCAGTCTGCGCTGAATTGTTGGAATTGGGGCGAACAGGGCTAGTTTCCAAGACCATGAAATTGCAGTCAAAACAAATGCCATGATGGTGCTTACGCGCACTAATTCTGTGAGCCAGCGGCAATGTGATAGACGCTCCAACCATAGCAGCTCAAAGCTCCACGTACAGGCGCCTTCATTCGGCAAATCACATTGATATAGGCACGTCAATTGCGAGCAGAGTTCGGGCTTTGAAGGAGAGGCATTTCACCTTGTAGGACGGAGGGAAAGGGGGCGGCCGCGGCGGTCGCGCTTTGGGCGGCGGCGCGCTTGGGCAATTGGCAACGCACACGGACGTCAGCGGCGTGACCAGCCCAATGCTGGGACCCCACTTCATACCGCCGCCATAATCGGCGTCGTTGACCGCTAGCGTGGTTATGAAACTGCCGTTGTTCAAAGAATTAAACAATGCGGTCGAAAATGTTGCCGTACCTGTCAAGACGCCCTGCGGTGTTTTTTTTTATTGATCATTTTTTTTATTGATATTGATTATTGATATTGTTGACATTATTGATAGCTGCGACTAGCAGATTTGACAAGTCTGCTGTCTCCCGTTGACCAGCTCATGAGCTGTTTCTCGCTTGCATTGCTTGCGTCAACAGGTACTGTTCACTTGCCTGATCCGTCTGGTATGCGTAGGCACCAGGCATCCATGTGATGCCAAAACGTCCGGTTGCGCCCTCAAATGGGTCCTGGCGCCAGCCCAGGTCGTCGATGTTTGGTAGCGCCCAGACTTTAGGGCCAAACCATTGCTGGCCAAAGCCGCCAATAAGTGACGCGGTCAAACCGATGCTGCAGGGCGCCAATGCGGCCATTCCTCAGTTTGGATGTGCGGACAGCTCACAAATGTACGATACTGTATGCTGAACAAGCCGACGATGGCTAAAGTGCTAACAATGCGGAACATTGCGTGTATCAGCTCTGAATCAGCCTGATGACCGACAACATGGACGATTGAGATGCAGTGCTGCTTCTGTGCAAAGGAGCGGAGCTGGTAACCAGACACAAGACGTGCGGAACCCAGTAGGAACAGTGACTCACGGGGAAAACAAGAATTCATATGACGTGAGGACGTTTGCGGGGCCCGTCGAATTATAGAAGTAATAGTAAGGCTGCGTCGTGTTGGGGCCCCACAGCGTGTTGTTGCTGATGAGGATCGCATTGAAGAACGATACTTCGAACTCCAGGTGTGGCGCGTAGACAGCCGTGTTGTTGTGTGTCTTGGCGGCGTACGTAATGGAGGCCGCCAGCTGCCAGGGTGGTTTGTTGGTTGATGTCACATAAGTCGCAGCCTGCGCAGGCGGCAGCGCAGCTGCAAGGCACACCGCCGCCAAGAGCGCAGCGGCGGCGGCGGTCAAGGTTCTGCAGGCATGTTTGCTTTTTCCTGGCGCTCGCACGTGATATTTGATGCTGCAGCAGTGTTGCCAACGCGGGCGCAGCCGCCTCTCTGAGCCTGCCAGTCTTGACCTTGGCGCTTCTCGACATTGCCGATTAGTTGATGCCTCCGCCGCCGCCAGCCGCCAGCCGCCGTCAAACATGAGCCGCAGTAGACTGTCAACGACCACAGCCGCAATGGACAGCATCCACGCCGCGAGTTGCGTCCCGAGAGCAGCGCTGCCGGATGAGCTCAGGCTCAACGCGTCTGCATGCAGGTACCATTTCTGTTCATTGACCGGGTATGCGCGGCAAAGGGGCAAGTGTCATCGACCATGACCATGTACACGTTAAGGCTCAGAGTGCAAAAAGTCCAATGTCATATTCACTCACCTGATGATGTAAGAAGCGACTGATGTGCCGTTTGCACCGGTGGCCCACCATGCCGGCGGCGCCGCTGCTGCCCGCCGCTGGTGTGGTGCGAATACGCTGACAGCCACCTATCTGCCCTTGCCCTGCTGGGCGCTGGAAGGCGGCCTGAGGCTTGCAGCTTCATTTTTTCTCCGCCGCGATTTACATCAAAATGTCCGTGGTCATTTCGGCACCGCCTGTTTGTGCCTGAAGGCGGCCTCTGCTGCTGATGGCTGCCACAGCAGTGGCTTCCGACGCTATCATGCCACGCTCTGCGCGCCAGTGGTGGGGGCTGAAGGGTTGGTACTGACTCCAGGATCACTTGGAAGCATTCTCGGTTCCGTATTCTCGTCTGGCCGGTCCGAACCGCAGCTAGCTGGTGATAGTAATAACGACTCCATACCGACAACTGCGGTGCACCATGTGGCGCGCCGCTCTCTACGTCCGATGTATGACGACTTGCTTCTTCTTTCGAGTGTGAGACGCTGCATGTGACGGCGAGCAAGATCAGGCCGATGCCAAGTACAGCCCTTGCAAGCATAGCCCTCGTGCTCAGTATGGCCGACTGATAATTATCCTGCAGGTGGCGGCAGTCTGGGCGCGGTACTGACATCCCTGCGGCACAAATTCGGGTTTTTAATCGTTCATCTTGTTGGTTCGCACTCCTCATTGCAGCGAGCGTTGGCAAATGAACAAACGCGACCAAGATTGCAGCTGCAGCTGCTCACCTCGTCTAGTTGTTCGAGCTGCGTGCATGCGCATTCAAATGACGTTACAATCCGAAAATGGAGGCTGCGTGGTGCCGGAGCCGCCGACAAGCTTACTGCACCGACCTTGCACACTGCCGCCGGCTGCTGGGTGACCTCTTCTGTGAAAGCATAGGCAAATTGCTCGTCAGTCGCACTTGATTAAGCCAGCTCAGCGGTGCACGGCCGTGGCATCGCCGCGTGTGATCAAACGTGACACGAGTGAGGCAAGACGGTTGGTATTCACTCTCCGAGCACCAGCACGTGTGTACGACAATCGCTACGAATCCCAGCGAAAGGCTAGGCGCTTTGAAAAAACGCAGCCAGCAGCCACGCTATTTACGAATGACGATTTAATTTGGGGACAAATCTGAATCTGAATCTGACAAATCTAACGTTGTATGCCCTGCTCCAGCAACAGGAGGACAACCATGCGTAGTCACTACGCATGCGCACGCTGCGCACACTCTGATCTAGACGGATGCCGCTTGCCGCAGACTCTGATCTAGACGGAGGCCGCTGTACACTAAGCTTCATCAAGTAGGATACTACATTATTTGCATCACTGGCACGTACTCTGTCTCGAATAAGCTATACTGTTAAACCTAATGGTCAACGCAGCGCACCCATTCTTGTTGATGCACTGATTATTCTCAGGCTATTTCACAAGCTCCTCCTGCCTCGGTCACGGCTGCGGGTCAAGCAACACAGAGGCTTGCAGGCCAACAGCAGGAGATTGCAGCCCCCACAAATCACGGGGTGCCGGGCAGCCTGAAGTCTGACTGCAACGGCTCGCATGTCGCGAGCGGTGCACCACTGCTGACGGGCACTTGCGGCAGCGGCACGTTGCTGGGGTTAGGTATCATATGCGACTTGTTCCAGAGCTGCTGGTTGTTGCCGGCTGTGCCCAGGAAGCTCCGCACGTTTGGGTTCGAGAGGTCTGGGCTCATGCCCATCATCGACTCGTCAAAGTCGCAGGACTCGCCCTTGCGAGCGGCAGCGGCCGCGGCGGCGGCTGCCGCGGCAGCCGCCGCCGCGGCTGCCTCCTGCTGCTGCTGCTGCTTCTGCTGCGGCTCTGGCGACGGGAATCCGCGTCGGTTCTGCAAGCACAGCAGGCTCAGGTGTTCGAATCCTTCTTGGATGAAGGTCGCATCGAGCCTGTGAGTGCACAATGGCAACAGGCTGCATAGCAACTAAAGGTGCAGCGCTTGGAGCAGCTGCCAGCAGGACTACACTCCCTGTGTGCTGACATTCACGCCCTGCAGACGCACTTGTACGCCTTGCAAAGAGCTGTGCCCACAACCAAGCAGGCATGGCCAGTATCTGAGGCAAACAGGACAGGGACCCTGCTGATCCTAACAACATCCTGCTGCGGCGCACCTGTGCGGACCGCAGTGCGGGGACGCCGAGACCCAGGGTGCCAGCGGCAACGCCGCGCACGGGCGCGGCAATGGGCGCACTGGCAACCGGCGGCGCCCACGACGGCGATGGCTTGCCCAGCGGGGTCGTCCCGAGGATCATGGTCTCCTCGTCGAGTTCGCCGTCCGAGGCGTCGGCACCAGCGCCATACTTGGGCGGGAAGGTGAGCTCCGCCTTCAGGCTGCCCATGTTCATAGTGTCGCAGCCTGCAAAGCGGGGAGAGACGACAGCAGCGTTCAGGCATGGCTACAAGCGTAGGGAATTGACGGTGGCTGTCCCCCACGAAGGCATGTGAAGCAGTGGCAGCAGCGGCATGCTACATCGCGCAAGAAGGGCTGCGCTGGCTGACCTGCAAGCAGCCGCGGTGCCACAGTCCATGCACCTGTTCTACTCAACAGTCATTGTGGAGTTGCCTTGATCGATATTACGCCAAGACAGCATCTTTCAGCTCGATCAGACGCACCGCCAGCCTCCATGAGCTGCGTGACGACGTCCACCATGTCCACTGAGCGGCCGAAAGGGGAGGTGCCCATGCCCATGTGCGACTGTGCGCCCATGGAGCGCCCCAGGGACGCAGGCCAGTCGGGGCCGGTCCACTGCGGCGTCGCCGGCTTTTGCACACTCCCGGTGGGCATGCGATTGGGCGGCGGCCCCATGCTGCCGTTGGTCATGCCGCCGCCCGGGTGGAACATGCGGGGGATGAGCATCGCGCCGCTGTGCATGGATGCGCCACCCTGCGAATGCAGAGCAAGCCAGAATGCTTCAGCATGCTTTCTTCTTCTAAACAGAACGGCAGGTGTCCTGGTGTTGTCGCTGATGGCCAGCAGCTCGTTCCATGGGATCAGCGGTGCAGCGGCACCAAACGCGGCATGGTGGGACATGCTGTCGTCAGAATCTCACCCATGATGCATACAATCTCGCCTGTGGACAAGCAGCAGGGGCACCTGCTCGCGGCCGACCATGGTGTTTTGAATGAGCGGCTCGTCCAGGGAGCCGGCGAGCGCGCGCTTGGGCGCCTCCTCAGCCCGTGCCTTCCTCGGCGCTTTGGGCGGCGGCAGGTACGTTGCCACAGCGCCGCCGCCGCCCGGCCCTGCGGCCCCCTCCTCCCCGGGTTCGGGAAAGTTGCAGCGCGCTGAGGGGCCGCGAATGGCGCGGGCCGCGGCGTCGTAGGCGCGCGCCGCCTCCTCTGCTGTGTCGAAGGTGCCCAGCCACCTGCAGGATTTAGTAGAGAAGGAAGCGTTGCGTGGGGGGAGAAAACACCAGCACGAGTTGCCAGGCAATCTATTATACTCAGGGCAATTCAAACCCTGTAAACCGCACACCTGCGCGCGCTGACGGTGGGGTCCCGGATCTCGGCGGCCCACTTGCCCCAGGGCCGCTGCCGCACGCCGCGGTACGTCTTGTTGCGGCCTTTGGACACAACGTCGCCCTCCCCCGCCGCCACAGGGAGCTCCTTCTTCTTGACTTTCTGCGGCAGGTCGGCATTTCGCGAGTTTCAAACCCAAAATTGCGAGCTTTCAAACCAAGGCGACACAGTAATGCCCTAGTCCCACCTTTGGTGCCGCCTTCTGGGGCTGCGGCCTTGGGGGGATGGCCGTCGGTTGGCTGACCGAATGTTGCTGCGGCTGCTGCTGCGGCGGCGGCTGCATGGGCCTGGGCGCGGCCGCCTGCGACATGCCTGCCTGCGGCGCCGCCTGCGCCGCAGCCGCCTGCGCCACAGCGGCCTGCGCTCCAGCTGACGCCTGCGCCACGACTGACTGCGGCTGCGCCACAGCCTTCGCCCCGCATGCAGCGCCAGAAGCGCCCTGAAGCACGTCGCGTGGCGGGCTGCTCCGCAGCTTGGCCGTCAGGCCACCCTGCACCGGAACGCCTGCCGGCCGCGCGCCAGGCTGTGGAGCCGGGTGCGCGGCGGCGGGCGGCGGCGGCGCAACACTCGCGGGCAGCGACGCAGGCCGCTGCTGCTGCGGCAGGGGCGCCGCAGCGGGCAGGCGGGGCGGCTGCGGCTGCTGCTGCGGAGTCACCGGCCGTGGGAGCGTGCTGGGCATTGCGGAATGTGTCGGCGGAGGCTGGGACACGGGGCCACCAGAGGTGGGCGCTGCAAACCCTGGGGTGCTGGCAAGCGGGGCCGCTGCACGAGGACCCGCTGCAGCAGGAGAAGGAACCTGCAGAGACCATGCGAAGATCAGCAAGCGAGAAAGCTGTGCAGTGTACGTTCATGGGGATCCTTTCGAACGGGCGGTGCTACAGCGCACTTTGGGCATGCATGGCCAGGTGTCCGAGTGACCGCAAGCCAGGCAAGCGCATGGGTTACGACGCGGCAGTGTGAGAGGCACACATGCACATATGCATACGCGGGAATGGCTAGAGCAATCCTGCGCGCAGCAGCAGCACGGGCTCCTCCCGGGACAAACAATCCCTCGCGACGGTACTGGACATGCGCGGGATGGCGGACACACCTCATTGCCACTGCTTGATCTTGGAACGGCCGGTATCAGGCCAGGCGGCGGTCGCATTCCGCAGATCTGCATGCGCTGAGACGTTCCGCCTGCGTGCGAGGTTGGGCGGAAGGTGGACCTCTCCGCTGCAGCCCTCCCTGCCCGCTGCGGTGATTCCAGCGGCCCGCCAGAGATTGCTCAGTAGTTGCGTGAGCGTCACAGCGCTGCAGGCGGACTGCAGCGGTCTGACTGTCGCAGGACAACCAGACTTCGTGCCTGTGCGACGTGGGGCCACTGCACCACCTCCCCCGCGCTCGCTGCTTCACTGACGCCTTGTTCGGTGAGGGATTCAGCCAGAAATCAACTGATGTATGTTCGGCAACACTCCTGCACATGTCCCGGCCATTTTCCGAGCTCACTCGTTTTCTCGCAATTGCAGTGCGACTCTCGAAACAACGCAACGAAAAAGAACACCGATTTTTTTCAGAGCAACGTTTCCTGTTGTTGCAGTCAAGGTCAGAAGGTCTTCCGCCAAGGTTCTTCGAGTGCACAAGCCCTATCGGCACATTGATCGTACCTTGTGGCTGTCGCAGCCTGTACGTCATACTGTCCATTGCTGAAGGATCTGACGACCTGTTGCGGCGCAGAACCGCCATGAGAGCCCTCCGACTGCTATGTGACCCATGAACGGAGGTGCCCAGCCCTCTGCAGCTGCCGAGTCAGAAGGCACTGCCTCCAGCTTGCCTCGCGCTGGACCGCACGCGGATAGGCGACACCCTCCTCCCCAGGGCCCGTCCGAGGCGCAGCAGGGTGATCTGAGGACAGAAACTCAGGCTCAGAACGTACCTGCCTTCGGTGAGTGGCTGCACCTCACAGCGGCGCGTGTCCTAGCCGGCGGTGCGCTGCGCTGGCGCTCGTCCACATACGGCGCCGGGCAGACGTGTAGCACGCACGTACCATCGCCCACACAGCTTTTGTTTCGTCCTCATCAACAAACTGAGTGGGAGTCTCTCGCCACAGGCGTCGAGCGGTGGAATCGTGTGCGCCAGCACTGGACACGGCATGGGGCCCACCGCATTGATACCCAGCAGGCTGCGGATGCCACCCCCAGGTGAGCACATCTGAGCGGTGGCCACCAGGTGTGTGCGCACATCCAGGCGCCCTGTTGTGCATGCGCAGCGGCACCTGACATCCCAGCCACGAGTGATTTGCATGTGCGTTCTTTGCCAGGTCAACGGAATTTGATGACCTGCTGCTGAATAACGTGCGGCTCGCAACTCCTATACCGCTTGCGGTGAGTGGCCCACACGGCTTTGCCTCAGGCAGAACAAGTGCAGATGAGCGAGATAGCAAGCGCACGGCATTGCTATCTGGCATCAACGGTCTCTGCATGTTGACACTGTCATGAACACTGTCATGTTGCTCTGGCATAAGGAGCTGGTCGACTACCTGGTGGAAACTTGGACAGAGGATTACTGAGGAGGGGCCGAGGTCGGAAACATGTGGTACTGATTTGTCAGACGCTTCAGCTGCTTTGAGCCAGTTTGGCTCGTGGCCAGCTTCGTGTCCCGTGCACAAACACAAATATGTGAAAAAGCAAATTTGTCGAAAGGGCTGTTGGTGAAGGTCACCCAAATGCACCTAGGTACGAGACCAGCGACTGGCATCAAGTTGCCTTCTTCTCTTGCTGTTAATCGAGACGACACATTGCAGCTCGCTTCCAGCGCCTTGTTCAGCATTTGCTTGTGATGGTCTTTCGAGGGCCGCGCCAGCATGCCCCTGGCGGCCGAGACGTCGCTGCTGCTGCTGCTGCCGCCGCCGCCATCAGCAGACTAAAACTGCCGCAGCAGCTGCACTGCGCACTTTGGACGCCGCGCCTTCATACACATCGTGATTCGCCGCTCACGCGGCGGAGGCGGTCATGCGGGCAATCTGTTCGAGCATATAGCCGGACTCTGCGGTGTAGTCCAGACGCCGCATGCTGGACACATTGCACCGCTGCCGTACGTCCCCGTTGTACTCCCTGTAGGCAACACATGTCAAGACTGGACCAGCTGACACGGCCTGCACCTGAGATGGCACAGCTTGCAGCCATGCACTGAGTGGACAGCCAGATGGCCAATTGCATGGCTCATGGCGTCATCGGGCCGAAAGAGGGCCACTTGCTGCTGCAGATGGGCTGTGGAGTTGACTTCACAAACTCATTTGCACACACAAGAATTCGTATCGTGCGCCGCACCGCGTGCGCGTCTGGACCTTGAAGGACCAGTCAGACCACTGCGCCGCCTTTAGCGCGGCCTCGTAGGCGGCGGCGCTGCCGCCCTCCTTCAGCTCCGCCAGCGCGTCGGCGCTCATGCACAGCAGCTCCTGCGCCTGTGTGGACGGGCAGAGACTGAGGGAACGAGTGGATCCAGAGGTGGTTGCTCGCGAGCAGTCGGCCCTACCACAGCATCGTGTATTGCCTTGGCGAGGCAACTACTCGCACTACCATGCATGCCGATGTGTCCAGCAGTGCACTCCAGGAAGAGGGCACAGACCATGCACTTATCATCAACATGGTGCTGATGCTTAGTGGGCTGCAGCCACCTGCATCCACGGTGAAGTTGGCCTGCGGCTCCAGCTGTGAGAAATGAGGCCGGTCGCAAGAGAAATCCACACCATAGGGCGAGCACGAACAATCGTGCACCTGCTCGTTGAACATGTTGAGGTAGGCCTCGCCGGAGAAGTCAGCGGCGCGCAGCAGCAGCACATAGCGCCGCTCCATGGTGTCGTACGTCTTGCCATCAAATTCGCAGTAGAACCCGTCACCCGCCGGCGTCACCTGCATCCGGACATTCAGAAAAACTCACAGCGCAACGAACGAGCTGTGCAGCATTTGTTGCACGTACGACGAGCTACTTGCTGTTCTGGTTTGTCAACACACCGATAGGTGCATTCCACTGGTCCCTGGATTGTTAAGAGCAGGAAGCTGGAACCTCAAATCGTCTCTTGCAATGGTTGAGCGCGGGCGGGATGTGTGCACATCCAGAAATGCAACACAAAAGGCATTCATTGCACCTTGCGATTGTTCTCAGGCGCGGCCATGTAGTACATGGTCTGGTCGGGGCGAATAAAGCTGACGGTGCCGGAGCAGGTGAAGTACTCCGGCTTGGCGTCCGGCGGCGGCAGCGCCCCCGGCGGCTTTTGAATACCCTGCAGCGTGGCGCGCTGCGTGCCGCCGCCGATACCCCTGCGGCAATGACAGACACCTTGGTCGCACTGCCGTGCCAAGGGTCCGTGAACTACTTCAACACGAACAAGCGGAAGCCTCGAGGCTCATGCTGAGCCAGTGCTTGGCGGCGATCCTGTCGCACACCACAAACGCAAGGTGTGCGTCGGGCATGGCAGCCTACGGACGCCTCACCCCTCTTCCTGAACGCCCACGAGGAGCAGCTGGCAGCTGGACTCACCGCGCGGAGGCGAGGCCCTCGCCGACGGGGGAGGTGGAGGCGCCGCGGCCTTCCGCCTCGTACCAGCCGCGCAGGCGGCCCGCCTCCGGCAGGTCGTCCGGGTCGACGCGGATCTGGCTGCGTTGCAGGCTGGAAACCGACACACCTGCAGGCACCATCAAAGCACTTTCCCTCCCTATTGCAGCAGGCTTGTGTGGCTGAAACTGTCTTGCTGAGATTGGTGGTTGATGGTCTGGATGGTACAGTACCCCGCTGACGCAGGAAGCAACGTGCGTGGGGGTTTGGCATACACAGTGCAGCGCTGTGCAAAAATCCGATTAGATTATCCCAAGCCGCCCATGCCGTATTAAGCACCCGCAGCGTTGGATGTCGTGGATGGCCGGCAATGGCAGCGCCTGCGCGCTGCAGCCCCACGTGTCCACTCCTGGCTGCCACATTTGATGCCATTTCACCACAGGAATGATGCGTACCGTTGAAGTCGGTGACGCGGCAGGCGGTGATGGACAGCAGCGGCGTGTCGCACCCCTCCAGCTGCGCCATCTCCTCCGCAGAGCCGCCCCACATCGTCAGCACCACTGTCTTGCGGCTGCAGAGCAGATCAGCTCGTTAGCCACGGTTCTGCTGCAGCCTTGCCACGCCAAGCCATGCACATGGAGGCGCCAATCTGCAACAAGTCCCAATCGGCAGCCACGCAATCGTCAGGTCTTGCAGAACCTGCCATGACGGTCTGCCATTCATTTGATCCGCCTGAACCCTGTGCTTTGCCGCCCAGGAGGCAGAGCAAAGGTGCTGGCCGCTGGGTCCATGCCAGTCCCCCGAGATGCAGCCGCGAGCGAGCTCGTGCAGGCGTGCGCATTATAGCCCAGTCTTGCAAGTCTGAGTGGAAGTTTTGGGCAGGCGCGGCGCACCTCTGGTCGGTGAGCGTGACATCGCGGCGCTGCAGCTCCGACTGGTCGCTCTTGCGCTTGACGCTGCCCAACTGCCCCAACACAGTCACCACGCCCAGCAGGTCCACCAGCGCCTGCGCGGGGGCAGTTTCAGGGTCTGTGTCTCTCCTCTTTTGTGTCTATTGAGCAGCTGCCCAACGAAACAACTGCCTGCAGCGCCTGGACGTTTTCGATGCTTCAAGGCCACCTGAGAACACAGCGCCTCACTTTGCGCTGGCAGGGAGCGCTAATGGCTGAATGAGCCAGGCGCCCCGGCAGGAATGGCCGATAGCTGTGTGAAGAGACAGTAGCCACGCACCTTCTTGCCGACAAAGGATGGCAGCTGGTCGATGGGCACGAAGTTGGGGCGGGCCTGCATCTTGCTGGCGTCGGCGTCCTCGCACTCCTCAATCTCCGACCTGCCGTCGTAAGAAATGCAGTTTGAAAAACGGAGCTTTGGTGCACCGCGAATTCGACAGACAATGTTTTCACGAGGCAGCTGCTTTCCAATGATGATATTGACAGCTGAGACACACTTGTCCTGCCCTACACATACTGTACACGATCGTCAGGCAAATTTGGTGCACCACTCAGTCCGTGGGCTTCAACACAGATGAAATCCTGGGGCCCTCAACCAAGGCGCACCCGTTGTCCAGGTTGATGGTGTAGTCATTGCGGACGGCGGCAAAGTTCTTGTTGGCCGGCTTGACGCGGCCCCGCGAGATAAAGTACACCTGCACAGGACAACAGGGGCCTCACGGTCTGGTGTGCAGTTGTCATGTGTTGCCTACATCAGGTACTTCTGCATGCCGGCACAAAGCGCATGCCTCAGGAAGGGAGTTGTTGCCGTGTGTCAGTCGCCACATCCAGCACTTGTTTCCAGTCAGCCCAACAAGCCGGCAGGCACTCATCAACGACCGACATCTTGGCGATGTCAAGAGGTAGAACGTGAACAGGGCCGGAGGCGGAGAGAAAAAGCAGGGCACCTTGCCCTCCTCCAGCATGTCATAGTGCTTGTCCGCAAAGTCGCCCCACAGCGTCGCCTCGATGACCGTACCCTGCAGATCGATCCAGTTTCGTAAATGTCAGAGATGAGCCTGCGCCCAGTTGCTTGCTGTCATGCGCCCCTGCACAAGTACAGAGCCAGCGGCGCGCGCGTGACTGCCACAGCCCAAAGCCTCACACCAGGAGCGGGCGCACCTGGTCGTCCACGACCTCGATGGAGCAGACGGACTTGGAGGCGCCATCGCGGCTGAAGGACCGCTTGGGCGCCTTGTTGGTCACGCGCGCCTTAATCGTCCACTGCGATTGTCGGACGCCACAGCAGGTCAGGGCTTTGACTTGGGGGAAGCTCGCGGAAGCTGCCAAGGCACAACACATGTATTGTGGCGCCCCGAGCTGGACAGGCAGCCCAGTTAATATATTGAGGGGTGGGTCTAGAAAGGATTGCAAAGCTCCGGGGATCCGGACCTGCATGTTGTACGGGCTGAGCGCGGCGATGGGGACCGCCTTACGCGCTGAGCCAGGCGTTGGCGGCCCGCCGGGCCTCACTATGCCTCCCCCAGTGCGCCGCACCCTGCGGCCAGGTTTACCCATGATGAGTTCACAGCTGGCAGGTCAGGTGCACAACTGGGGGCCGTGCGCCAGCCAAGCTATCAGATGCAGTGCAGTGATTTCGCATCGACTTGCACCTGTTCGGCAGCAGTCTCTAATGCAAGATGTGTGCTGCTTGGCAATATGCGGAGTTGGCCAAATCTCCAGAAACTGCCGATATTGTGCTTTTATCCGGACGGAACCGACGCTCTCGAAGGCAACTCACTCCTCAGACGGCGAGGGCATGGGGCCCGGCGTCTGGAACAGGTTCTGCGGCACCGCTGACTGCATTGCCGCCGCCGGTTTGCTGACAGGTGCTGGCGTCACCGCCGGCGCTGCCGCTGCAGTGTCGCATGCGTCGGTCTCCATTGGCTGCGCATTCTCCTTTGTGTCCCCGCGCAAGGGTGGGCCTGCAGGCGGATGGGAGGCAAGGGAACGTCACAATAGAGGCTGGTGAAAGGGTAAAGTAGAGCAGGCCGCCAGCTCGTTTTTGCTGATGGCGATGCCACAAATGGGTGGCAAGCCCGAAGCGGCGTCAAACACTTGGCACAGCATGGGTAGCAGGCTTGCTGCCGCATGCCTGGGGTGCTGGCGCTGATGTCTGACTCCGTCTTGGCTGGCTTTGCAGTCATAGGGCTGGCTGCCTCCGCCTTCATGGCATTTGTCGCGTCGGTTGGCGGCCGCGACGCAGTGCCAATCTGCAAAGCAGGTGCGTCACAGAGTGAACCAGCTTGAACGTGGCATTGCCGAGACGGAGTCACTATGGGGAAGAGTACACGCAAATGGAGAATACACATCAACGGTCAGGGTAGAACTACCACCAACATTTTGACCGCAGATAAGCAATATTGGGGGGTGCTTCAATGCAATACCTCCTTGTGCAGCGGCGCCTGGTCGCGAGCCACGACGTCCACGCCGGTGGTGATGAGGCGCGCGACGCCGCTGACGACGTTGCACTGATAACCCGTCAGCGTCAGGACGTCCATGTTGCCGATCTCGCCGGCAGCAACGCGCTTGCCGACCTGCGTGGTGAGCACCGCCTCGATCGTGTCCTGCCCGTCCGTGAAGCGCGCGTGGTACTTCTCCTGCCCCGCCTTCATCGGTCTCAGGCATCCAACCTGTGCACGAGTTTTGATTCAACGCATGTTGACACACAACCACCAGCTGGGTTTGGGGGCAGCACAGAGCATCAGCAGTGCCGCGTTGCATCGCGCAATTGAATGCAGTGAAGCCGACGCATCCGCATCCGCATCGGCATCTGCAGAGCCTCGGCGATGTATGTGCATGATGCGTGCTGTGCCGTGCTGTGGCCTGCTAGGATCCACCGCTGGGGCGCGGCGCATCAAAACGCATTTCGTGTCATCAAAACAAGTTCATTGTTTGCCAAAAGCCCTGCCGGCATGCAGGGCGTGTTATTTTCGAACACAGCGACTGAAGATGAACCAGGCCAACCTGCAGTGTGACGGGATGGTCACTGTCCGCCGCCCGCACGGTGGCGACGCCGCCGCGAGTGAGCAGGTCGGCCATGCTGCTTTGTGGCCCTGCCTTGGCGTTGCGCTCGCAGCAGATTCAACTTTGCAACCCCCGCGTTCGAACAACACTTCGATGCAGGGCGCTCGTGGAAGCGGGGAGTGGGTACGTGAGGGTGGCAGTTGGCGCCAGACAAGCTTGCTGTGCAGCTGATGAGAACTTGTTGCAAGAGGGTCACGCATCTGTTCAACTTTTACCCAACTGTTCGAACTTGAATCGCGGCACCCAGTTTAAATCCCCGCATTCAAGTGTTCCCATACAGGGTGGCCAGTCGGACAGCAGCTCCGGAAGCAGCGACTGCAGCCGGGGCTCCGTGGTTGGCGGTGCGTACAAGCACACTCGAAGGAGAGTGATTGCACTTGATATCATTTTTGAACCGTAGAAGACACCTGCACCGTGAGAAGTGGTCGACATGTCGAGGGGTTGGAATGGGGCTCACGTGCCACGATACATTGACATCAGAACCTCGGACATTGGAACCTCGGCCACGGCGCGGTCTAGAACTCCAGAGGCTTCATGTGCCGCACATCTGACTACCTGGACGCCCATTCCCAGCGCTGTCGTCATGCCCACGCGACCGAGAAGAACGCAATTTTAGCCATTAAGTTGGGGCTCGACAGCGACCATCAACCATCGCCGCCCTTCAATGGCACTCGTACACGCCGCGAAGGCAGATATTTATTTCGATCAGAACCTGACATGGAAGCAGCGCAGTTGTCTATGTTTCCTCGGCAACTCCATGGACATCTGTCGTTGCCCCCAGGACACTTAAACGGAAGCGAAAAAAGCCCGAACCGAGAGTCTCCCAGTACTTAGCCAGTACTTAAGCCTATAGTTCATGCGCGGTCCCCGTATATGCGACACGCGTGCTCCTTTGTG
>JAABUL010005405.1_pt1 | contig 15937 bp, 12 predicted proteins | sample 5559151 | NCBI WGS metagenome assembly JAABUL01 (sample SAMN10711876, study PRJNA513368) | rock metagenome | isolation source: Antarctica rocks | place: Antarctica: Victoria Land, Pudding Butte sud | reverse complement strand
CCCACCCGCACACACCTAACGTTGTAGTACTAAGTAGATGCTGCTAAGTTCGTGCATGCCAAAGCGCCTGTGGGACACGCTCGGCCAGGCGTGAGAGTCGTGCAAGAACTTTCAAGCTCATACTTAGACAGGCGGCGACGCGCCGCCTTTGCCCGGCGAGCGCCCACACGCGGGGCGGCGGCGACGGAACGTCGACCACCGGCGCGTCTACTTTTTACCCTTCTTCGCCTTGGGGGTTGCTGGTACGGCCGGGGGCGGCGTCGTCGTGAGTGCCGTCGGCGTTGCGGCGTCGGCGGGTAGGAACTTGAAGAGCTTGAGGGTCTTGCCGTCGCGGTCGATGGTGGCGCGGGCGGCAGGGCGGCCATTGGCCATGGTGGTACGCTCGACCTGATCATCGGGGACCTCGAGTGTAAGGCGTCAAAGTTGCTGCGCCGGATGTGAGCGTATGGAAGCCTCGAAACGTCAGAGTTGCTGCGCCGAAACGTCACAGTTGGTGCGCCGATCCGGCAAAAACGTCACAGTTGGTGCGCCGATCCGCATATGCTGTGTTTGTGGCTGCGGCCGTCGGGGGGACGGGTCCAGAGCGGTTTCACGCTCAAAAAGAGGGGGATGAGGGCGTGGAGAGGGGCGTCGTGCACGAATGCGCAGGAACTGTGACGTTTTTGGCGCAGGAACTGTGACGTTCGGCGCAGGAACTCTGACGCCTTACCAGCCGCTCCGCATAAACTGTTCTCCTGCCGCAGGAGACGTGCGAGAGTAGCGTCAATGACGAGGATGATATAGGGGGCAGAACGCCAAGGGCGAGGGCAGCGATGGGGCAGCGACATCTGGGGGTGGGGACGCGCTACGAGCGGGACGGGCAGGCGTGGGTGGTAGTGCAGATGCGGGGGGACGGGCGGCTGCTGGTGGAGGACCAGAGCGGCGGGGGCCAGGGGGTGGTGACGCGGGAGGAGCTGACCGCGGCGTGGGCGAACGGGGGGCTGCGCTTCGCGGTGCAGGGGCGGGGGGCGCGCACGGAGAAAGCAGGAGCGCGGCCGACGGGGTACACGATGGCCGATTTCCATGTGGTGCCGGAGGGGGAGCGGGCGGAGGCGTGGCGGCGGTATGCGCTGATCGCGCCGCTGCTAGCGTGGGCGCCGGAGAAGCGGACGCGGCGGGCGATCGCGGCGTATCTCTCCTCGAGCGTGGGGCGAGAGCACGTGGAGCGCGCGGGAGGGGGAGAGGCGGTCAGCCGGGGGAGCGTGGAGCGGTATCTGCGCGCCTATGAGGGGAGCGGGGGAGACATCCGGGCGCTGGTTCCCGCTCCAGGCACGGCGCGGGGCGGCGGGGGCCGCCCGCGGGTGGACGTGGAACTGGAGGAGGTCATCCAGGGGGTGCTGGCGGAGTGCCGGGCGGCGCCGGCGCAGCGGACGGCGCGGGACGTGTACTTTATGGTCGTGGAGCGGGTGCGGGTGCGCAACCAGGGGCGGGGACCAGAGGAGCGGCTGGCGCTGCCGGGCCTGTCGACAATCGAGCGGCGGGTGCGGGCAGCGGGGGGCGGCGCGGTGCTGCGGCGCCGGCCGGGGCCACATGAGCGGCGGGCCGCCGAAGGGGTCCAACCGGGGCCACGGGCGATGCGGCCGCTGGAGCGGGTGGAGTTGGACCACACGCCGCTGGACCTGATCGTGGTGGATGAGGCGGACCGGCTGCCGATCGGGCGGCCGACGGTGACGCTGGCGCTGGACGTGTACAGTGGGCTGCCGGTAGGGCTGCATGTGAGGTTCGAGGCGGCGGGGTACGGGGCGGCGATGCGGTGCCTGCTGCACGCGATCCTGCCGAAAGAGGACGCGCGGGCGCGCTATGGCACAGCGCATCCCTGGGTGGCGTACGGGCTGCCGGAGACGCTGGTGGTAGACCGGGCGCCGCACCTGGTGGGGGGCGATCTGGGGGACGCCTGTGGGCAGTTGGGCATCCGGCTGGAGCCGTCGCCGGCGGGGCGGCCGTGGTTCAAGGGGGCGATCGAGCGGCAGTTTCGGACACACAACACGGGGCTGGTGCATGGGCTGCCGGGGACGACGTTCTCGAACGTGCTGGCGCGGGGGGAGTACGACGCGGAGGGGATGGCGTGCATCTCACTGGCGCGGTTCCGGGAGATCCTGCATATGTACCTGCTCGACGTGTACGGGCAGGAGTGGAACCGGGGCGTGGGCGGCGTGCCGGCGCAGCGGTGGGCGGAGGCGCTGGCGGGAGGATGGACGCCGGCGCTGTCCCACGACGCGGCGGAGATACGCCTGCTGCTGGGGCGCTCCGCGGTGCGGACGATCCAACGGGCGGGGATCGACCATCTGTGCCTGCGGTACCAGAGTAGGGACCTGGACGCGCTGCGGCGGGCGTTGCCGGCGGGGACGCCCGTCGCGCTGAAGTACGACCCGGAGGACCTGGGGGCGCTGCATGTGCAGGTGCCGGCGGCACAACGGGACCCGGAGGGGTCGGCGTGGCTGCGGGTGCCGGCGCTGCACCAGGCGTACGCGGGGGGCCTGTCGTTGTGGAAGCATCGGGTGATCCAGGGGCAGGCGCGCGTGGAACGGGGCCGGGCGGTGCACGTAGAAGCGCTGGCGGAGGCGAAGGGGCGTATCCAGACGCTGGTGGAGGAGGAATTCCGGCGGACGCGGCGGGGGCGGCGGCGGACGCAGCGGGGGCGGCGGCGGACGGCGGGGGCGCGCTACCTGGGGGTGGAGACGCCGGCCGTGGCGCCGGTTTCCCACACGGCGCGCGCCGAGAACGTCGTCGAGGAGACGGTGGAAGAGAAGGAGGCGGCGGCGCGGGCCATCGCGGCGACGCTGGCGGAACCGGGATGGGGGATCATCTACGCGCCACCCCGGACCATAGAGGGAGACCGCGGATGGTAAGGGAAGAGGACGGGCGATGGGAGCGATAAGCCCGGCGCTGCGGGCGCAGGTGGAGGGCATCCGGGTGACGTACCCACGGTGGCAGGGCATCGTGGCGGAGATCGAGCGGTGCCAGGAATGGGGGCCGGTGGCGGCGGAGCCGCCGTGCCTGCTGGTGGTGGGACCAACGGGGGCGGGAAAGTCGACGCTAGTGGCGACGTACGCGCGGGAGCGGCCGGCGGTGCTGACGGAGAGCGGGATCACGTACCCGGTAGTGCGGGCGACGATCCCGACGCCGGCGACGGTGAAGGCGCTGGCGATGGTGTTGCTGGCAGCGCTGGGGGACCCGCGGGCGACGAGCGGGACGGTGGGGTCGATGACCTATCGGCTGGTGCACTATTTCCGGGATTGCAAGGTAGAGTTGCTGATCCTGGACGAGGTGCAGCACTTTCGGGACCGGGACAGCCGGCGGGTGCTAGAGAACGCGCGCAACTGGCTGAAGACGCTGATCAAGGAGACAGGGGTGGCGTGCGTGCTGGTGGGGTTGCAGGGAGAAGCCGAAGAAGTGGTGGGGCTGAACCCGCAGCTGGCGCGGTTGTTCGGGGCGCCGCACGTGCTGCTGCCGTTCAGCTGGGATGAACGGCAGCCGGAGGTGCGACGGGAGTTCGTGGCGTTTCTGGCGCTGGTGGAGGCGGCGCTGCCGCTGGCGGAACGTCCGGACCTGGCGGGGACGGGCATGGCGCGGCGGCTGCACGCGGCGAGCGGAGGGGTGATGGCGCACCTGATGGAATTGCTGCGGGGGGCGACGTACCTGGCGCTGGCGGAGGGACGGGCGACGGTGGACCGGGAGGTGCTGGGGCGGGCGTTCGAGCAACGGCTGGCGAGCGTGCGGCGGGGGACGGCGAACCCATTCCGTACGGAGAACCGGCGCGAGGAGGCGGACGCGGCGGAGACCACGCGCGAGACGGCCGTGGGTGCAGGAGAGAGACGGGGTGGGGGCGTATGAGCACGGGGTCACGCTGATCAACCGGCTGCGGCCGGCGCCGCTGGAGAGTCTGGGGAGCCTGCTGGAGCGGCTGCGTGTAAGGCGTCAAAGTTGCTGCGCCGAATTCGTGCGTGCGGAGCCTTGAAACGTCACAGTTGCTGCGCCGAAACGTCACAGTTGCTGCGCCGATCCTGCAAAAACGTCAGAGTTGGTGCGCCAATCCGCACAGACGGTGTCGGTGGTCGTCTACGTCGTGGCGACGGTGCCAGGGTGTTTTGGCGCTCAAAAAGAGGGGGGATGAGGGCGTGGAGCGGGGCGTCGTGCAAGATGGTGCACCAACTCTGACGTTTCGGCGCACCAACTCTGACGTTTCGGCGCACCAACTCTGACGTTCGGCGCACCAACTCTGACGCCTTACAAGCGGACGCGGAGGTTATTCAGAGCAGGTTGCCGTGGCGGTTGTGCGAGAGCGCGTCATTGACATTGAGGGACTCTCGGACGGATGGAGACAACCCTACGCCAACTCTGAAGCGCTGGCCCTACGGGCATGTTACCCTTGCGGAAACGCCTTAGGACCGGCCGCTGCGGATCGTGATACATGGCCCTAATCGGGCATCAATATCAATGACGCACTCGCGCACAACTGCGCTCATCGCGGTGTAAGAATGTACATAAAGTGCGTCAGCCCCATACCTGAATCGGTGCCGTGGAGCGCATAAAGTGCGCCGATCATCGGAGACTGCGTAATTGACGTCAGGGATTCACTCCAGTCGGTGAGTCTGCTCATGTAGACGTGGACAGGTCACCAGGAGGGCGCGCTTCGGCCCACATCGAGGTAGGTGGGACCACGACTGTATGCGTCATCCCTTGTAAAACGTCAGAGTTGGTGAGCGGGAAGCACGCCGAAGATGGGCAAAAAGCGTTAGAGTTGCTGAGCCGATCCGCACAGAGGGGCGCCGAGGGACGGCCAGGATCGACACGAGAAAGAGGGCGTAAGCGGCGTACCCGCTATACTGGCACAAAGCGTGGATGACCAGAGCGAAGGAGACGATCATGCCCACGAGGAAGTCGGGAGGGGGACGCAGGAGCGGGGCGACGGAGCCTTCTCTACCCGATCGGCGCTTGATGGAACAGCAGATGTCGGCGATCACGCGGCTGCTTGCCGAGCGCGAGTTCGGCTCCATCGAGGAGGCTAACGCCTACCTGCGCGAGGCCCTCGTCCAGGGAATCCTACCGACGCCCGCGCCCACGACACCGTTAGAGGAGGCGCAGGAGGTCATCTACCAGGCGCTAGAGGCCAGCGGCAAGCGGAGACTGGACCTGGCGCGTAAAGCGTTGACCATCTCGCCCGACGTCGCTGACGCCTACGTGCTCATGGCCGAGGCGGCGACCACGCCTGAGGAGGCGCGCCGTCTGTACGAGCAAGGGGTCCAGTCCGGCGAGCGGGCCCTCGGCCCGGGGGCGCTTACGGAGGATGCCGGGCACTTCTGGGGCATCGTGGAAACGCGGCCCTACATGCGCGCCCGGCAGGGTCTGGCCGAGGTGTTGTGGCACCTGGGTGAACGGTCGGCGGCCATCGCCCATCTGCAGGATATGCTGCGGCTCAATCCTGGTGACAATCAGGGCCTGCGCTACACCCTGGCGAGTTGGCTCCTCACCGTGGGCGACGACACGGCGCTCGAGCAACTCCTGGCCGGCTACCCGGATGAAGCCGGTGCCCGCTGGGCCTACACGCGGGCGCTCCTGACGTTCCGCCGCCAGGGGTCCGGCATCGCGGCCGACCGGGCGTTGCAGCAGGCCTTACAGGCTAACCCGCATGTCCCCGCATACCTGCTCGGGGCCAAGCCGTTTCCGGCGCAGCCGCCGGACCATTATGGCCTCGGCGATGACAACGAGGCGGTGGTCTACCTGGCGGAAGCGGCGGAGGGCTGGCTGGAGACGCCCGAGGCACCAGAGTGGCTGGCCGCCGCCCTCACGCATCTGCGCCCATCCTCGTCGCCCCCCAAGCCGCGCCGACCGCGTCGCACGTAGCACTACCCTCTCCCACTTCCTGCGTCATCAGGAGTGATATTGGTGGTGAAATCGGCTTGCACCCGTGACCACGCCCACTAACCGCCCACTTTTGCGCGCTGGCACACACCCGGAAACGACGTCGCCACCACATATCATCAGATCTGACGCCGTGCACAGGCGGTACCTGACGATGACCTCAACAGAGGAGCGATCGATGAGACAAAGATGAGAACCACGTGACGGTCGATGGTGCGCGGACCACGCGTTATATCTGGCGCGCATCATGCTCTACCATGCGCGTAGGATCGTCACGTTATTCGCTACATGGTCCATTTCACTCGTAGGCGTGGGGTTAGACACCAACCGTTAGCTCCAAACCGGACCAGGCGGATGCGACCGGCATCCCTGCAAGAGATTGTGACACGGACCACTAAGACCGCCACCCGCGTGTCGAGGCACAGGAGATAGGGCGATAGCGCCGCGGTTACTCTATCGCGCGGGGACGGCGAGGGAGCGGCTACATCACGGTGAGAGAAAGGGAATGTGACCATGCACCAGGCAACGCAACGACCCGCGGAGTCGAGTGGGAGTCTGACCCTAGGCGGGGATCTACAGGTCTATCGCCTGGGCTTTGGCGCGATGCGTATCACCGGTGAGGGCATCTGGGGACCTCCCGCAAACAAGGACGAGGCTCTTGCCGTCCTCCGCCGCACGCTGGATCTCGGCATCAACCTGATCGACACCGCCGACTCGTACGGTCCTGACGTAAGCGAGTCCCTCATCGCCGAAGCGCTCTATCCCTATCCGCGAGACCTGGTGATCGCGACCAAGGGCGGCTTGTTACGCACCGGACCCGGTCACTGGCCGTTGGACGGGCGGCCAGCGCATTTGCGCGCGGCCTTGGATGGTAGCCTCCGGCGCCTGCGGCTGGATCGCATCGACCTCTATCAGTTCCATCGCCCCGACCCTAAAGTTCCCTTTGAGGAATCAGTCGGTGAACTCGCCAGACTGCGGTCCGAGGGCAAGATACGCCATGTCGGTCTCTCCAATGTCACGATCGATCAGCTCACGCGCGCGCAGGCCATCGTGCCTATCGTCAGTGTGCAAAACCGCTACAACTTATCAGACAGGGAGTCCGAGCAGATGACGGCTGCGCAGTCGGAAGAGATGGTTGATAGGTGCGCGCGACAGAGCATCGCTTTTATCCCCTGGAATCCCTTATCGACCGGAGAGTTAGCGCGGCCGGGCGGCCCTCTCGATCAGATCGCGCAGCAACACAACGCCCAACCGAGTCAGATCGCCCTCGCCTGGCTACTGCACCGATCCGCAACAATGCTACCGATTCCGGGGACATCCTCCGTAAAGCACCTGGAAGAAAACGCGCTCGGCGCGACGATCCACCTGACACAAGAAGAATTCGATACTATTGACCGCAGTAGCACACAGTAACCAGTTACTCTACCAGGGTCTCGCGCTCGACCGGTAAGCAGGAAATCAAGAATGAGACAGCGACGCATGCCCGCCCTTTGTTAGAGGATGCGTGTCTCAGTCTACATTTCCAGACGGACGCGTGGCGCGACACCCTGTCAGGGTCCCTGCCTGACTACTCAATGGGGATATCTAGAATGGGACTCCACGGGCACTAATCCCATTCTAGATGTCCCAAAGCTGCACAATGCGCGATTTCCTGACGAGGCGATAAGCGACACCGAAACGTGAGACGCGATGGGCGCTTATGCGACGCTCCCCACCATTTTCCCGGCTTCGCCACCAATATCAGCTACTGTGACGCCTTACAACCACAAAGGGGGGCGATGAACGATAGTGCGGAGGTGGAGCGCGTGGCGCGTCTGGCTGGCACGGACAGAGGGACACAAGCGGCGCGTGGGTGAGGTGCTTGTCTGGTTAGAAGAGAGCGACTGTGGGCGGTGCTACGAAACGACGAGCGTGCTGATGGAGGTCATGACCGCCCTTGAGGCGGATCGCGTGGCGGCGGCCGTGCTGGAGGTCGTGGTGGGACGGGATGCGGGACGGGGCGGACGTCCAAGTGGAGGCGCTGACGCGGGCGTAGGCGGGCGCTAAGGGCCTGGTGGGTTCGGTCCTGGATGTCCTCCCGTGCCTCTCCGGCCCGCGCGGGGTTCCTGGTGGCTCTGTGGGCCTGGTGGGCCATGGGGTGCTCTCCTCCACGTCTCCAGGTGTGGCGCAGGAATGGGGGGATAGCGCGCACTAACTGTGGGATCTTACACCTCCGAAGGTTTGGGAAAGGGACTGTCTCGGGCCTACAGGCCAGCGGCTGTATACGGCAAGATTAAACAGGGCTTGCCAGATACAAGCGGCGCCCCCCCGCGCTCCGGTATGCTTACGGGTATGCCGCACCAGACGATACCGGGACGCCCGGCCTTATGAGCGATCCGCGGCGCGTGCCGCGCGTGGCTTTCACGCGCGAGGATCGCGTGATGGGCACGCTCCTGCTACTCGTCCCGGCCACGCTGCTCGCCGCCACCCTGCGCGCGCCCGCCTGGCTCCAGTTCTTCCTCTCGGTCGGCGCCGTGATCCCGCTCGCCGCGTTCATCGGCACGGCGACCGAGGTCCTCGCCGACCGCCTCGGCGGCAAGATCGGTGGTCTGCTTAACGCCACCTTCGGCAACGCGCCCGACCTCCTGGTCGGCGTGTTCGGGGTGCAGAAGGGCCTCATCCCGCTGGTCAAGGCGACCCTCATCGGCGCGCTCATCAGCAACTCGGCCCTGATCATGGGGCTCTGTTATGTCGTCGCCGGCCTGACCTACGGTCGCCCGCGCTTCAAACGCGACGAGGCCGGCCACCACAGCGTGCTCATGATGCTGACCCTCGCCGCCGTGCTCTTCCCCTCCTTGGGCGCGACGTTTGGCGGGCACGTCGCGGCGCGCACCATCGAGGGCATCAGCGTCGGCATCGCCGTCGTCCTGCTCCTGATCTACGCCGCCTACGTCGCCTTCGGCATCTTCGGCCTCGAGACACTTGGCCGCCGCGCCACACCGGCACGCGAGACCCGCCCCCTCGTCGAGGAGGGGCGGGAGCGGAGGGCGGCCGTGGGACGCTGGCCCGCCTGGCTGGGCGTGGCCGTCCTCGTCGGCGCGACCGTCGCGCTCATCCCCATCACCGACATCCTCACGGGGACGGTAACGGCGGTGACGCAGGTGCTCGGCTGGACCGATGTGTTCGTGGGCATCGTGATCGTGGCTAATGCCGGCAACGTCGCCGAGGCCTACGCCGCCCTCAGGTTCGCCCGCGGCCGGGCCGGCCGCCCCGCGGACGCGCCAAACGGCGACTCGGGCCTCGACCTCGCGCTCGGCATCGCCTCGGCCTCCTCGGTGCAAATCGCCACCTTCGTCGCGCCCGTCGTCGTGCTCTACAGCCTCGCCGCGCACCCCATGACCCTCGTGTTCAGCCCGGTGGAGATCGCCATTCTGGGCCTGTTAGTCCTCGTCTTCACCTACATTGCGCAGGACGGCGAGAGCAACTGGCTGGAGGGCGCGCAGCTTCTCGCGCTCTACGCCATGGCCGCCATCGTCTTCTTCGCCCTCCCTGTCGCGGCCTTCGCGGGATGAGCCCAGCCATTGTCGGGTGAGCGCACCGCGGCGCGCCGCCGTCGCGGTGTGAGCGCCGCGACGTGACGCGCAGGGGTGCGCCGCGCCTCACCCCACATGGATGGCGGGGCGCCGCGCGGGGTCGGGCTCGGCCTGGCGCAGCACCTCGTGCGTCACCGGCGCGATGTCGCCCTCTCCAAACAGGATGTATTTGGCCAGGAACTTGAGCGGGTTGCCCTCGGTCCAGGCGAAGTAGATGTGCGGGCGCGCGCCCGTCGTGTCGCGCAGGTACAGCAGGACGGCGGCGATCGCGTTGGGCACGGAGGCCCCCTGCGCCCGTAGCACCCGATATCCCCCGATCTCCTCCCCTCGCACCTGGAGTACCGGCGCGAACTCCGAGGCGTCGGCGACGGTCACCTCGAGAAAGAGCACGGGCTCGCCCGGCGGGATACCGTTGACCGCGCGTTCCTCCCGCTCCTTGAGCAGGTATTCGCGGGGGCTGCGGTCGTCCGGGTGGTTGGCGATGAGGCGGATGGTCCCGCGGGCCGCCTCGGCGATGAACCCGCGCGCGGTCTCGTCCACCTCCACGCCGCTCGCGCGCAGTTCGGTCGAGCGGAACACGCGCGAGACCAGCGAGACGACGACGATCGCGACGATGAACACCGCCGCGATCTCCAGGCCCGCGGGCTGCCCGATGATGGTGCTCCCGATCGTGTAGATAAAGATGACGGAGACACTCGCGAAGAAAAGAGTCGCCCCGCGCTGCCGCCGTCGCCGGGCCGCGAGCGTGACGGCGATGGTGGCCGAGGTGAGCAGCGCCAACACGCCCGTCGCGTACGCCCCCGCCTGCGCGTCCACGCTCGCGCGGAAGATGAGGGTGACGACGACGCAGATCGCCGTCACGAGCAGCGCGAGCGGGCGCGACGCGCGCGCCCAGTCCGGGGCCATGCCGTAGCGCGGCAGGTAGCGCGGCACGATGTTGAGCAGCCCGGCCATGGCCGAGGCGCCGGCGAACCAGAGGATGCCGATGGTGCTCACGTCGTAGAGTGTCCCGACCCCATCCCCCAGGAGGCGATGGGCCAGGTAGGCGAGCGCGCGGCCGTTGGCCGGACCGCCCGTGCGGAAGGCCGCCTGCGGGATGAGCAGCGTCGTGACGATGCTGCTCGCGAACAGGAACAGGCTCATGATCACGGCCGCCGCGGTGAGCAGCCGGCGCCCGTTGCGGATGCGGCCGAGCGGGTGCGCGGGGTCGTCGGTGGGGTCGCCACGCACCAGCGGCATGACCAGGACGCCGGTCTCGAACCCGGACAGGCCCAGCGCGAGTTTGGGGAACAGGAGCACCGCCAGGCCAATCAACGGCAGGGGACTACCATAGGTGTGCGTGAGCGTGTCCCGCCAGGCGCGCACGACGTGCGGCTGCCGCGCGATCGCGGCCAGCCCCGCGCCGACGACGACGAGATTGAGCGTGAGATAGACACCGACGAGCGCGACGGCGATGCCGATGGCCTCATTGAAACCGCGCAGGAAGACCGCGCCCAGGAGCGCGATCAGGAGTAACGTGACGACGACCTCATGCCCGTGGAGCGCGCGCGTGTAGGGGTTTTCCCCGAGGTGCGCCGCCGCGTCCGCCGCCGAGAGGGTGATCGTGATGACGAAGCCGGTGACCACAAAGCCGATGAGGCCGAGCACGAAGAGCTTGCCCTGCCACCAGGGCAGCAGGCGTTCGAGCATGGAGATGGACCCGTCGCCATGGGGACTCGCCGCGGCCACGCGGCGGTACATGGGGAGAGCGCCGCCGAGCGTGACCAGCACGAGAATGAGCGTGGCGACGGGGGAGAGCACGCCGGCGGCGAGGGCGGCGATGCCCGGCGCGTAGCCCAACGAGGAGAAGTAGTCGACGCCGGTCAGGCACATCACCCGCCACCAGGGGTGCTGGTGGGGCGTGGCCTTCTCGTAGGGACCCTCGCGCTGCGTGGGCGCGTAGCCCTGCAACAACCAACGCTTAAACCGGCCATCCGCCCGGCGACGCGCGCCATCCGCATCCGCTGAGACCATGGGCTCCCTCCTCACCACGCGTCGTCCGTGGGCGTCCGACCCACCGGAGGATGACATAGCAAGCGGAGAGCCAGGCGGCGCGCAGCGGCGAGGCGTCCGATTCCCACGGTCCCCTGAGGGCGGTGCTCGCGTCCCTGTCGTCCGCCGTAGGGGCCAGAGAAGGGCGCCGTCAGCGGCGGCAAGCGGCGTGCCAGGGGCGTCGAGGCTGCGGGGGCCGGACATCCGCGACGACAAACTTGGCGGTGGCCCGGCGGCCCTGTGTGCGTGGTGCGCCGGCGTCGCGGATGTCCGGCCCCCGCTCCCCGACTGTGGCGCTCCCGTCCCCGCCCGCGCCCTCGTATCCCGCTGCCCCCTCCTCCTGTGGCGTGACGGCCTCGGCCTGTGGTACCTCCACGTGTGGCCGCCGCAGGCCTCGATGCCGATAGCGGCGCGATGGGAGAATGTCCCCCCCTGAGCGACGTGCTGAGAGGCGCTGTGAGTGATTGTAAAGGCGGGGGCAGTCCCTGCTTCGAACGCCTCCATGCGGCGCTGTGGGCGCGGTGCGCGCCGACGCGGCGGGCGAACGCGGGCTCGCGTTCAGTACGTGGTCCCGTCGTCGGACGCGACGAGGGCGCGGATGTCGGCGGCCTGACACTGTGCTCCTTGCCGTGGTCGACAAAGGAGCGCGTTGGTGTACGATGAGGGAGTATATATGACGGGATCAAAGGACAAGGAGGGACACCATGACCGACGATGATGTCGACCCGCCCACGACGGGCGCCGAAACCGACGACGACGCAGGAGACGACGAAGCGGTGGATGACGGGGGAGATCTCGGCGCCACCGACACCAGCCGCGACAACGCGCACGCGAGCGACGATCCGCAGGGGATCGTCGGTGAGGAGGCGTAAGCCGGCATGGTGCTGAGGGAGGCGACGCGCGGGACAGATGTGAGACGGCAATGGCTAGACGATGACGCGGGCCAGCCCGCGGGCCGGACGACAGACCAGCCGTGTGCGATAGCCTCGGATGGGCAGCGTCCTGCGTCAGATAGGCAGTGAAGGAGGGTCAGACGATGAGCGACGATCAGCGGACGGATGCGGCCACCGGTGGCGGTGATGACGCGAACGTTGCGCCGGACACCGATGCGACGGGTGGCGCGGGCGAGACCGCCGCGCCGAGCGGCGGCGCCGAGGGTGCCGAGGGGACGTACCCGGCCGAGAAGCTGGACCTTGGCGGCGGGACGAGCGACGGGGACACCCCAGCCACAGACGACGGTGGCTGACGCCCGGCGCGTTGGCTGTGGGGCGCGCCACGCCCACGGTCGGCACCGACGGGGAGGGCGTCGCGTACACTGAGGACTCCCGCAGTGACACCGCGCCCGCAGGAGGCCTCATCTCCCGGTGTCTCCGACGACGGGGTGATGGTTTGTGCTGTCCCCGACCGTCGCCAGCGGGGGTAACCGGCGGCTAGAACAGCGGGGTGCCGCCGGTGACGCCGATGGTTTGGGCCGAGACGTAGCTGGACTCCTGCGAGGCCAGGTACACATAGGCGGGGGCGAGCTCGACCGGCTGCGCGGGGCGCTGCATGGGCGACTGCTGGCCGAACTGCGCGACCTGCTCCGCCGGCATCGTGGAGGGGATCAGCGGCGTCCAGACCGGGCCGGGCGCGACCGCGTTGACGCGGATGCCCTTCTCCACCAGTTCCTTGGCGAGCCCTTTGGTGAAGTTCACGATGGCGGCCTTGGTGGCGGCGTAGGCGAGCAGCATGGGCTCGGGCTGGACGGCCTCGATGGAGGCGGTGTTGATGATCGTGGCGCCCTCTTTCAGGTGCGGTAACGCCGCCTTGTAGAGGTAGAACATGTTGAAGATATTGGTGGCAAAGGTGTACTGCAACTCCTCGGCAGGGATCGCGGTGATGCTCGGGTAGGTGCCCTGGAAGGCGGCGTTGTTGACTAGGATGTCGAGGTGGCCGAACTCCTGGATCGCGCGTTGCACGAGTTGCTGGCAGTGCCCCTCCTGGCTGATGTCGCCGGCGACCGCGACCGCCTTGTGCCCGGCCTCTCGCACCACGCGCAGCGTTTCCTGCGCGTCCTCGCTCTCGTCGAGGTAGGAAATGAGCACGTCGGCGCCCTCGCGCGCGAAGGCCAGGGCGATGGCGCGGCCGATGCCGCTGTCGGCGCCGGTGATCAGGGCGGCCCGCCCCGTGAGGCGGTTGCTGCCGCGATACGATTGTTCGCCGTAGTCGGGCTTGGGGTCCATCTGGGACTCGATGCCCGGCGGGTCGATGTGCCGCGTGGCGAAGGGCGGCTGGGGGTACTGCGTCAAAGGATTTTGTGGCGTCGTCTGATCCGTCGCTGTCATGCCTGGTCCTCCTCGTGCTTTGTGAGCGTGGGGCCGTGGCTCAGGGGCAACGGTAGCGAGGGCACGCGGCATGGCAGGGGCGCAGGGGCCGCGCGAGCCGCGGCTACACCCGGCGCCGGGTGGGGGCCGTCCGGTCATCGAGCACGGCGGCACGGGGGTCAGGGCGGGCACTCGTCGCCCTCCGTCGCCCCACTGTTTACATAACGACAGGCGCGCTATGCGGGGGTGGCAGGGTCGGGGTGCCAGGGGGCGTCGGGGACGCCGGCCTGGGCGTTGGCGGCGCGGGCGAGCGCGAAGAGCAGGTCGGAGAGGCGGTTGAGGTAGCGCACGACCTCGGGGCGGACGCCGGCGGGGTCGGCATGGGCGAGGGCGACGACGTGGCGCTCGGCGCGGCGGGCGATGGCGCGGGCGAGGTGCAGCGCGCCGGCGGCGGGGGTCCCGCCGGGCAGGATGAAGGTGTGCAAGGGCGGAAGGGCGTCCCGCAAGCGGTCGATTTCGGCCTCCAGGGCGGCGGTGCGCGTGGCGTCCACGCGCGGCTCGCGCGCGGGCGGGGCGGCGCCGGGGGGCAGGGAGAGCTCGGCGCCGAGGTCAAAGAGGTCGCGCTGGAGGTGGTCCAGTGTCGCGTCGAGGTCCGCGGGAGGCCGCAGGGCACGGGCGAGGCCGAGGGCGCTGTTCACCTCGTCGAGGGCGCCGTAGGCCGCGACGCGGGCGGCGTCCTTGGGGGCGTGGGCGCCCGCGCGCAGGTCGGTCTCGCCGGAGTCGCCCGGCGTGGTGTGCGGCTGTAGCGTCATCGTGGTGGCCCCCTCCTGGCGTGGCGGTCGCGCGGCGCGAGGGCGCCGCGCGCCCCGACGCTATCCTACCATACCCCGGACGGCCGGCGCGTCGTGTCGCCGCACACCCGCCCCTGACCGACGAACGCGGCGCGGATGCGGCGGACGGCTGAGCGGCGTGAAACGCTGCGACGCGTGCGCGACAACATCCACCAGTTGATCCCCCGTTGCGCGCGGAGGGCCAGCGCATCACGGTGGTCGACGGGACCATGCCGCCGGACGCGGTGCCTGCGGCCCGCGCGCGGGACGTCGATCGTCGATAGTCGATGGTTAGTACACGTCCACGCATGGTCCCGCTTGCACGGTTCGAGGTGCCGCTTACTATCACCTATCGACTATGCCTCGGGGATGCCCAGCGCCACATGCGGCGTGAGGGTGTTGGGGTTGCGGGTGACGAGGAGGTAGGGGATGTTGTCGTCCTCGCGTAGCTGCGAGAAGGCGACCTCGATGCCCAGTCCCCGCGCCGCTTGTGCGAAGTTGGCTTCTTCCGCCGTCCGCGCGTCCAGGCCGCCCATGGCGACGCGTAGGGCCATCCCATCATCCATGTTGCGTAGCAGGTCTTGGTAGCCCGCGATGTCCGGCACGCCCGGCGGGCCGCGTAGCCGCAGGGCCTCTTCCGCCGTCACATACGTTGGTCGAACCATCTCGCTCCTCTTTCGGGCTAGTTACCCGACTGACTATTGGCTTCCGCCTACTCTCGTCGTATTGCACTATGCCATTGACCGGCTGTGCTGGCCGTTTAGTTCATCCGTGCAACAGGGTATGGTAATCCGTTGCACGGATGAACTAAACGGCCAGCACAAGCTTTGTCGCGTGAGTGGACCTGAGCTAGTGGGTCACGCCCCATTTAACTGGAGTTGGTCAAGTGCCACCCCTGGCTAGTCAACGGGCGTCACAGGGCGGGTAGCAGCCACGATAGGCCGCTGCGTTTCAATTCCATTTAGATGGGGCGTGACCCACTAGTAGTCTGTCAAGCGAACTCTGCACCGTTGGTATCTACTGGGAGCGCCGGCTTCCAGCCGGCAAACGGTCGCACCCACACCGTCTGCTCGCTCCGGTCCGCTCGCCTGCAATCGTCTGCCGGCTGGAAGCCGGCGCTCCCAGTAGACACGCGTGAACTGCTCATTATAACCTTGACGGACTACTAAGTAGACACTAGTTCATCTTCACAATAGAGAGTGGGACGGGTAAGCTAGAGGCAGACCGCCTGAATGGAGTTGCTGGAGGACCGCCCGATGCTGCTGCGCTCGCCCTACCTGAGCCGGAAACCGGCCATCTT
>JAABUL010005402.1_pt1 | contig 15950 bp, 16 predicted proteins | sample 5559151 | NCBI WGS metagenome assembly JAABUL01 (sample SAMN10711876, study PRJNA513368) | rock metagenome | isolation source: Antarctica rocks | place: Antarctica: Victoria Land, Pudding Butte sud | reverse complement strand
CGCTCCAGGCGGCGCTGACCGATCGGCGCTCCCGCGAATCCGTCACCATACCGTGGGCGCAACTCAGCCCGTGGGATGGCTACCGTGAACTCTAACGCCTTTTTTGCACTATTGTGGGAGGGGTGGTGATGCCACCTTGCGGTGTCCCTTCTTCCGTGGGATGCAGTATCCCATTCTCTAAGAACCCAGCCTTCAGCCATTTACGGAGAATCGCTTTGTCCATGGGAACGTGGGCGAGAATCCAGTCGTGGCTGATCCGATCAAAGCAACTCTTGATGTCTCCTTCAAGCACCCACTCCGCTGATGCCGCTTTTGCCAGCATGCCGAAGCACTGCTCGATGGCGTCCGCGGCTGAGCGTAGTTGCCGGAATCCATAGGAGTTTGGATCGCCGGTTGTTTCCGCGATCGGGTCGAGCGCGAGCAGGTAGAGTGCCTGCATGGCTCGATCCTGCATCGTGGGGATGCCGAGCGGGCGACGTCCGCCGTTGTTCTTGGGAATATAGATGCGTCGCAATGGGCGTGGCTGGTAGCCACGTTGTCGGAGCGCGTCTATGGCTGCTGCCTTCTGTTCCGGGGTATCCCAGGTGACCCTGTCTACTCCCGGAGTGCGTTTCCCTTGGTTCTCTGTCACTCGTTTGACGGCAATGGCTTTGCCGCTAAACGAGTGGGTCAGCAAGCGTTGCAAGGCTTTCACCTTACCATGTTTGCCTTCCTGTTGCGCCTTCACGATACGCGCCTGGAGCCGACGCACGATCTGATGCACTTGCTGCCAATCAATGGCGTGCCAGCTTATCTGGTCGTGTGAGACCGCATCAGCAGCCATATCCGCCTTGTGAGCGGTTGTTTCTGCCGTCATCTGCTCTGCCTCATTGGTCGGTTTGCCACGCTCTCTCGTGATAGATGACCCGGTGGAAGTCTGCCCGCTTTCGCGTGGGGTACTGTTGTTCATCGCGCAACCCCTATCCGCCCCATTACCGGGCGGCTTTCGCTTTCTCCACCATCCCATACCCGCCTGGCTATGAGTTTCTCTTGCGAGTCGCTTTCCCAAAGGGAGCCAGATGGGCTTACCACGTTCCGCATGTGTAACAGGATTGGGTTAGGCGCCCTCTCTACACCGACAGCGTTGGGTGCCCATGACGTGGGAGAAATCAGCCCACGTACCCGCTGCAGTCGAAGCCTGTCAGCATCTTTGGCTTCGTACCTCGTAACGATGCTTATCAAGGGTTCGCTTATGCTCGCCATGCCATCCACCCTAGTCCCTTTCCCCATTGATGCTCGGAGATGTACGCGCCCCTCGCGGTTTGCGTACCAGCCTTGCGGCTGTGGGTCCATTGTCCGAGGGCACTCAACATCCCGTTGCCGGAATGCTGTTCCTCGTAGGGTACAGATGATGGGACATCTGGTCCGGTCCTTTCGCCGGACAATTACACATGCGACCTCGTGTCGCACTATTTCGCCGAGGTCGATGCACGCGTGCCCATGCGCCACTCCTCGTGTCTCCGATTCACGTCCCGTCGCGACCTCGTGCGTGACGCAGACATGCAATTCGTACTGGCCGTGGCTCCAGACAATCTGGCACGCGCCCGCGTGGCTGGGCAGATGGATCGGGAGATCGACGTAGCGTCGCTCTTTCCCCCTGCCGCCGAGGGGGAAGCGGGTGCCGTTGCGCTTACGCTGGAGGGCCTGGGCGGGCCAGCGGATCGGTTGGTACCGCCGCTCCTTCCATGGGTAGCGCAAGCGTGTGTTCCCTGCCTTGCGGTTGGCGATTGTGCATTTGATGGTCGTGTCGAACGCCCGACAGGTAGCCTGCACCGATTGGGCGCACAGATCCGGGTGCCGCCCCTTGGTGAGATGGTGCAGGTCGTTGTAGGCCGGCCACGGGGAGCGCGTCTGACGGGCGATCCGGTGCGCCTGCATGCATTCCGTGTACACCGCGCCCGCCTCTTGCTGACCGGCGCGTAATAACGTCCGTTGTCCGTCCGTCAAACCGTGGAGCGGAAAGATACGCACGGCCGTCGCGGTCGTGTGCACAGTTGCGGGCAGCCCCGCTGTTGTCGATGGCGCGCTCATACCCAAACACTCACAGCATCTCCAAGAAAACCAGTAAGGGCGAACAAGAAAATGGTCGCCGCGCCCGCTCTAAAGGACGTCGCCCTCACCTGCTGCCTGAAACGCGGCAGCCCTCTCGCTTCGACTTCGTAGGTCGCGAGGATCATGTGCAGATCCAGGTCGCCCCGTGGCGCGCGCAGCCCTCGTTGGCAGCGGGTGAGGGGGATGGTCCCCGGCCGCGCCTCCTCGCGGACGGGGCCGGCGACAGTGAACAATCGGACGCGGGCCATCGCGGGCTAGGCCGACTTCTTCGGCGCGTGCGCCTTTGTGATGTCCGGTGTCGCGGGGGAGGCGGACGGAGCCTCGGCCGGTGGGGCGGGACGCGACGCGGGGGCGGGCGGGCGATTCATAGGCATGACGATATACGTCAGGTCGGTGTCGTCGATCGGACGTAGTGCGGCGGGCTTAATCGGGCTCTCCAGTTCGATAGCCACATGCGCGGCGTGGACGACGTCGAGGAAGCCAGCCAGGTAGCCTGCGTTGCAGCACAGCGTGATCGACGCGCCCTCGACCACGGCGTCGACGGGGCTGCTGCCTGCGCCGCTATCGGCCGCCTCGGCGCCCAGGACAAGCGAGCCCAGGTCGTCGCCCTCCCCTGGCACGGTCGTGAGCGACATGAAGTTGCCGCTCGCGCGCGCGAACAACTGGACAGTGCGCAGTGCCCGGCGCAACTCGGCAGCGGGCAGGATGGCGCGGCTCGCGCACGACGTGGGGATGAGCGGCCTATAATTGATGTACTCGCCCTCGATTAGCCGCGTGCTGTACTCCGTGGGCCCCGCCCGGAACACGATGACCCTCCTGTTCTCGGTGAGGCCGAAGGAAACCGTGACGTCCCTGGGCGGTAGCACCTTGACGAACTCGGCGAGGGCGGTCGCCGGGACAATCACCTTGAGCGGGCCGGCCTTGCGTCCCGAGACGAGCCGCCCCGTGCGCACGGAGAGCCGGAATCGGTCGGCCGCAGCGAGGGTTAGCGTGTCCCCCTCGGTCTGCATCGACACCCCGTTGAGGACCGTCGTCGTGCCGTCGTGCGCCGCCGCGATCACGCACTGGCGCGCTATCTCGGCGAACACGCGCGCGGGGGCGGTCCCGGCGATCGCATCGGGCAGCGTTGGGATCGGTGGATAATCGACGGGGTCCTGTCCGCGCACAGTGGAGACCGAACGCCCGCCTACGACGACGAGGCTGTGCTTCTCATCGCCCGCGCGTAGCAGGACAGACGCGCAGTCGAGGCTCCCGAGCGCCTCGCCGAGTGGGCTCGGCCGGACAGCGGTGGACCCGTCCTCCTCGACCATCGCGGGGACGCGCGTGGCGACGCTCGTCGTGCCGTCCATAGCAGAGAGGATGAGCTCTCCGGCGGTGGCGGTGTAGCGTATATCGGTGAGCACCTGGGGCATAGCGCGGCTCGCGGTCGCGACGCCGTGCGCGGCGATGGCGTGGGCGGTGACAAGGGCTTCCCTGTTGACGATAGCTCGCATGGGTGTGTCTCCCCTCGCTCTGTATGGGGTGTATGGGTTGTGTGGGTCGCTCAGGTTGCTTTGATGGGGGAACTCCCGTGGGGGAACAAGGGCGGGCCGGGGATCGCGACTATGGCCATCGGCGGCGCCTCACAAGCCCACGGATAGCTGGGCCGCGCTCGCCGCGCGCTTGAGTTCGGCCATCTGGTCGCGGTCGCGCGGGTCGATGGGCGTGCCCACGTCGGGCGTGCGCGCGATCCCCGCGTAGGGGGCGACGATACCCCGCACGTTCAGCGCGATGATGTCGCGGCGCGTGAGCAGTGTTTCGTGGGTCGGGCGTCCGTCGGCGCCCTTGCCCCGGCCCACATACCATAGGGTGATGAGTCCGCGCTCGCGGTCGTAGACGGCGAGGCGGTCTGAGGTCGCATCTCGCAGGTATGCCGTCCCGTCCGTCCAGACTCGTCCGATCACGCCCCGCGCGACGAGGCCATTCAGGACCGTCGCGCTGGCCTGACCCAGGGCCCACAGCTGAATGTCTGGACGCAACGCGGCCAGGGCGGCGATGTAGACGTGCCGCACCGGGCGTGGCAAGTCGCCGTTTGCCATGCCGCCGAGCATCACACGCCCGAAGCGGTCGCACATGGCGCGGAAATCGGGGTCCCGCGCGGTCTGCTGCGCCTTGGCGAGGGCCAGGCGGACCCAGTCCTCCAGCGTGACGGCGCCGTGGCGCCGCCGGTAGAACGCTTGCAGGTCCGTCTTGGGCGCGAGTCTGACGGGTAGGGGTTGCGTCTTGTTCCACGGCACGAGCCCCACGAGGTCGTCGCTCAGGCGGCGCCAGTCGGCGGGCAGGCCGTGCAGCGCGAAGCACGCCGGGTCGATCGGGTCCCAGCGCGTCCCGAAGACCGGCCAGAAGCGCCCGACAAGGTCGGGTAGCGCGCCGGTGAGGTCATCCTGGTTCCGGATGCTCCGCGCCCGGTTGGTCGGATCGTCGGCCGACGCCCAGCCGTCGGGGTCGAGGAGCCGCACCGCGCTCCTGTACAGCGGGAGGCTCGATGCCCACGGCGGCGCGGTCCCCGCGACCAGTGCGCGATAGCGCCCACTGTCCAGGAAGAGCGGGACCCCACGCCGACCCGGCGCGGCCACGGCCTCCCATCCCTCGCGGTAGGTCACGGCGTCCCTGTCCGCCGTGGCGGGCTTCACGCTATAGGTGTAGTCGGCGAAGGTGACCGCGCAGTCACGCCCCGCCAGGGCCGCCCGGTCCCCCGCGCGCCCACTGCGATGTGAGGCGGTGGGGTGAGGCCATCCGCTTCCCACCTCGGCCTCCGCGATGGCGACCAGCGGGATCGTGTTGATACCGGCGAGCCCCACCTTGGCCGGGCCCGGCCTTTCCCCTGTGGTGTCCATGTCGGCGCCCCTTCCTCTTGTTGGTGCGTTGTTGGCGCGATGGCCGCCCGCGCCGCGCTATCGCCGGATCGCGAAGAACCGATGGATCGTCCCCTCACAGTCACAGCCCGTGGCGCGGCGTCCGCGACGTTCGCCGGGGCGAACACAGGCCGAGTCGCCCCCGTGCACGCGTCCATGGCATGCCGCGTCCCCTGGTTGGCCCTGACTGACCGGATGCATGGCTCCGATGCGCTCGCGTCAGGCGGCGGGTTCGGGCCGACGTCACGGCGTGGCGATGCCGCGCGCCGTGCGTCTGGGCCGTCGGCTGGATCGATTCGTCGTCCCCGCGCCGCTGCCCGTGCGCGCGCCGCCCCCGTCGCGTGGGGGCGCTTGCCCGGCCGCGCGGGCGTCGGCGCGGTGCGAGCGCACGCGCCGCTTCTTTGCCAGTCGTGGGAAACGCGCCCCCGATGGCGAGGCGCTGGGCGGCCCGCTATCGGCCATCTCGCGCGGCGGGGCCACGGCCGATGCGTCATAGGCTATGGCGGTCGCCCCCGTCGCCGCCGATCTCGCCGCGCCGGTCGCTTCCGCGCCGTCGCTCGATGTCCCGAGCGCGATCGCCACGGGCGACGCCCCACTCTCGCCAGCGACATCGACGATATCGTCCTCACACCGGGGCGGGACCTGGTCTAGCGCCACCACCGCGGCAGCCGGGATCTGCACGCGCCGCGCCGAGGCGTCCGCGTCCGCTCGAGGCGCCACTCGTTTCAGGGAGCATGCGCCGTGGAGCAGGCCCATCTCGTCGGCGTCCTCGGTATAGCCCGAGACGAGGCCGGCCACGTTGCGCGGCGTGAGCGCGACCGGCGTGGTCTTCACGCCCGACTGCGCGTCGATGAAGCCGCCCATCGTGCGAAGCGTGCCGAGGAGGAGGTCGGTGATGAGCTGCGTCGCCAGCGCCGCCACATGCGTGTTGATCGTGATCGACTGCTCGCCGCGCAACACGCGCGCGGCGCAGTCGTCGCCATCCGGCCCGAGTTGGCGTGGCCCAGGCGCGGCGTCGACGAGCAGCCCGGGGTCGAGCAACCCCGCCGCGGGCATCTCGCTCGCCAGGCCGACGGCCGAGAACGCGCCGGTCAGCCGCGCGCGGTCCATCGTCGTGCCCACGAATACCTGCCCGGTGTCGCGCTCGTTGCCGCAGTCGACGAGGACGAAGAGGCGGTCGCGCCGGCGCCCGTACCCGTAGGGGTCCGCGGCGGGTTGGTCGCGCTTGTCGAGCAGGATGTGCATGGCGCGCCGCGCCGCGGCGTTGTCGACGCACGAAATCAGGAGGGTCACCGCCGCGTCGCCGATGACCTTGGGCGCGTCCGCGAAGTAGCGCACATGGTACTCGGCCCTCATGCCGTACTCGCGGGCGCAGTAGGCCGCGGCGGCCCTGGCCTTGAACTGGCCGACGTCGGCCGGCCGCCATTTCTGGCGTCCCACGTTCTTGGGTTCGACCGTATCCGGGTCGACCAGCGCCAGCGAGATGGGCAGGCGTCCCAGGGCGTGCTCCGGCAGCGGCACGCCCGCCACCCGTGCATCCTCCAGCGCATAGAAGACCCCGAGCAACTGGTGCAACAAGTGGTAACCCGTCCCGCCCAGGCCGACGATGACGACGCGTAGCGCCGTCGCTCCGGCCAGGCGCGCCGCGAAGGTGTAGGTGCGTTGTGTCTGGTCCATGGGATGGATGCTCCCCTCTCTCCTCTCCGCGGGCAGGGATATCCCCACCCGCTCACATCGCGCTCCACGCGGGGGCGTCAGTCTCGCGCGTCGCCCGCCCCGCGTCCCGCGATGCGCGCGCATTCCTCGCCGATACGCGCGCACACGTCGGCGACCACGCCGGCGACGACGTTCGTGACGGCATCGGTCACGGCGTCGCCCGCGTCGCCATCGACGCCCGCGTCGGCGTTTCTGGGCGTGTCGGCGCCGGTGCCGAGCGGCGCGCCCCGCGCGTCGGTTCCTGGGGGCGTGTCCCCGTACCGATCCCGCACGGGGAGATCGCCCTCGACCACGGCCGCTAGCGGCACGGCGAGGGTGCGCCCATAGACGCCGACGCGGCAGAGCGCCGATGGCCCCTCGCGCGCGCGCAGGTCTCCGACGATGATGTTGAACTCCGCGTGGCGCTCATCCCGGTTGTCCGTCCGGCTCCAGAACGTGCCGAAACGGCCGTGCGAATGTACTTTGACCACGCCGTCCTCGAGGGCCGGGTTGGGATCGTAGCCGACGGAGCCGCGCGCCCTGGTCTGCTCCGGCTCGACGATGACCCAGCGCCCCTCGCGCCAGCATAGCTGCCAGAGCGACTCGTTGCCGGTCTGGGTCGCCTCCCGGCGCGCCTCTTCGATGAGGTAAGCGAGGATCTCGGCCGGCACGCGCGGCACGAGCAGGCGCGCGCCTGGTGCGAGGGCGTCGAGTCCCCAGACCGTCCCCTCTGGGTAGGGAGCGACGGGTACGAAGGCCTCGAAAGCCTCCGTACGGGACCAGACAAAGACGCCGTTCGCGGCCACGATGTAGCTGTAGGGGGCCGGCGGCTCCATGCCGGACCGGTAGGCGCCCACGGCGGCCTTGAGCGGGTGGCGCGGGTCGCGCGCCACCGTGTAGCAGTGGTCGGTGAGCCCGCACGGCAGGGGAGGCGGCCCCGCCGTGCGCGCGATCGCCGCGGTGACCGCGCCGGCGACGTTGGGCGCGAGCGCCTGGACATCCCGCACCAGGCCGGGGGCCCACGACGCCACGGGCAGAAGCCCCGCGAAACCGGGCGCCGCGACGTGGGCCGCCAGCCCGTCCGCGTGCAGCACATAGGCGTAGGGGGTGGGTAGGAGCGCACGCGCCGACTCCTCGTGCAGGACGAGGCCGTCGGGCGCGCCGGCGAAGAGGTACCCGATGACCGGCATTACAGCATCCCTGTCCGACAGAGCGCGCCGGAGAGGATGTCCTCGACCGTGCCGACCTGCACCAGATCGTCATAGGGATACCCATGGTCGCGCGGCAGTGTGGCCAGCCAGCGCCACAAGTCGTCGAGGTTCCGCGGGTACTTTTTACTCTTGTTGTCGCTGTAGGCGTTGGTGTAGCGCGAGTCGTCGAGCAGGCGGCGGTCGATCTCGCCGAGGTTGAGGTTCTCCTCTGCCGCCCGCACCGCCACCTGGCCCGCCTGGGGGAGCGCCACGTCGCCGACGCAGACCCAGCCGGAGCGATCCATCACATTGTTGACCGGCATGGCGCAGATCGCATCCCGCGGTGAGGAGGGGTAGCGTAGCACGGCCCACATGTAGAAAGTCCGGCGGCGCCCATAGCTGACCGCCACGATGATGTGGTTGGGGATGGGCGCCTCATCGAAGCGGATATTCTTGCTCCCGACCTGCTTGAGGGGCGCGATGCGGCGGCCGGGGACATAGACCCCCTTTATGCCCATGCCGTTGTTGTCGGCGGCGGGCATGTCGAGGAAGGTTCCTTCTTCGCGCAGCGCCGGTCGCCGTGAGAGGCGCCCCAGCGCTGAGGCGATGTCTCCGGCGGCGATCATGCTGTGCAGGTAGGGCAGGCCGCGCTCGTCGTGGAGTGTCTTCACGGCGAAGCCCCACCGTCGGCTGAGCGAGAGCGTGACCTCGACGGCTCCCCCGTCCTCGCCATCCTCGCCATCCTCGCCGGGCGACGGGTCGACCACGGGCGCCTCGGCCAGACCGAGCAGCGTGTGCAGTCCGAAGGCGCGCGCCACGCATTCCTCCACCTGGATATACCCAGGCCGGCGCTCCGGCAGCGCCCGCGGCCCATCAGGCTCGGGGCGATTCCCATCCAACACGCCTTCTGTGTCGTCGCCGTCCTCGCCGGGGACGGCGATGGCAGCGTGCTCCGCTGCACCGGTCGTCGCGCCCGCGCCGGTCTGGGGGGACGCGAGTTGCGCGGTCCCCTCGGTCGTCGGCCGCGTCGGCTCATCGATCTCGATGGTCGCGGGGCGCGTGGTCTCCGTCACGTCCGTGGTCATAGCTTTCTCTCCTGTGTGTTCCGTGTGTTCAAGGGTGCGCGCGATCAGATCGAGCAGGGTGCAGAAACCCTCCGGGGTCGCGATGCGCGCGCGTAGAGGTCGCAGGGCGGTGATGTAGGTGGAAGCGGCCGCGCAGCCGGCCCGCGCCGCTTGCATGGCGTCGACGGTCCAGGCTACCTCTTCGTACTCCGGGTACTCGTGCTCGAGGCGGTCGAGCCACGCGTTGCCCGTGGATGCGGTGATGTGGCGCAGGAACGCCGGGACGGTGTCGAACGGCGCGGGCGCCCCGGCGAATGCTCCAGCGGCGTCGTCGTAGAGCCGTCGCGCCTGCTCCTCCTCCCCCAGCGCCCGCGCCAGATCGCGTGCCCGCGCGGCCAGACCGGCGCCGGCGGGGTCGCCCGCGAGGCTCCGCGCGATGGCGTCGGCCTCGCGCGGGAAACCGCCGAGCATGGCGAGCGCGAGCATGGCTTCGCCCACACCGACGTCGTCATCGTACACATCCAACTCGTAGGGGCCGTGATAGAGGACGGGCAGGAAATGGTGATACGGGGGCGGCCACTCATCGTCGTCGCCGTGGCCGTCATCGCGCCCAGCGGGTCGCGCCGGGGCCAGCGTGCGATCCGCGTCCAGATACCAATCCTCGAGCAGGACATAGTGGACGGGCAACACATAGCCAAGCCGGTCGGCCAGGTCGCGTAGCAGACTGTCCACTGATGACGTGTCGCGGGGATCGTACCTGGCCGTGCGCCGTCCGGCCCACAGGTCGGGCGCCTGGTCCTGGCAGACCTGGGCGATACGGAGCCCCAGCGTGTCGTCGCGGGCGCGCGGGAGGAGCGCGCCGGGCCAACCGGTCAGGCCGATGGCCCGCGTCCGCGAACGGGCCGCGGTCAGGACGGTCGAGGTGAGCGATCCGCGCATGAGCGGTCCCGCTCACCCCACGACCAGCGCCCGCGCGCGGGCTGTCGTCCACTCGGGGCGGAGCGGTCTGGCGACATGTCGGCCTCCCGCCACCCTCGGGCCGTGCGCGGGCTGCGTGAGCCGCAGGTCGTCGCGGATCGCCTCGAACGCCGACACGCTGTCGCCGGCTTCGACGGTCGACAGCGTGTCGGGGTGATGCGGGTAGAGGCGCGATGCGGGTTCGTCGGTCTCACCAGTCTCGACGTGGTCAATCGTGCGGCCTCCGACGATGGGCGTGCGCGCGTATACCAGCGCGTCGCAGTGGCGGATCGTCGCGATCAGGACCGGATCGCCCAGCACGATGTCGATGAGGACCTCGTCGGTGTGGCCGCGCGCGGTGTTCTCGATAAGCGCGTCGGTGCCGGGGATACATAGGGACAGCTCATTCATCAGCGGGCGTACTCCTGCGGGGAAGATCAGTAGCCGGGAGGTGGCGTCGTCGCACGCGTCGGTGTCGCACGCGTCCGTCTCGTCGGGCGCATACCGGCGATAGGAGCGAATGTGGCGAACTCGCACGATGGGGCGTCCGGCGCTCCCGCGGCCTATGTAGCCGTGGCGTATGCGGGCGCGGCGCGCGATGGGATGTGGCCGGTGACCGTAGACGCGGCGGTTGTACCGGCAGTAGAGGATAGACAACACGATGCACCGCACGGAGTACTGCTCCCGATGACCGGGATGACTCGCACGCGAGCGAGCGTCATGTGTCGCTAGATGCGTCGGGGGTGTGTCAGGGCGTGGGTGCGATCGCGGCGGCGAGGGTGTTGGCTAGCGATGTGAGGACGCGAGGCCAACACGAACGATCCGCCAGCGTGCGCCGCGTTTCCTCGACCGCGGCCAGGATCGCCAGTGCATCGGTCCACTCGCGGCGTAGGCGCCGCACGAGCGACACGCTCCAGCGCCACTCCTCGCGCCCGATCTGTTGGTTCCAATATTCATCGTCACAATCGAGGAAGAGATTGCCCGTTTCGCTCGCCGCGAACGCCGCGAGGAGCGGCAACGCGTGCAGTGGCTGGGGAAGTGCGGTGAGATGCCCCCCGGCGTCGCGGGCGAGGGTCGCGGCCGCGCTTGGGCCGGCGCGCCCCTCCAGGGCGAGGACGCGGTCGACTAGCGCCGCGACGTCTGCCCCCGTGTCGCGCGCCCTGGTCGCCAGGGACTCTCGGGCGTCCCACCCGTACATCCAGCCGTCCGCGATCCCCGCGACCAGGGCTTCGGGCAGAGGTCGATCGTCGTGCGCCCACACCTCCCAGTAGGTTTCGCCAGAATCGACTGGCACGTAGTCGCAGTACAGGGGGACACCATCCGGCCCCGTATACGCGTCGTACTGGTCGAGGTAGTCGTCGGGCAGCACGGGGAACCCGTCGTGGTGCAACGCCGTGAGCAGGGCTCGGGCGACCGCGGTCGCGGCGTCGTCGCCCGTCGCGAGGTCGATGCCGGCCAGGAGCGGCGTCGCGCCCGCGGGGGCGTGGTCGACGAGGATACCCGCGAGGAAAACGGGCCTGCTCACGCCCGCGAGCGCGCGCCGCCCGGCGGGCAGCGTAGCCACGCGCGGATCGCGTGGGCGTCGTGGGCGAGGGAGCGGCCCCACGCGGCTCACGGGGCGTCCCCCTCATCCGCGAACGTGGTGAGCCCCAACGTTCGCCACAAGGGCGCCGGCGGGGGCGCCGCCAGCGGGTCGACGCGGGAGGCCGCGCGCACGGCGCGGTAGAGGGCGTCGACAAGTGGCGCGAAGGTGGCCGGGTCGCGCAAGGCGGCAAGCGCCGCCTGGACGCGGGCGTGGTAGGGCCGCGCCCGCGCCCATAGGTCCGCGAGCTCGCCGACGGACGCGACGTCCCACGGCAGGCCGTCGAACACGTCATCCCCGACCCCATCGTCGTCCAGATAGGGCTCCCCCGTCGATCGGTTCATCATCCGCGCCGCGTCGGCGAGGCCGTCGAGTGGGGGAGGGAGCCGCGCCAGGGGGCCGCCTGTCCCGCACAGATGCGCCTCCAGACGGTCGGCGTCGTAGGCCCAGTGGCACGGCTCCCGCGCCTCGGCGTAGTCCATGATCGCCGTGAAGCGTTGCAGCAGGCAGCGCCGGCCGGGGGCGTCGCAGTGGATGCGCGGGTCGAGCGGCGCGTGCAATGGGCCGCGGAGCGGCTGTTCGTTGTAGGTCGGGGCCGCTAGCAGGAGCAGCAGGGCCTCACCGTCGGGGGCCGTCGCGGGGGCGTAGCGATAGCGTACGCCCGCGCCGTCGGTCGGGATCGTGCGCGTCCATTCTGGCGCGGTGTGGCCCGGCGGCGGCATGCCGGGACCGATGACAGCGCCCACGACATGGTCGATCGCACGCCGGTGATCCTCGTCCGCCGTGTCCGTGGCGAGCCCTGCCGGGTCGGGAACGGGGAAGAGGTCCGCAGCGCGCACGTCGGCGATCAGCCGCCCGTAGAGGGAAACGACGGGCGGGGATGCGGCGCACAAATCCGCGAAGTCCGCGTACGCCCAGGGCAGGTGCGCGTGATAGATGTCGGCGATGGTTAGCCGCGCCCGTGCGTCCGCGACGCCCGCCGCGCGGCCGGAACGCCCCGTTGGCCGTGGCGCGCTGGGGGCGTGCGGCGCCACGAACGCGTACCCCGTGCGCCGTGGCGGGCGTCGGCTACGCGCCCGGATGTCGGCTTGCATCGGCGCCACCCCCGATCACGGACGCGTGCTCGTCGCGCGCCCCGTCCTCCGCGCCAACCACCAGCGGCGTCGGCCCGCGCCCCATCTGGCGCCGTCGAGGGCGCCCGCTGTGCGCCTGTCGGCAGTCTGCATCCGCGCCAGCGCGACGATAGAACGTATAGAACGCGACGATCAGCAGCATCCTTCCCCCCTCATAACTCATGTCGGAATACCGGGGTACCCGACCTGGCGTTTCCTCTCCTATCCCCGCGCGGCGGGCGTGTCCCGTCCCCGTCAATGGGTGGCCGGCGTGTCGTCGAACATGGCGCGCAGCAACCCCGCCAGCCGGGCGACGGCCGCCGGTTCGCGCAGCGCGACCACGGCGCCGGCGCTGGCCGTCAGGATATCCTGCGCGCCAGCCCATTCGTCCATCAAGGCGACGATGACGCCGGGATCCCAGGGCATGGTGTACATGCCGTTGTACCATGCCATCTCCTCGTCGAGGTCGAGGAATCGGTTGCCGGTGCTCCCCGCGATGTAGGCGGCGAGCGTCGGCACGGCCGCGTCTAACGCGCCTGCGGCGGCGAACCGGCCCCCCCCGTCGGTCAGCACACGGGCGAGGGCATCCATCGGGAGCGCGCCGTCCCGCGAGCATAACGCCAGGACGTAGGCTGCCGTCACCGCGTCGCGATCGTCGCCGGTGGGCAACGCCATGATACAGTCGTCCAGGTCGGTCCGCGCGCGCGCGCCGTGCACGTCGCGATCCTCATCGTCCTCGCGGCCGAACAGGAGATAGAGCAACGCCTCGCCGGGTGAGGGCGGTTCGCTCCACCCGTACGCGTACACGTCGTCGCAGGGGCGCAACGGGATGTGGTCCATCCAGAAAGGCACGCCATCGGGATCGCCGTCCGTGTCATCGTTGAGGGCGCGGTCGTCGTCGTCGAGGACGGGCATCAAGTCGTGCTCCTCGATCGCGGTGAGCAGCGCCTCCACGAGCGCCCGGTTGACCCGGTGGCCCGGCGGGAGCGCGCCCGTGGCGACGGCGCCGCATCCGCCAGGGATGCGCGCGGCGATGACCGCGGCCGCGTCGGTGATCTGACGGCGACGCCGGAGCTCCCGGCATGAGGCGCGGATTGATGTCGGCCCGCGCCAGCCCGCGCCATGCCGCGATCCTGGGACCTGCGAGCGGGGGCGGGCCCCTCGTCGCCGAGCGCGCTGGCGCCATGCGGGATCACCATCGCTCATAACCGCCATATCTCAATCGTGCTGGGGCGAGCGCGCCCACGGCCACACGGCGTCGATCGCCTCGATCGTCCCGGCACACGGCTCCATCTCGTCGATGATCTCGCCCGGCGCGCTCGCCGGGTGCGCGCGCAACCGTCCGCGGCTCCATTCCATCATGCTCCGTAGCGCGACGGCGCGCCTTGTGCCGCATCGGGCGTACTGGCTCTGGATGCATCAAACCACATCCTGCGCGATGTCCGGCACGTCGGCCAGCCAATTGATCACAAATCCACCGCGCGGAAAGCCGCCGCCCTCCATGACGGTGCGGCGATGCGCCGCGACCGCGTCGGCCACGCAGCGATTGCCGCCGGCGGCGACACAACTCATCGGATCATCGCGATAGCGCAACCAGTCGCGCGCGCCGGCCGGCAGCGGCGGCGTGCCGTCGAGGGTACGCGGCCACTCGTAGACCAGCCCATAGCCGGCCGCTCGCAACTCCAACAGTCCGCAGGTGGGGCAGCCGTACTCGCCCGTCCCGATGGCCCACCCCGATGCCTCCTCGGGCCAGCATGTCGCGCACAGTCGTGTCCGACAGGCCGGACAGGCGCGCGCCGACCGCGCGGCCGGCGCATATCCGACAGCCCACCACGCGCGGGTCGTAGCGCCGCGCCACGTCGGCCAACCAGACCCCATCGACGCCGGCATACTCCGCGATCCGCGCCACGTCGTCATCGTAGCGCTCGTCCCTGCGCGGCAGACCGCACAGCAGTAGCTTGGACGGCCCGTCGTCGTCGATGCCGTTCCACCCCTTGAGTGCGGCGTCGTCGGGGCCGCCATCGGCCTGGTAAAGGCGGACGACGTCGATCATGAAGCCGTGGCCTCGCGCCCGCTCGGCGAAGCGCGGCAGCAGGGCTGGTTCGTTGACGCCTCCCACGGCTAGAGTCCGTGGGAGTCCCGACGTCCGACCAGCTTTCCACGGTTCTCTCGACCAACACACCCCTCGCTACAGAGCGACAGGCGCATGAGCGGTACAGCATCCGTGGCCTCCCTGGTTTCCAGTCGAGCCTTCCCTGCGACCAACTCCGACGCCGACACAGGAGAAACGGCCTCTCCCATGGCAACGTGGGCGCACCTTGCGGCGCGACCGCTCGCCAGTTCTCGCTTGCCCAATTGACCAACCAGCGCGGCGAACCGCTCTGGCGGGAGAGGGGTAGACGCCGCAGGCAGGCTCGCATCCGAGCCTGGGAGGATGGCCCACGCAACGTGAGCGGCCTCCGCGTCCAAGCGCCATGTGACTGTGTCTTTGCCTATCTTGCCTTCTTTCCCTCTCTCTGCCCCCTTCTTGACAATCGTCGCTACCGCGAAACGCGCCAACCACGCGCTCCACACATCACGTTGGACGGTGATGCCGCAGTCGCAGTGGTGAACGCGCTCAGAAAGGGACTTCTTTTTGATCTTGCCACAGAGACAGGTTTGAGAGAGGCGCAGCGATGTGGGCACCCGCGTCACCGATCCGCCAGCACTTTCAGCCAGGCGGGTGAGATGAGTAACGAATGCGGACGGCGCTGCCGAACCAACGGACTTGCCGTAGGATCGCTGGAAGGACTTATAGCTATTCCGTTCGATGAGGATGGTCGATCCGCGCGACAGGATCGCGTGTGCCACCTGCCCATGCAGGCTGGTGCGGTGGGCTGTTGCCGTGCGGTGCATGTCGGCTAGCTTGAGCTTGTTGCGCCGGTGCCCTTTCGAGATAACCCATGCCCGTTCCCCTTTCTTTATCGTCCCATCCGGGTTGTAGTTGGCGGGGTTGTTGCTGCGCCGCTGTCGGTCGATATGACGTTGAAGGCGACGGATGACCTGGCGGCTCTGTTTGAGTGGCGTCTGGAAATCAACCTGCGCACCCCAGTCAGCTCCCGCCACGCCAAAGGTGCGCGGGCCGGGATCGATACCGACCACGCCCTCACGCACGACATGATGCGGTTTCTGGTAGGGTTGTCCCGCGCACACCAATTGAGCAAAGAAACGGACACGACCATTCAAGCGGCGACGAATGAGGTATAGTGGACCCAGGAACCTGGACAGTGAAAGGGGGCGCTTAGAGGTGGTAGACTAGACCACGATGAGACAACAATACAGTTCCGCCTACAAGGCCCGCATCGTGCAGGAGTTACTGCGCGAGG
>JAABUL010005401.1_pt1 | contig 15952 bp, 23 predicted proteins | sample 5559151 | NCBI WGS metagenome assembly JAABUL01 (sample SAMN10711876, study PRJNA513368) | rock metagenome | isolation source: Antarctica rocks | place: Antarctica: Victoria Land, Pudding Butte sud | reverse complement strand
TTTGCCAAAATGGATGGTGACTGTGGAGATGATTGCCAAGCTGAACAGAAGCAAACCCACCTTGGGTATCATCCCAACAGGTATACACCTGTGACTGCTGCTGCAACCTACTGAGGTCTCCTACTACCCACATAACAGTCTGGCATATCCAGCAAGCATCAGCAGTCTAGCAAAGCCTGCGTTGGATTGCAGTGTTGCTACACATCAGACCACAGACAAAGACGTGCATCCAACACATCTTTCATGCTACTTTGGCACTGCATTCAAGATTAATATCGGATGACCAGCACTGTCACAATTGTCAATCATGCTTCTAACTTGACAGATCAGTGGCAACGCTGACTGCTTGACCGTACTGCTGTTGGCACTGTCTTTGCCGCTTATCAAGTGCTGCCGTGCTTGTGGCTGTTGCCGTTTACATGCAGCATGCTGCTGCTGCTGTTGTGCGCATTGCATTGCCGGAAATGTTGTTGCTGCTGTTGCTGCTATGACAGCACACTTGTTGCTGCTGTTTGCTGCTGCTGCTACTGCAAAGCGCACAATGCCACATTTGTTGCGGTCCTGCTGTTGCTGCTGCTGCTGTTGGTGCTGCCTTTTTTGGATTTGCCACCTTGCATATTTGTGTTACAATGCCTCTCGCTCTTGTCCACTGCAGCATGCCTAGCATCTTTGCCCCTAGCATTGCTGGTTCTGCAGATTATTGGCAGAGTTGTTCCCAGGACGGGGAGCAGTGTGTCAGAAGCTGACTTGCAGCTGCTTCGACAGATCTGGATTGGAGATGAAGACAAGCTTGACAGATCGGCCTTGGATGACAAGCACTGCAGCTGTCATGATGTTCCAACTGGCTGGTGCTGCTGCTGCTGCTGCTATAAACTCAGCAGACTGAAGCTTGAGTGTTAGCTCTGAGTATTGACTGCTGCTGCTGCTGACTGTGTCTTCGCCATTGTCTGAGTGCACATCGCATATGTGTATTGCGATGGCTTCCAAGTACATGCACTATTGGGCCTCCTGAGCGTTGGAGTACCAATTCTGTGAGGTTGCATCGAGGCTTATGTCTGGTGCGTTTAGCACAGGAAGCTGGATTACACTTAATTCTTCAATGTCAATGCTATGGGCTGCTGCCCTGCTAAACATGATCCACTTGGTACCTTGACCGGAGAGGAATGAGTTTGTGTTGAAACGGCCTGCAGGCGGCAAAGTAATTGCTGCAATTGCGCAGCCCGACAGTGTGCCGGCCGTCATAAATTCAGCTTTGACTCTCAGTGTTTCGTGCTTTGCCTACCAATACAATTCTTGGGGATTTATTGTCCAATACTTCACAAAGCGTCTGCTGCCAATCGCATGATTGTTGTACAATTGTGTATCTTATCAGGCCTGCTCGCTGGTGCAAGTTTTTCTGTCTTCCAGACAGCAACACAGAGCAGACGATTCATCTCCTGATCAGTAGCTGAAAAAAACGCTTGTGAGATTGCACCGTCCATTTGCTTAAATCTGCGGCTTAGAGTGCTGACGTTTCGCTGTTCAGTGTGCACTCTTTAGTTATTGCGAAGCATAACAAAACAACGGCGTGGCATTTGGAGCCGGACGATGTCCTGCCCCGCGACTCAAGACCTACTTGGTTGTGGCAAACATCGGCCTTGCAGGTAAAGCAGCGGTCTTCGTCCACTTCTGTTCCTTCTCAGTATGCATATGCGAGTATTGCTTCATTGCTGAGTCTGCAGGCAACAAGATGTTTGGCTGCAACGCTGTCGAAGACACACTGCTGCAGGTAACTGCTTCATCAAATCAAAGAGTTTCTGTCAGCTGCAAAAAGGTGAGAATTGTTGTGCAACTTGAAGCTGATTCCAGGATACTTTTGAAGGTGAAGCAACGTTGCTGCAGCCTCTAGATCGTGTTTTCAAGCCCAGGCTCAGAAACACCACGGCAGATGCCTGGAGCCGGGCTTGCCAGACATCAGTGAATTACGCCCAAATTTACAGCAGGAGTGGCACCCTGACAACAACGCTGTGCTTGGCAGCATCAAGGTCAAGCCATACAGCCACAGAAGAGTCATGTGGTCATGCCCCAACTGTCCAGCACGATGCCCTCATGTCTGGGAGACAAGTGTGACCAACCGCACTAATGGAACCAAATGCCCATATTGTGAAGGGAGAGCAGTATGCCAGCACAACTCTCTCGCTACCAAGGCACCAGGACAAGTCGAGTATTGGAACCAGGAGAAAAACGCCAATACACCAGAGCAGACACTTGCTGGCAGCGGTCTTCGGGCTCAATGGAAGTGCCGAATCTGCAGTCATGAGTGGCAAGCTCAAATTGGAGTCCGTGTAGAACGCGGCAGTGGTTGCCCCCGCTGTAGTAAAGCTCAGGCAGTTAAAACAAAGCAGCCAACGTTTGCAGCAGCAAAACACGCGTTGTTGCTTGAGTGGAACTATGAGCGCAATGCTGCAGATGGATTTCATCCTCACAGCACCACCCTTGGCAGCCATAAGCGTGTGCATTGGGTGTGTCAGAAATGCCCTAAGGGACAGCTGCACCGGTACCAAATGCCTCCCATTGATCGTACTCGCAGAAACTCTGCAGGGTGTCCATACTGTGCTGGCAAGCAAGCATGCAAATGCAACTCCTTGGAAACTCATTACCCCATGACCTCACAAGAGTGGGACTTTGCCAGAAATGACCTGACGCCAGCTCAAGTCACTTCCAGGTCTAGCCAGGTTGTTTGGTGGGCAAATGCTGTGCGAGGCGATTGGGCTCAGACAATCAGTGAACGCACAGACCCTCGAGTCAACCCTAAATGAAGGTGAGCAACCACTTTAAGATTGCCTATATGCAACTGGATCTGCCAAGCTTTTGTTGCATAGCACATTGACAATACAATGTTGCAAGGTTCATCACTCTTTTTGTACATTCGCATGTCACTGCAAGACGGGTTGCAAGTGATTGCATGATACAGCGAGGCTTGCATGTGCTCATTTGCACTGAAGCCTCTCATTGCCCTTTGTGCCCTGAATGACTGAGCGTCATGCAAAAGTTTGATTGATTTGTGCTGTCCTCAATGCCCAAGGCTTACATGCACCTTGTGGGACACATTATGATTTTTGTCTAGCTTTGATATCATGACCTCTGTCCAGGTTAAAGTTATCGGCAATGCTATTCAGGTCTTGTTTGGTGGGCAAATGCTGTGCGTGGCAGCTGGGCTCAGAAGATTGATGAGTGCACAGACCCTCGATGTAATCCCAGATGACGGTGAGACCATACTGGCCTATATGCAACTCTGTTTTTAGCAAGTTGTTGCACAGTACTTTAACATTATAATGCTGTAGGCTTGCGAGTGTTCCCATGCACTTTGGCATGTAGCTGCAAGATGGCCTGTGATCAGTTGCATGTTGCAAAAGGGCCTTTTTTGGCGGGCATGCATTTTGGGCTCATGTGCACGCATGTTTGACGTGTGCTGTTGCTATTGTACAACTGCAGCCTCTGTGCATGCCACGATGTCTGTAACAATGCCTCTTCAGGTCAGACGATGCAGCGGCTGTTTGCTGACAATGAGCATGGCAGCTTCATTGTCTTTAGAGCTGGGTTCACTGCCAGGTGATCACCAAGAGCAAAGGATTATGTTGTGCCTCACAAGGTATTGTTGTCAAATTCTACCTTGGTCACCACCACTGTCACAGTATTTGTTGCCATCAATATTTGGCTTATAGTCACTGCAGTTGGTGATGTCATTTCGAGTGCCTTTGTCACAAGCACAGTTGATTTGTTATTGCTGTTATACTTGCTCATTGTTATTGTGTGTCTATATGCTCTGTGTTCTGTTCTTTGCAGAACATCTGGTGCTCAAACATTGCAGCATTTGTACAGCATGTGAATGTCAGCAGCGTGACTAAACTGTCATTCCCATGTTACCTGATGGATGCATACAGGCACACATGCTGGAGGTCATGCAACTCATACTACATGTTTGCTGTCCTTGTTGTCCAATCCTAACCTGCACCTTGTGAGGCACGCCACATTCTCTGTCCAGGTGAGGCGTCATCAAAACAGCCAACCAGGAGACAAATGTTGGGTTGAGATGGTTGACAGGTGCTCAATGCTGGTGAAGCTGTTGTGAACAATGTTTCATTCCTGACACCATTGGCCTTTTGCAAGATGACTAATGGTCGTTGTCCGGCATGCTGTGTAATATATTTAACAATACATAATAGCTCTCCTGCTTGAAAGTGCTGTGACTGGTACTGTCTGTATAAGTGCTTGTAATGCTGCCAGCTTGTGCCTGCGTAGTGTGCTGCTACAGCTGACATTCCAGAGTACTTATTGCTGCTGTTGTGGTCTTGGTGACCAGCAGAGTGAAACTTGTGTTGCAAACTTCAAAATGAGTGTGCTACACTGCTGCTGCTGCTGCCGCAGTTGCCAGTGCTGTCATTGCATGTACGTACTGCGATGGCTACCAAACTCATATTCCGAGTGGTCTTCCACGTATTGCACTCTTCACCGCTGTTGCTGATGACGGTTGTACCTTTTGACAGGTGGCACTCCAAGATAATGCTGATGATTGTGGAAAGGTGTGCAGAGAGTTGCAATCAAGGGCCTGACATCACTCAAGTTACCATATCATCAATGCCCTATCATATTCTTCCCAGGTATTGTTCCGTTCATTGTGCCCTCAGCTGTCATTGCAAGCAGACTTGCCATTGCCATCACACTAGTCATCGACATTGGTAGAGTAGTGCATTGCACTGTTTGCTGAGTAGCATGTGTCACAATTATCAATGCTAGTTTTGCGTGATAAAGGCACCAGTGGCAGTGCTGACTGCTTGACTGCTCAGCGATTCGCAGTGTTTTCGCCATGTGCTGAGTGCTGCCATGTTTGTGGCTGTTGATGTACACTCGCAGCATGCTACTGCTGCTATTATTGCTTTGGCACTACAATTGTTGCTGCTGTTGCAAATGTCACAATGCCAAGATTGCTGCTGCTGCTGCTGCTGCCTTTTTCAAATGTTTCCCCCTGACCTGTCTGTGTTGCAATGGCTCTCTTGAGCTGACACTCCTTCATTGCAGCATCTTTGCTTGTTCTGCAGCCCCAATGGCAGCGTCTTTCTCAGAACTTCTGGAGACCGGTGTGAGAAGCTGACTTGCAGCTGACTTGACAAATCTGGACTGGGGATGGAGATGAGCTTGACTGAGGAGCCTTTGTTGACAAGCGCTGCAGCTGCTATGATGTTTTAAGTGATTGTTGCTGCTGCTGCTGTTAATGCTGCTAAAACATCAGCAGACTGAAGCTTATGTTGCAGTCCTGAGTCTTGATTGCTGCTGCCACTGCTATTACAGGGGGGTGCTATGATGCTGCCATTGTTCGAGTGTGCATTGTACATTTGTATGGCAATGACTTTCATGTGCACGCACCATGTGCTTTCTAAGCGTTCGAATTACGAGTACTGTTAGAGATATGCTGCTGCACTGAAGGTCGTGTCTACTGCATTTGGCACAGGAAGCCGGATTGCACCCAAGTTATCTCAATGTCGGTGCTCTGGGCTGTTATCCTGCCAAACAGGAGCTACTTGGCATAATTGACCACTGTGACGGGAGTTAGAGTCAAAACAGTCTGCATGTGCCAAAGCATTTGCTGCCTTTGCGCAGCCCAACACTGTGCCAGCTGTGCTTAAGTGCATACAACGGCCAGCGTGGCAAAAATTCAGTGTACATTACAAGACCTTCGTGATGAAGCAATGATCGAAATGGAATCGGCAATCAAGTGTCTGTCCCAGATGACATGCGGCTAGATGGCCACCCACCTGTAACAGCACATAGAGATGGAAGGAGTGTCGAACAGCAGACAGGGCAAAGCTAAGATGCAAGCAACTGTACCTGCACAGTACAGGGCTACTCATGGGTCAGTCGTTCACCCTTAAGTATAGATCTTTTTCCTGCTGCTGGTGCTGTGCTGTACACACTCCTCAAGCTACGCAGGGCACTGGAATTGCTTCCACCCATTGTTTCATTGCCTTTGTACAGCTGTGCAGTCATGAACACATTGCTGTGCTGCTACAGTTTGAAGCTCACAACCACAACTGACATACTGCACATCTACAAGCCTGCACGATTGACTTTTGCCATCTTGGACCCCAATGAGCTATTCTCACAAGGAGCTCTGCCCAGTGCCCTGCCTTTGTGACACTCTTAACCCTCTGCGTTAGCTGTGTAATCGATATTGCTGATGTACATGCAAGTCCAAATTAGAGCTGCAGGGTTGCAGACCTGTGCATTAATTGCGGCAAGCCCAGAAGGGCTCAGCTGTTGCCCAAGCAATAGCTTTTGTGCACATCAGAACGGAGATCGCTTGGTTTTGCAGCTGCACAAAACTTTTGACTTCTATGCCTCTGCCGCAGCCATGCACACTTGCCAGTTGCAATAAAGATCCACCTCCTTTACCATCTTCTCATATCAATGCGCTGAAACTGATTTGCAGTGAACATGCAAGGTAGCCCTGGCACCTGTTGGCTCAAGCAAGCAATTGTAACAAGATTCAGAAGCAGATGCAAACTGTACCTGTGGGCAACCTTGACATTCTTTGGCCAAATGGCCTCTGCCCTATCAGGCCCACTGAAGGCAAGCGCACTACGCTCAAGTGACTGTAGAAAAGCAGCAGCACTCACATGTTTGAAGGGCATCTTTGGCAACTTGCTTCCATGACTTGCCAGCCAGGCTTTGGCCCCTGCCTAGGTTTCCGCTTCCCTTTTAATACTGGTGCTGGCATCAACAACCGGCCTGCTTGTTGCTGGACTCAATGCTGATGTCGCAGGACGTGACGCTTGATACATTCAGGTGGATTCGAGGACCTGACATCATGCTTAGCAGAGATTGCTGCAGGTTGACAGGAATGACCTGGGATGATGATGATGACTCAGCGGATGGGTGGGTAAGCATGGGTAAGGAAGTCTCATGGCCTAAACTCATCAACTGTACATGTGGGCAGGTAGTCCCTCACATGTGAACTCCCACCAAAATGATCGTCTGGGTGTCTTGGAATGCAATATTACATTCTTTCAAGAACATGGGGCCCAACTGCATCAAGATCAAGCATAGCCATTCTGATGAACTAGGGCACAGCCTAATCTGTGTTGCAGTGAGGCTTAGAGGTACCGATAACTTCAGCTCGCTGACCTCCTGCTGTTGACTCGTCCACCCAGGGCTGCCTAACTCGGTCCAATATGACTATGGCGGATGAACAAGCTCACCTGCAAGCAGCTATGTCATGGAATGTGCCCTGCTGAACCGTCTGCTCACATCAGAGACAAGCTGGCCGGTCAAAGCATGCAGAGCCTTCAGTTAGTTTCGCACAGCGTCCTCAACGTCTTGGGACGCTGCGAAAATACCTCTCTGGTCGAGAGCAGCTTCGATTGAATAAGTCTGCATCGATTCATGAAGAATGCCTGCAGATCAGCACATCTCCATGACGTTCAGTTTGCTCAACTGTTGTGTACACTTCAGCTCCGAAACCAAAAGGTGCATGCGCTTTGCTACAGCAAGATGGGATCGTACTGGGCTTGCTATACCTGTTTTCAGCATTGCCAAACACTGCAAAAAGCATGACGACGTGCCTGATGTGCATGTTCGAGTTCACGAGAAGGTTTTGTATGAACGGTGCGTTTGCCATGTATGTGTGACCTACCTTGATCGTAGTTTTCGACTCAATCTTGGTCGATGGGCGGTCGAATTGGTGCCCTCGAAATGTTGGGCCAAGCACATCATCGCCGTATTGCTTAAAGCTTTGAAGGTCCCAAATCGGCTGACAAGCCAACATGCAACAGCAGCTCGTGGAAGCTATACACACTCTGTATCACAACGCGGACCCGCAAGTAAAGAAGCAAACTGGAAGCCAGCTAGAAGCATGGCAGCAGAGTGAGAGCGCGTGGTCTTTGTCGGATACCATTTTGCACGATCCCAGCAGCACCATGGAGGCACAGTATTTCTGTGCTCAGACTCTACGGACCAAGGTAAACGCATAAATAGCACTCTGTCTGCGTCAAGCATTCCCAGAAACCCTTTGATTTGAGTTGCTTTGGTTCTCCCAGGTGCAAAGAGATTTCGAGGAGCTGCCTGCACAAGCAGCAGATGCTTTGCGCGCCTCCCTGCTGGAGTTGCTGATCCGATTTGCCACTGGGGCAACAGCTGTGAGGACACAGTTGTGCCTAGCTATTGCCGCCATGGCTGCACACATTCCAGCAAAGCAGTGGGGTCAAAGCGGAGTTGTGATGTGGCTTGCAGAGAATCTTGGCAGGCAGTCACAGGAGGTGGCTCTGCCCTGCATGCTGGAGCTTCTGACAGTCATCCCAGAGGCAAGTCCAGCTATGCAACTGCTACAAAGTCGCTGTGTCACGCTGCATGCATCTTCATTCCATTCAGCCTGAGCCTTGTCACAGCATGCTATCACAATTGCACATCAGCACAGGCTCATGGACAACGTTGCTCACATGCCCAGCAACAGAAAGTATCAAGTCTTGACTTGGGGTGTGATGTAGGAAGTGGGCAGCTACAGGCCTGCAGTCCGGCCAGAGAGACGAAGGCAGATGCAACAGGAAGTGGTGGATGCAGCGCCTCACGCCCTGCAAGTCCTGGCTAGCTGCCTCAACCAGAAAGGTAGGCTCTGCACAGGCTATCACACCAGGCTTTGTTACGGCTAAAAATTGTTGATGTCTGCCTTGTGGGCTAGTGTACATGAGCAGTGTCGAGCAGTGTCAGGCAACACTGCTTGTCAATGCTTGCTGTTGTCATGCAAAACTTTAGGAGCTGTGTGGACATGCAGACTACAGCAACTTATTCAGATTGCTGCCATTATGGCTGCAGACGGCGCAGTAGGCTGTGCAAGTAGACATGCTAGGACCCACGTGCCAACTGCTCCTGACTAGGGCTGGCATTAGGGCTATAGCGCACCCACTCACCAGCTGTCATTGAATTGTCAAACTCAGCATTAACATGAACCTGCTTTGTCATTTTTGACTGGCATTCACATGATGCGGTCACATTAGATGGCAAATGTTCAAGCCTTTCCACTCTAGCTGAAGCTTAGCCTTGGGTTGGGCCAGACAGCCCTGTTCTGACCAGTCACCCATATCACAATTGTCACCAAACATAAATGCCGTAAGCTGTATTGCACTCTGAGGTCCTTCCCTCATCATGCAGGAGGGCATGTCAGGGGCCAGGTGCTACATGCTTTTGCAGCATGGCTAAAGCTCAGCGCTGGGGCAGGGCTGGACGGCCCAGCCCTGGCCAGTCACCCACTCACCAAGGCAGCCATGGAAGGCCTGAAGTCCACAGACACGTTTGAGGACGCCTCAGATGCTGTCTGCGAGCTTGTGCTGTGCACTTCTTCAAGAGGGAGCCCTGAAGCACAGATGATGCCTCTAGTGCAACTTCTGGTGCCTGCGGTGCGCCTGCACAGTACCTCAGTACTCGTCTGATGTCTCACATGCTGTATGCCAGCTGGTGCTGTGTATCTCATCAAAAGGGCACCTGAAAAGGGCTGCTGGCACCGGATCGGGGTCTTCAATACAATTTCTGTTGCCTGCAATGGAGAGCACAAACCAGAAGACCTCTCTGTCACCTTCATCATCTATGCATTGAAGACTTGTCTTCCTCTAGAGTCAAGTAAGTAGCTGTATGAGGTTTTGTGTTGGGGAGTCAGCATATCAAAACGTGGGATGTGTTGCGGTGGTTCAAGTTGGACTGTACAGGTCTTGGTGACCTTCTGGATGTGTGTGTGTGTGTGCCAGCTGCTTCTGTGCACCTCATCTTCAGGGCAATGTCACCCACAAATGGTGCCTCTTCTGTGAGTGCGGCCAATTTGTTCTGACCCATGCATTCACTGACCCATGCATTCACTGACCCATGCATTCAAGATCTTAAAACCCTTGCACAGAAGGTAATGCTGCATCCTATACTAGTCAACTCATTGGCAACAGCATTTGAGCACATGACGCCTCTAGGCCATGCCTATATTGAATGACTTGCTTCATTTACTCTCAGCATTCTCAAAACTTTCCCAGATATTGTCTGTTAATTCTCCTGATGAGTCTCAAAGACAGGAAATGTAAATTGATTGATTGATTGATTGATATGGCCGACATTATATTGCTGCACACGGTGTTGTGCCTGACACCCAATGTGACAAGCAAAAGGTGTTAGTATCTCATACTTCCTGGACCTTTCTGTTGATACTTTAAGCGCATGTACTCAGATGTCATGTTATGTGCAGGTGATGTTCTTGCAGGCAGGCTTTGCTGCAGCAATACAGCAGGCCTGCAAGGCATGCAGCACTTTGTGTGGAGACATATATGGATTCAGCAAAGCATGCATGCTACAAAACAGGTTATATGCAGGTCATGGCTTTGAGGCCATGCTTTGTCGCAGCTTCACAGCAGGCGTTGAGACACACGCAACATCGTCTGGAAACTTCCATGCATGCTGCAAACCTCGCCTGCTGAAAAAGCATGATGGTGTGTCTGCAGGTCATGGCCTTGCGGCCACGCTTTGTTGCAGCCGCACAGCAGGCACAGCAGGCTGAGGACGGCAATGGTGGGGGATATGATGAAGATGACATTGAGGCAGTGAAGGGCATGGCCCGCCTGTTTGCAGAACTGGGAGAGTCCTACACTGCCCTCATCGCCATAGGTACATGGGCTAATGTCACATCATCTTGGTACTTGTAACACCCTGTACACACTGTCCACGCTTTGCTCTGATCACATAGTGGGCTTGTATCGCACAACCTATTACATTGAACTTAACTTGACGTCCTCATGTTGCTTACAGCTTCTCCAGACTCCATGCAGCTAGTAGAAGCCCTGCAGGATGTGGCAGCGTACTCTGACCACACAGCGGGCTTGTATTGCGCAACCTGTTGCGTTGAAGTTCACTTGACATTGTCATGTTGCTTACAGCTTCTCCAGACTCCATGCAGCCAGTAGGGGTCCTGCTGGGTTGCAACACTGAACCCTGATCACACGTTGGACTGATATCATGCATTGTATGATGTCGAGCCTGACTCAACATTATGATGTTGCTTACAGCTTCTCCAGACTCCATGCAGCCAGTAGAAGCCCTGCTGGATGTGGCGGCATATCCTGATCAAGCCATCAGCAGCATCAGCTTCAATTTCTGGCATCGCCTCATGCGCCAGCTCACCTCAGGCTTCTCGGGGCCTGAAGCTGCCCCTGGTGCCAATCAGGAGAGCGTAGCCAATGCCCACAATGCGGTGAGCGTGAGACATAACCTTCTTTTTACGTTTGGTGGTGTTGGTCGCTTCCTCGTGAGAGCATGGCAACGCATGTTGACAACCCCTTGGGACTCAGTTTGATGCCCTACTCAAGTGGAGAGCATTGGCTATCAGAACTCACCTTGTACATCTCACCCTGGGTACACAGATCAACAGACTGTCAACTCGAATTCTGATGACATGTTTTGGGGGATGGGGGATAATAATGTTGATTGTTTTTGGCTTGGGCAGATTTTTGGTGCATATGTGGACATTGATTGCAAAGAAGATGATGCCATGAGCACAAGTGCTCATTTGCATGTGCTACTCAGAGCTTTGCACGCCCTGATCCTGAGGAAAGCCACATGTCGAATGAGTGAATCACTGATTGGGTGACTCATTTGCTCTTTTGTTGCTCCATTGAATGATGCAATGAGTGTTCATTGATTGTTTGCTCTGCCTCACACACTACATGCACATGAGCTGCATTGGAGTGTTTGATCAGCAACCATGTGTGATCAGCGCTTTTTCTGCCTCCATAACACACAGCATGGTGTCCTATGCAGAAGCTGCTCTGCAGCCCACTTGTCTTGCTGCTGTTCACAGGAGCAGCAACGACGCCTGGACGCATTCACACCAGCCTATCAACGATTGGTCACAGTGGTCGTACACAATGTCCAGTATCCAAGCAACTACCATGAGTGGCATAGAGATGACCTGCAGGAGTTCCGCCACAACCGATACGCCATCTCAGAAACCCTGGAAGATGCTGCTGGCAAGCCTCCTCTTCTTCCCTTGCTTGCTGTCCTAAGACATCTCTAAAATGTCATTTTTTATCGTCCCCAGGCGTTTGTCACTTGAAGTCGACACTGTGAAATGGACATTTCTCTAAACTCTTGACATTTTTGCTGCTTCTCCTCCTCCTGTTGTTCTTCTACTGCCTGTGCCTATTGTGTTCCTGCTCTTCCTCTTCTGCTCCTATCTCACTCTCCTTCTCGTCCTCCTTTCCCTGTTGTCTCCCATCTCCTGTGCCTGATTTGCCTAGTAGTGCTCTGTCCCCTGGGAGCCTGTTTTGCCTGCCCCAGGGACGGTGCCTGTGTGGCCTGCCTCAGCAACAGAGCACTACTAGGCAACAGTGCCTGGCAAAACAGGCACACAAGACAGGAACCTTACAGTAACTTTATGCACCTGCTGTGTCAGAGTGGCAGATGGCGCCTCAATGGCATCTGAGTGGCATTTCAATGGCGTTCCCATGGCACACTGTACATTCATGTAGTCGCGCATAAGAGCTACATCAATTGCATGCCAGGCGCATAGCAGACTTCACTGAAGACTTCTGATGAGCCTACTGCCCTAGTTGGCTTCTTCAGCAACATTGCTGAGGTAGCACTGGCCTGATGAGATGGCACGCGTGCTTACTTACATTTGTGCATTCTGACTGTGCGGATGTGCTCAATTCTGCTTCTTCAGCAAGAATGCTGAGGTGGCATTGGCCTGGTGAGATGGCTCCCGTACTAACTTTCGCTTACCGAAGTTTGTGCATTCTGTCTGTGCAGATGTGTTGGGCTGGCAGCCGACGCTGCAGCTGCTTCTGAGGCCCTTGCAGCAGCTGGCCACCACCTTTGACTGGCGAGTGGCTGAGGCCTCCCTGTACTGTGTTAGGTAGGCCAGCTTCAATGCAGCAGCACTGTGACGTCACCATGTGATGAAAGTAGGGTGTTAGGCAGGCCTGCTACAACGCAGTAGCAGTGTGACATCACCTTGCAAAGAAAGTGCTATGAAGGGGCCTGTGCAAGCTGGTCCTTTACAAAGGAAAGGATGTGTTCTCGGGTTGCTCAGACCTGTTACAAAGGCCGTAGTGCCAGTCAGCACGCACGTCTTAGGCAGCATTCAAGCGTCAGCTCATGGTGTGAGCTCTGTGCAGCCCACACTGCAGGACAAGCAACAGCCAGCACAAAACCCCGGAGTCTCTGTTATACGTTTTCTTCTACAGCTGCTGAAAGCAAGTAAGAGTTGGTGGCATTTGTCAGGGTGACGTCGTTCTTGCTGCCAACGCAGATTGTTATCTTGCTGCACAGCAATCTGGCCACCAATCAGCTGATTATCATAGCAACACACTGATCACGGTGGCTGTTGATGCAAGTCGATGTGCAGACAGCAGTCGTAGTTCTAGGAAACTTGTTATCTCTGATTGAATGTTTGCACACATCTTTCTTGTGGTCAGTTTCTCCTGAGGGGTTTTTCCAACAAAGCTGCTGCTGGCGCCTCACCCTCCGTGCCTCACAGCAGTGTGCCTCTGCTTGCTATGATTATTGACATCGTCATTGTTATTGATACTACTGGTATTTTTACTGTTATTGTCCTTGGCATAATTATAACCACTCTTCGTACTACTGTTATTATGACTGTTGTTGACATTATCACCATTGTCATGTTACCAATCCCAGCTTACACAGACTGGTGCAGGTTGAAGCTCAAACACAGCTTTCACACAACGTGTGTGGGTGCAGGTCAATATGCAGACAGAACATCCCTGCAGCAGAGCCTCTGCTCATGTCCCTCTTCAGCAGCCTGCTCAGCATGCCCACAGACCATGACGCCGGCACGCTACAGTACACCATGGCCATGATGATCGGCTCTTATGCTGCCTGGCTTGCCTCCACTGTGAGAGTGGAGCAAAGGGGACAACTGCTGGTCTCCCAGATGCTGCAGCTGCTCATGAAGTGTAAGCTTAGCTCTGGGCTGCCGCCTCAGGAGGCTCCCGTTATGATTGTCAAGAGACTTAGACTAATATGTTGTGTTCTTGTCTTCTTGTGAAATGTAGGCTTGCATCTGCATGAGTTGTTGATGTTCATCCCAGGCAAAGCTTCCAAGCTGCTGCTGGATGAAGTGGGTCAGCAGGATCTATTCTGACATTCTACTCAAGGCTGGACTGGAGAGTAACATTGCATTTTGCCGACAGTATTGATGCTTGATCTGCCTGCTGAGCAAGCAAGGACAAAAGCCACCGTGTCATCTGTTGCTCATCCTGCTCAGAATAACAGTCACAGATCAAATGCAGAATGAGCAAACAAGCATCAAGTGCGTGCGATACAAGTCAGCTCCCTCCAGACAGGCTTGTTCTGAGCATCACAAACCTTGTGCTACTCATGGTTGCGCTGAAGAAGAATAGATTCTGCATGTGCAGCTTTGGAGCATTCAGAGAGCGCTGGTGCAGCCGCTACCGCCGTCAGGCACATCTGCCACAGCTGTGGCAAGTACCTGGCAGCTTCCCACCTGGACGCCCTGATGCAGCTGTACCAGAAGGTGCAGGGGCAGGGGGCAGCAGCCCCAGCAGGCAGCCACAAACTACTGGAGCAGGATGTACAAGCTGTGAGTCTCTGAGTTCATCTTCTTGACCTTCTCATCATGCACATGTGGTCTGAGAGATGACTTGTACACAATGAGCAAAGGTGGCCAAGCAGTTGTCCTGTAGCTGAATGGGAAAAATGGATTTCTGGAGGACAGTTCATACATCCTGCGCAACGAACACAAACAGAAATGAGAGACAAGTGTGGGGGATCATTCACCTTTGTAGCTATGGTAGACGGGAACTGTATGTCTGCACCAATGCCGATGCAAGGGATAGAAGTAAATCAATATTGGTATTTGTGACAGCATTGACATGATCACCAAGATCAGCAAGAGGGTGGCAGACTTACCAGTGCACATCACACACATGCACAGACTGCATCACAGGCTTTGTGGGTCATTCTGCTATGTGTGCGATCCAGTAGGAAGCCCGGGGAAGTGCACGACGCCTGTAGGCCTAACACAATCTAACTTAACATAGGGTGTCGGGTTCAGGGTCTGCCTGTACAGGATGTACAAGTCATAACATAGTATAGCACAACATAGTACAGTACATCATGACTGCATGGGAAGTAATATTGTATGATACATCTTGTGTGTATAGTGGTACATTGTGCTACATCATGCGTATGGTACTATGGTATGTATATATGTGTGTAATATTACGTGTGTATACATACAATAATACCGTGTTGATATCTAAAACGGTATTTCTTTGTGATTGGCACCTGCAGGTCATAGAGGCTGTTGCGTCTGTGGTGTCCTGCCTGCAAGGGGATTCTCAAGCGGCAGCAACATGCGGTCTCCTGGAGCCGATCATGACTACCTTGCAAGCGCGCTTGCAGCAGCCCCACCCAAATGGGGCAGGGCCAGCCCAGCAGCCCTCAGAGGACGTGGAGCATATTGGCGCCTTTGTGGACAGGCTAGGCACTGTCTTCAAGTAATCCTTCAGCCTTGCAGTGTGTGCATAAGTCATCTCGTCTTGTGAAAACCCAGATTGTTCATCCAGGCAAGTACGTGTGCTAGCTGCCGGTTACTGAGCATTGCCAGCAACAGTCTTAGCTTCCAGTGTGAGTACCGAAATAATGTCTTGGCTTCACAACCTGCATGAAATCAACTTCCTTCACCAAGAAGAAAACCAATTTTGTGCAGGCGCATGGAAGACCCTGGCTTGGCAGCAGCCAACTTAGCCCACAGCTGGCCACTGCTGGTCACAATCCTTACGCAGTACAGCAGTAACGACCGAGTAACAGAGAAGAGTGGGCGTGCCATCAAACAGGCTCTGCAGACCTCCAGGAAGGCTTCAGCCGGGATGCTGCAGCAGGTTCTAGAAACTGTAGCGCGCCAGTT
>JAABUL010005400.1_pt1 | contig 15952 bp, 21 predicted proteins | sample 5559151 | NCBI WGS metagenome assembly JAABUL01 (sample SAMN10711876, study PRJNA513368) | rock metagenome | isolation source: Antarctica rocks | place: Antarctica: Victoria Land, Pudding Butte sud | reverse complement strand
CGGGCGGTTTGAGATTGGAATGGTGGGCGCTTTGAGATTGGAACACCGGGCGGTTTGAGATCGGTATACCCGGGCGGTTTCATCGGAATACGCAGCCAAGCTGCTGTCCGAGCCAGACTTGCTGCGGGCGCACTTCGAGGAAAGCCGCGGCGACCTCGCTGTTGACGGCGCCGGCATGCGCGAAGAGGCGCGCATCGGGCGGCAACTCAAGATGTCGGAACGTGAGGTCCAGCGCCTGATCGACGCATACCAAGCGGCAGCAATCACGCTTGAGGAACTGCAGGAGCGCCGACAGCAGATCGAAGACCATGGCCGCCACCTGCGAGCCCGGCGCGACGAGATCGATCGTCAGCACTCGCAACGTGAGCAGGAACTCCGGCTGCTGCAGGGTTTGGACGCGTTCTGCGACGGCATTCGGGATAAGCTCCCCGACCCGCCCTTCGAGACCAGGCAGAGCGTCCTGCGACTGGTGATCGATCAGGTGATCGTCGAGGAGGATAGGCTTGTCATCCGCCATGTTGTCCCACCGGCCTCAGTTGGATTGCAACCACACCCGCGATAAGCTGGCGAGTTACGGGGCGGCCAAGTGCCAGGTGATGCCCTCGGTCGAGCACAGGAGGCACAAAGGCCTGAACAACAAGGCGGAGAACTCGCACCAGCCGACGCGACGCCGAGAGCGGCAGATGAAGCGGTTCAAGTCAGCCGGCCAGGCGCAGCGCTTCCTCTCTGCCCACGACGGGATCAACAACCTCTTCCACCTTCGCCGCCATCAAGTGCCCGCCACGCAGTATCGAGCCGCCCGGATCCAAGCCTTTCAGGTTTGGGCCGAGGTCACCGGCGTCGCCGCTGCGGCGTAACCACGGGCACACTCGTCCTGATCGCGCGCCATCGCGACCTCAGTCCAACAAGTTGACGGTGCCGTATCCGGCCTGGGCCAACGGTCCGCGCTTGCCCGGCAGGTCCTTGATGCCATGCAGCGTGGAGCCGGTCTTGGCCGCCCATAGCTGGTCTGCGACGCTCTCCACGCCGGCCGAAACGATGACGAGCTTCTGACCGGCATTGATCGCCTGCACGGCGGCTGCGAGCGAGACCTCCCCGAACGGGATGTCGCCGGCGATGGTGTTGCGCACCGCGGTGCCACCGCCGGGTGCGGTCAGAATGCCGGTGATGTCGACGCCGTGCTGCTTGAAGAAGCCCTTCTCCATGGCAACCGCGTAAGGCGCGCCATAGAACTGACCGCCCCAATGGGTGACCGTGATGGTGTCCGCGGCTGCCGGGGCGGGGCAGGCGGCCCAGCCGAGGATCGCGAGGGCGAGGCCCGCCAAGGCGCGCCGGCCGATTGCTCGTAAGGCCATGGATGTACCCCCTTGGTCAGCCCCGGTTGGCCGGCGCCGTTTCAGCCGGACGGTAGCACGGAGTGCTGCGGCGCGGAAACGATTGCCTCCGCGTCGGCGGTGATCGCCTCCAGGCTGCGCCCGTTGGTTTCCTCCCGGTACAGGGCGACCAGGCCGGCCTGGATCAGCAGGGCGGCCGCCACGCCGCCCAGCACGAATTCCAGCCCGCCTTCGGTGAACAGCCACACCACCGCAAACGGCACGCCGACCGCCGTCAACCGGCCGGCGACGCTGGTGATGGCGGTGCCCCGCATGCGCACCGCGGTCGGGAACAGCTCCGGCACATAACCGGCGACGATGATCGAGACCAGGAAGTAGATCAGCGTGAACATGACGAAGCCCAGCACCACCGCCATCTCCTGGCTGGTTGCATGGGCGAAGGCGGTGCCGCAGGCCGCGGCCAGCAGGGATGCCCCAATGATGGCGGGGCGGCGGCCGATCCGGTCGCTCAGCACCCAGCCCAGCGCCGCACCGGCCGGGCCGCCCAGCGACATCAGCACCGCCTGGCCCAGCGAACGGTTGATCGCCATGCCGTGCTGGACCAGGAAGGTCGGCACCCAGGCGACGAAGCCGTAGATCGCGATGCTGACCCCCGCCTGCAGCACGCTGCCGACCAGCGCCCGCTTGACGAACACACGGGCCGACAGGCCTGCCGCCGCCGGCAGGTCCACCAGGACGGGGGGCGGCAGGCGCGACGCCTCGGCCTCGGCCCCCGCGACCACGGCATCCGCCTCCGCCATGCGGCCCTGGGCAGCCAGCCAGCGCGGCGATTCCGGCATCTTCTTGCGCAGCCACAGCACGAAGAAGGCGCCAAGCCCGGCGATCACGAACATCGGCCGCCAGCCAAAGGCCGGGATCACCATCCAACTGACCAGGGTCGAGGCGAACAGGCCGAAATTGGTCAGCAGCGACAGCAGCGCCCCCCAGCGGCCGCGATGCCCCGGTGGAACGAACTCCAGCAGGGTCGCGTAGCCGACCACGATCTCCGCCCCCAGGCCGACGCCGGAGACGAAGCGCGCCGCGATCAGCCACCCCATGCTCGGCGCCAGCGCGCATGCGAAGGAGGCGGCGCCGAACACCGCGAGGTTGAACTGATAGGTGAACCGCCTGTCATAGCGGTCGCCAAGCCACCCCGCCGCGGCCGCGCCGATCACCATGCCGACGAAGGTGGCCGAGATGAACCGCGCGTTCATCGCGAGGTCCGACCAGCCGCTATGCACCAACTCCCCCAGCACGGAGCCGGCCAGGTAGATGTCGAAGCTGTCGAAGAACATGCCCGCCCCGATCAGGCGAGCAGCCGCCGGTGGAACGGCAGGATCGGCAGCCGGTCGAGCCGCGCCGCGATCGATCCCCCTGGCTGGATCATGCCGCGCGCTCGTCGCTGTTGCCGTGGCGGCGCTCGAAAGCATGCACCGCGGCGAAGCCCATCAGCGCGTTCATCTCGGCGAAAGGAAGCATAGGCGTGGCGCTCCCGGTGCCGATGCCCGCCTGCCGCAGGTGGCTATAGGCGCCCTTCAACGCCGCCGCCGCCGCCAGAAAGCCGGTCGCCGGGAACAGCGCCACGGCGAAGCCCAGTCCGGCCAGCTCGGTGGTGTCAAGATAGGGCGTGCGGCCGCCCTCCACCATGTTGGCCAGCAGCAGCGCGCCCTTGAACGTCTCCCCGACCCTGCGCAACTCATCCAGCGATTCCGGGCTCTCGACGAACAGCATGTCGGCGCCCGCGTCCAGGAACGCCTCGCCGCGGCGCAGGGCCTCGTCCAGTCCGTGCGCATAGCGTGCGTCGGTGCGGGCGACGATCAGGAAGTCCTTGCTGGGCCGCGCCTCCACGGCCACGCGCACCTTCTGCACCGCATCCGTCACGGGGATCACCCGGCGGTATTCGGTGTGGCCGCACTTCTTCGGAAACTCCTGATCCTCCAACTGGATGCCGGCTGCCCCGGCCGCTGCATAGCCACGCACGGTGCGGCCCACGTTCAGCAGGCCGCCATAGCCGGTGTCGCCATCCGCCAGGAACGGCACGGAGACGGCGCCCGCGATGCAGCGCACACGCTCCAGCATCTCGGTATAGCTGGCCGTGCCCGCATCCGCCGCGCCGAGGGCGGAGGCGACGCTGCCATAGCCGGTCATGTAGAGCGCGGCGAAGCCCAGGCTGTCGGCCACCCGGGCCGAGATGCCGTCGAACACGCCCGGTAGCGCCAGGCATTGCCCCGGCGTCACCAGCTCACGCAAGGATCGCGCGTTGGCCATGGTTATCCTCCTACTTTGACGGCGACCATGACGCAGCTTCGCCGTGATGAAAAGCTTGTGCCCGGCGCTTCCACCGTTCATCCGCGGACAACGCCCCTCCGGATTGTGTGACCAGCGCCAGCGTGGTGCATGGATCGGCTGATTGGTGTCGACAAGCTGGGCGGGGTAGGACTGCCGCTCCCTCCTGCCCTCCTCGGGATGCCCCTCTTTGCGGTTCAAGCTGAACCGGAATCTGGGTGACGACGGTTTAAAAAGGGCGGCGTATCGAGGCGGGTGAAAGCCTGCCTGAACTTCAGAAGGAGCCGATACGCCATGTCGAGCAGCAGCGTTGTTCCTCTCCGTCAGCCCGACACGGTTGACGACCCGCTCACGGCCGTCCTGCGCGACGGCGCCCGCCGCCTTTTGGCGCAGGCCATTGAAGCGGAAGCCGAAGCGTTCCTGGCCGCCATGCGGGAAGTGCGGCTGCCGGACGGGCGCGAGCGCCTGGTTCGGCACGGCCACGGCCCGGAGCGCCTGGTGTAGACTGGGATCGGCCCTGTCGCGGTCCAGCGGGCGAAGCTGCGCGACCGGGGTGCCGGCGAGGCAGGGACCGACCGCATCCGCTTCACGTCGGCGATCCTGCCGCGCTGGGCCAGGCGGACGCGTAGCCTGGATGCTCTGTTGCCGATCCTCTACCTGAGAGGGGTGTCGATGTCCGGCGAACCTCCTGGTTCGACGTGCGACTTTGGCGAGGCACTCGCAGCGCTGCTCGGCCGCGACGCCCCGAACCTGTCGCCGTCGGTGATCGCGCGGTTGCGGGGCGAGTGGGAGGCGCACCACGTGCGCTGGCAGCGGCGCGACCTGTCGGCCCGGCGCTACGTGCATGTCTGGGCCGATGGTGTCTACCTGTAGGCCCGCATGGAGCCGCAGGCCGAATGCATGCTGGTTCTGATCGGCGCCACGCCGGAGGGCAAGAAGGAGCTGCTCGGCTTCCAGGTGGGCGTGCGGGAGGGCGCGCAAAGTTGGCGCGAGCTGCTGGTTGACCTCAAGGCGCGCGGCCTGGTCGTCGCGCCGGAGCTGGCGACCGGCGATGGGGCGCTCGGCTTCTGGAAGGCGCTGGACGAGGTGTCGCCGACAACCCGGCACCAGCGCTGCACCGTCCACAAGACCGCAAACATCTTGGACAAGCTGCTCAGGTCGGTCCAGCCCGCGGCCAAGTCGGATCTGCGCGAGGTTTGGAACGCGCCGGACCGGGCGACGGCGGAGGCGACCATCGCGACGTTCGCCGAGAAGTATGAGGCCAAGTAAGGCAAGGCGGTTTCCTGCCTGGTGAAGGACCAGGACGCGCTGCTGACCTTCTACGACTTCCCGGCCGAGCACTGGGACCACTTGCACACATCCAACCCGATCGAGAGCGTGTTCGCCACGGTGCGGCACCGGACGGTGCGGACCAAGGGCGCGCTGTCGCAGGACACGGCCCGGCTGATGGTGTTCAAGCTGGTGATGGCGGCGGCCAAGACCTGGCGTCGGCTGAAGGGCGAAAACCAGTTACCCAAAGTCGTCTAGGGCGCCACATTCCGAACCGGCGTTGAGGTCACCAACACGCCAGCACAGAGCGTCGCCTGATCACGACGTCACCCAGGTTCCAGCATAGCTCTCGGCCTCGACCCCACCCAGGGCGGAGCTGCCGCCGGCTCCACCGTCTCCTGCCCTGAAACTGCAAGGCAGCCTGAACCGTAGCAGCAACGTCGTCAACCGTGGGCGTCGGCTCACGCCTACGCATTGTGCGTGAACGGCATGAGAGGAGAAGATAGCCTCGCACCCGTCGCCAGGCTGCCACCCCCATCCCTGCACCAACGCCACGTATGATCCAGCCGGCTCACCCGTCGCGTCGGAAAGCCATGGAGTAGCGGAACCGGTCCGCGGGATGGAGGCTCCTGGACAGTTCGACCAGCTTACGGCCGGCGCCAAGGTAGCGGCGGGTGATCAGCAAGGCCGCGGTGCCGGGTGCCGATTGCAGCGATGCCGCCTGGTCTGCATCCAGCACGGTGGCTTCGATAGCCTGGTGCACCTCGGTGATCGCAACGCCGAACCGGTCCTCAATCAGGGCGAAGATCGCCCGCGCGTGGATGCGTGGCGTCTCGGCCACCTCGGCAAACTGGCCGTCAATCATCACCGTCGTTTGGCACAGGGGTCCCGGGACGCCCGGTACCTCGCGCATGCCAAGCAGCCTCAGCCAAGTGCGCCCGGGCCGGCAGCCCAGCTCCTCCGCTTCACGGCCCATGACGGAGACCCGCTCCGCCTTCGTCACATGATAAACGGCGTCGGATGCGAACTGGAACAGGTCCGGCAGGGATTGCAGGGCGTGGTAGTACGCCTTCTGCGGTCGGACGGACTCGACTCGGGTGCCCACGCCCTTGGTGGCGGACAGCAGCTTCATGCCGCGCAGATGCCCTATGGCCTGCCGCACCGTCTGCCGGCTGACGCCGAACTGGTCGGCCAGCATGTGCTCGGTCGGCAGCAGGGCGCCGACGGGGTAGTGCCCTTCGCGGATCCGGTCTTGCAACGCACGGGCAACCTGCAGGTAAAGCGATGCGGGCTTGTTGTCTGAAAGGTTGGCGTCCGACATGCCCTCTTGTTACCAGGTTCAGACCACCTTGCCCGCTCGCAGTACCGCGACGTCTGCCGCGGACAGGCCAAGCCGTCCCAGCACGGCATCGGTGTCGGCTCCCAGGGCCGGAGCGGCCATCGTCGGCGGCCCCTGGCCGTCGATGCGGACGGGACCGGTCAGGCCAAGCACGGGCGCACCGCCCTCCGGCCGGGTAAAGGCGGCGACGCGGCCGCCGGCGCGCACGAACGGGTTGTCGAGCGCCTCGGCCACGTCATAGACAGGCGAGGCCGGCACGGCCCCGCCCAGCAGGTCCATCCACTCCGCCGTGGTGCGGCTGGAGAGCGCCTCATCCAGGTCGCGGGTCAGCTCGGTCCGGTTCGCCAGGCGTGCCTTGAATGTCGAGTACCGGCTGTCGGTCGCCCAGCCGGGCCTGCCAACGCGCTCGGCCAGCACGGGCCAGAACTTCTCCTTGTTGCACATCAGGAACATCCAGCCGTCCTTCGTGCGATAGAGCTGCGACGGCGTCAACGATGGGTGGCCACCGCGCGGCTCCCGCCCCTGCAGGTGGCCGGCGTTCAGGTACCAGGTCGCGAGATAGCTGAGGTTGTGCAGCGCGGTGTCGAACAGGCTGACGTCCACGTCCATGCCGCGACCGGTGCGCCGGGCGCCCACGACAGCTGAGACGAGGCCGAAGGCGCACATCAGCCCTGTCATCATATCCACGATCGACACGCCGAACCGCGCGGGCGGCCCGTCGGGTTCGCCGGTCAGGCTGCAATACCCGGCCTCAGCCTGCATTAGGTAATCGTAGCCTGGCCAGCTCTTGCGCTCGTTGTCGCGCCCGTAAGCCGAGAGGTGGGCACAGACGATGGCGGGGTTCGCATCCGACAGCGCGGCGTAGGTGAGCCCGAGCTTCTCCGGCAGGTCGCCGCGCAGGTTGTCCAGCACCGCGTCGGCATCCGCCACCAGCCGGCGGAACAGGCGCTGGCCGTCGGGATGCTTGAGGTTCAGCGTCATGCTGCGCTTGTTGCGGTTGAAGGCTTGATAGAACTGGCTGTCGCCGGGCCCAAACATATGCGGCCCGACATGGCGGCCGATCTCGCCGCCCTCGGCCGGGTTTTCGATCTTGATGACCTCGGCCCCGAGGTCGGCCAGCAGCATCGTACCAAACGGTCCCGCGCCATACTGCTCGACCGCAATGACCGTGATGCCCTCCAGCGGCAACGTGCGCGAGAGCACGGGCGCTGGCATTCCGTGATCCATGCGCGCGGCCCTTAGATCGGATTGCGTTCGACGAGGCGCTTGGCGATCAGCAGCCGCTGGATCTCGTTCGTGCCCTCGCCGATGACCAGCAGCGGCGCGTCCCGATAAAGGCGCTCAACAAGGAATTCCTTGCTGTAGCCATAGCCGCCGTGGATGCGCATAGCGTCGGTGGCGTTCTCCAGCGCCGCCTCGGTTGCGAACAGCTTGGCCATGCCGGCCTCATAGTCCACCCGCTCCCCGCGGTCGAATGCGCGTGCGGCGCTGTCCACCAGCAGGCGTGAGGCCTCGGTCCGGGTCGCCATGTCGCCGAGCTTGAGCGCGATCGCCTGGTGCTCGTGCAGCTTCTTGCCGAAGGTGCTGCGCTGCTGGACATACCGCACGCTTTCATCCAGCGCCGCCTGCGCGATGCCCACACCCCGGGCGGCGACATTGATCCGCCCCAGCTCCAGCCCGGCGATCGCGCAGGCCATGCCGCGGCCCTCTACGCCGCCGATCAGCCGGTCTGCTGGCACGCGGTAGTCCTCGAACACCAGCTCGGCGCTGTCGATGCCCTTGTAGCCGAGCTTGTGCAGCTTGCGCCCGACGCGGAAGCCCGGCCCCTTTTCGGCCAGCAGCATGCTCATGCCCTTGTGGCGCGGCTGGGCCGTTGTGTCGGTCTTGACCAGGAGGGCGAAGATGCCTCCCTCGATGCCGTTACTGATCCAAGTCTTGGTGCCGTTCACTACGTAGTGGTCGCCCTCAAGCCGGGCCGTTGTGCGAATGGCCTGCAGGTCAGTGCCCGCGTCCGGTTCCGTGAGCGCAAGGCCGCCACGCAGCTCGCCGGTGGCGAACCGGGGCAGGAACACCTGTTTTTGTGCCTCCGTCCCGGTGCAATCGACGATGTGGGCCATGATAAGGTGCGAGTTGATAATGCCCGAGACCGACATCCACACGGCGGCAATGCGTTCGATGACGCGGGCGTAGGTGCTCGCGCGCAGGCCCAGGCCGCCGTACTCCGCCGGGATGACGGCCCCGAACAGGCCCATCTCCTTCATGCGATCCACGATCTTCTGCGGGTAGACGTCATCGTGTTCAAGCTGCATGGCGACGGGCCGCACGTGGCGATCAAGGAAACGGTCAACGCTGTCGAGGATCAACCGATCCTGGTCGTCCTGCTCGGTGCTGGCGAGGTCGCTGACTTTCGAGATGACGTTCATGGGGCGGTTCCTGCGTTGGGGTTGATTGCGGTGGCAAGGTGGACTGCGGGATGGCGGGCCAGGGCTAGGACCGCGTCTTCGATCCGGCACGCGGCCCCGGGGCTGAGGGCCAGGGCTGCGTTGCCGCGGTACTTCGCCACGATGTCGGCGTTGGAGAGCGGCCGGGGCGGAGCGCCGCGGTTCACCTCCTCGCGGTGGCGGCGGGTGGTGCCGTCGTGCAGGTGCACGACGAGTTCACCGGAATAGCTGCGCGGAAAGGGTGAGTCCGGGTCGGCGGCATGGCTCACACGGGCGGCAAGCGCGAGGATGCCGGGGTCGGCCAGAGCGTCGGGTTCTAGCTCCGCAAGGGTCAGCCGGCCGCGCATCCAGGTGGCGGCGACGAGGAATGGCACGCTGAATTGCGCGTCGTAGGCGTTGGCCGGGCGCCGCTTGTTGGCAGCGGGCTCGCACACCACGGGGATGACTTGGTGCGGCACGAGCGCCTCGATGCGCAGGATCGCCGCAGGTTCGATGCACTGACGCAACGTGAGGGCGGCATCGACGCAGGCGTGGGTGAAGTGGCATGCCGGGAATGGCTTGATCGACGTCTCGCCCAACTCCCAGGTTTCGCCGAGGCCGGCGGTCGCCGCGGACAGGTCAAGGCCGGCTGCAACATTGCCGAGATAGGCGTTGTAGAGGCCGTAGCGTCCGGAATAGGGCCGAGTGGCGCCCGTGAAGCCCTGCCGGGCCAACGACGCCGCGGTCAGCCCGGCCTGCGCCGCCCAACCGGGATGGATGCGCTTGGTCCAGGCGCCATCCTCCAGGAACTCGAGGCTGCCGGAGGCCATGGACAGCGCGATCCCCTGCGCATGGACCAGTTCGCGCTCTGTCAGCCCAAACAGCCGGCCGGCCGCCAGCGCCGACGCGAAGGCGTTCACGACCCCGGTTGGATGAAAGCCTGCCGCATGGAATGCACCCTTCGCAACTGCAGCGATGCGGGTCGCCGCCTCCACGCCCGCCACGTAGGCAACCAGCAGCTCCTCGCCGGAGGCACTGGCATGCATCGCGGTGGCGAAGGCGGCCGGGAACACGGCCGCAGTCGGGTGAATAACACCGCCCAGGTGCGTGTCGTCGAAATCGAGGCCGTGGCACAACAGGCCGTTCATCATGGCGGCATCGCGCGGCGGCAGCCGGGCGGGCAGGCCGAAAACCGGCACGGCGCCTGCACCGCCGAGGTCGCGCAGCGCCGTAAGCGTGCGGTGCGCGAAATCGTAGCGGGACGACGCATGGGCGATGCCCACCGCGTCCAGCACGTGGTGGACGGCGCGCGCCTGCACTGGAGCTGGGATGTCGTGCAGCTCTAAACCGGCCGTGAAAGCCGCAAGCCCTGCCGCTGGGTCAACCATGGCAGCCCGGAGCGCTTCAGTCGCGAGGGGGGCGTTCATGCCGGGGTGCCGGCACGGGTCGGGATCAGGCTGCTGCGCTCAAATTTCATGAACACGGTGCCGTCGGCCTTGTGCCCTTCCGTGCGGGTGACGACGATGCCCTGCATGGGCCGCGACCGGCTCGGCCGGACCGATAGCACCTCCGAGCGCGCATAGATCGTGTCGCCGGGGAAGACCGGGGCGGTGAGGGTGATCTCCTTCCAGCCGAGATTGGCGATCGCGTTCTGACTGATGTCGTCAACCGTCATGCCCAGCACGATCGCCAGCGTGAGGCCGCTGTTGACGAGCGGCCTGCCGAACTCCGACCGCGCGGCGAAGGCGGCATCGCAATGCATGGGATGCCGGTTCATCGTCAGCAGGCTGAAATGGATGTTGTCGGTTTCGGTGATGGTGCGGCCCGGCCAGTGACGGAACGTCTGGCCCGGGGCGAAATCTTCAAGGAAGCGGCCGTGCGTCTCGGCCAGCGGCATCGCGGCATCCATCCCAGGCGTCCTTCTTCACATATTGCCAACATCTAGCATGTCCGTACATACTTCCGTCAATGGGGAAGCGCTCCAGCGATGTTATAAGCGACTGCGCTGAGCTTGACTTCTAATATGTCCGTACATGAAGATGCTGCCAAGCAGTCATCTGAGCTGCCCGGGAGGAACCATGTCCGAATCTGTCTCAGGCCAGGCGCCGTCGCGCGCCGTCAATTCCGGCGCGCGGCTCGATAGGCTGCCGATCTCGCGATTTCACTGGCGCGTGCTAGGGCTGATCAGTGCAGGTGCGTTCCTGGATGCGTTCGACGTTTACCTGATGGGCGGCGTGATCGCGGCGATGGCGAAGGAGGGGTTCTCCACCCTCGCGCAGAACGCATCTTTCGTGTCGGCAACCTTCTTCGGTATGCTGATTGGGGCGGGGTTGGCTGGATGGGTTGGTGACCGGATGGGCCGGCGCTATTCGTACCAAACCAACCTGGCGATCTTTGGCCTCGCGTCCGTGGCGGCCGTGTTCGCGCCAGACATCTACTGGCTCATTGGCCTGCGCTTCCTGATGGGAGTCGGTCTTGGTGCCGAGCTGGTCGTGGCGGCGGGGACGTTGTGCGAGTTCGTCCCGCCGGGCTACCGCGGGCGCTGGGTCTCGATGATGGGCCTCATCATCAACTCGGGCCTGCTGGTCGCGACCTTCACTGGGTTCTTCGTTATTCCTAACTTCGGCTGGCGCACCATGTTCGCCATCGCCGGTGCAGGCGCCTTGGTCGTGTGGCTGTTGCGGAAGCGCATGCCGGAAAGCCCGCGCTGGCTGGAGTCGGTCGGCCGGCTAGATGAGGCCGAGGCCGCGCTCCAAGCCATTGAGCGGGAGACCGAAGCGCAGTGCGGCGCATTGCCCCCGGTCGGCCGGGTGCAGAACCTCTCCGTTGGGCGGGTGCCCCTGTCGCGGTTGTTCGCACGCGGCATGCGCGGCCGGCTGCTGGCAGCGTCGTTGACGGTGGTGGCGGTCAACATGTCTGTCTATGGCTTCGTGGCTTGGCTGCCGACGTTCCTGCTGAAGCAGGGCATGACGATCGTGCAGTCGCTGGGCTTCACGACATTGATGTCGTTTGGCAGCACCGCCGGCGCGCTGGTGGGCCTGGTGCTCGCAGACCGGATGTCGCGGCAGAAATCGCTGGTGGGGTCGTGCGTTGCGATTATCATGCTGGGGACGCTCTATCCGATGATGCGGGACGTCGTAGCGGTTACCACGGTCGGATTCTCGCTGATCACCAGTATCTATGTGCTCGTCACGATCGGCCTGTATGCCTATGTGCCGGAGTTGTTCCCGACGGAACTGCGGCTGCGCGGCACCGGGTTCGCCGGCATGTGCGGCCGGGCCGCCTCGATCAGCACGCCCTATCTCGCGATCATGCTGTTTGAACGTTTCGGGCTCGAGGGCGTGCTGCTGATGGTGTCCGGCGTGCTCACCTTGCTGATCGCGTCGATCCTGCTACTGCGGATCGAGACCGGGCGGCAATCATTGGAGGGTGACATAGAACCGCTGCCTGTGCTTACGGCGGTTGCCGTCGGCGGCGAATGAGGTCCGCATGGTTGTTCGCACCGGCAAATGCCGAGCGAAAGGCATACGGGGCGCTCGCGTCCGATGCCGACGTTGTTGTGCTGGACCTTGAGGATGCCGTGCCCGAGACCGAGAAGCCGACCGCCCGGAGCGCCCTGGCGGCACTGGGCACGCTGCCGCGCCGGGGTACGTTGATGGTGCGGGTCAATGCCACCGGATCGCCGCATTGCTTGCGGGACATTGAGGCTGCGGTTGCGGCCAGAGCGGATGGGATCATGCTCCCGAAAACGGAGACAATGGAGGACCTGGGTTCGGTCTGCTGGGCCCTATCGCAGTTCGAAGCGGCGCTAGACTGCATGGGGCGTACGGAGCTGGTGCCGCTGGTCGAGACAGCGCGGGGTGTCAGCAACCTCAGCCATATCCGCTGTGGCGATCGGGTGCGCCAGGCGGTTTTCGGCTCGGTCGATTATGCACTCGACCTTGGCCTGACGGGTCATTCCGGACAGGACGCGGTGACGCACGCGCAGTTTGCGATGGTGCTGGGCTCGCGCCGGGCCGGGCTGCTACCGCCAATCGATGGTGTGACGTTGGGCGCGCGAGATGCCGCAGCGACCGCACGTGACGCCACACGTGCGCGGGATCTGGGCTTTGGGGGTAAGATTGCCATCCACCCCGCCCAAATCCTCCCGATCCAGCAATCGTTTCGGCCGACACATGACGAGGTGACCTGGGCCCGTGAGGTGGTCGAGGCATTTGAGGCGGCGCCATCACGGGCCAGCGGCGCGTTGCTGGTTCGTGACAAGCTGGTAGACCTCCCGGTCTTTCTGCAGGCTCAACGAGTTCTGGGGCGCATGGGTGCGTGATCTTGTGATCGTCGGCTGCGCGCGGTGCCGTTCGATTGACACGCGCCAGCATCAGGCGCGGATCAAGGGATGACCAGCTGTTTCGCAACAAGATCTGCATTCGGCAGCGATGCTCTTTCAGCGACAATCCACTGAAGCTGATCGGCTGCCCGCTGAGATGGCTCGCCGACCGTGGTAGAACCCGAGGCGACTTGGCCTGCCGGCGGCGTGTTGTCGTAAGTTGAACGACAGGAGTGTGGAGATGGATGATTACAGCAAGCGTGGGTATGGCAATGTGGCGGTGGGTTTCGGGAACCGCGTGGGCATTGTGGTCGTGGACTTCCAGCGCGCCTTTACCGATGCGCGCTTCCCCCTAGGCGGCGCAGCGCTGACTGAGCGTGCCGTCGTCAACACTGCGACCCTGTTACACGCCGCCCGGGCCGCGCATCTTCCGGTCGTGAACTGTTATACGGCCTATCGCTCGGCCAAGGACGCGCCGCATTGGAAAGTCCCGCCCGTGCTTGAGGGACTGCGCCACGGGTCCGAGGAGGCCCAGCTTGATCCTCGCATCTACGACGCTGCTTACGATGTGTCGCTGTGTAAGACAGGGCCGTCGATCTTTTTCCATACTGCGGCGGCGCCCACCTTCGTGCGGCATAAGGTCGATACCATCATCGTCACAGGCTGCACCACGTCGGGCTGTATCCGGGCCAGCGTGATCGATGCGTTCAGCTACGGCTTCCGGGTGATCGTACCGGAAGACTGCGTCGGCGACGTGGAGGAAGGCCCGCATCTGTCGAACCTGCGCGATGTCGGCCGCCGCTATGCCGACGTGCTGGACCTACAGGCGTGCCTGGATCATATCGCGACCCTGCCGCGGCCGAACGCCTGAACCGTCAGAGCGGCGCTAGGGTATGTGGTCATTTTGGGGATCCCGGCCTGGTGATGAACCGCAGCGGGGCGGAGTGTGCCATCGCCGTCGGCTGCGACGAAGTCACCTGCGTGGTGGTCGCGAGCGAGCACTTCATCCAGCAGAACCAGGGAACCATCATCGCGGAGGCGCTGGCTGTTTGGCGGAAATCACCGATCTCGTCCATGCCGCCGGCCAGTCAGCAACGCTGATGATCGCGGCGGCGTTCGGCTGCCAATTCGAGGGGCAGGTCCCATTCGGACGGGTGATGGCCCTTGTGCAGAACTCGATGGACGCACGACCAGACGAGATCGCGCTGGCGGACACGATCGGGCTCACGGTCCCAACGGCAGTGGCGGACTTGTTCGGACGGCTCCGGCCTCTGGGCATCTCGCTTCGGGCGCACTTCCACAATACCCGTAATGCCGGCTACGCCAACGTGGTCGCCGCACTGGAGACCGGAGTGCAATTGCTGGACGCCAGCGCAGGCAGCATTGGGGGACGTCCGTTCGCGCCGCGGGCGACCGGGAATATCGGCACCGAGGACCTGGCCTACCTGCTGGAAGGCATGCGGGTCCGCCATGGGATCGACGGGCAAGCCGTCGCGGCTCTCGATCCCTGGCCGACCATGGTGCTGGGCCATGTAGTACCCGCCACCCTCGGCAAGACCGACCCTTTTCCACCGGAGCCGCAATGACCGAACGCACGCATGATTATCGGGACCCGAGCCAGTTACGCGACGAGGCGGTCCGAGTGTACGACCAGTTGTCCGAAGGGGGGCTCGCGATCGTGCCGCTGAGCGTGGCCTACGCGATTGTGGGTTGTACGGAGGCCGGCATTCGCCGGATCTTTGCTGCCAAGCAACGTAGCTACGGTAAGCCAAGCGGCCTGTTCGGCAGCCCCGCTTGGAGCGAGGCGCTGCATGTGCTCCGGCGGAGCGGCGGGCGGCAATCCGCATCCTGGTCGAGGCGGGGCTGCCCTTCTCCGTCGTGGCACCGTTCGATAGAAGCCATGCCTTGCTGTCGACGGTGGACCCATTCGTGCTGGAACACTCCAGCAAGTCCGGAACGCTTGATATACTTATAAACGCCGGTCCGTTCCACGATGCACTGGCAGTGGTGGCGATGGAGCGAGGGCGGCCCGTATTCGGATCCTCGGCCAACGTGTCTTTGACCGGAAGCCGCTACCGCGTGGCTGACATTGATCCGGCGGTTCGCGGCGCGTGTGTGCTCGAGATCGATCACGGCGAGAGCCAGTATGCGAACGCGCTGGGCCGATCGTCCACTATCCTCGATTTCCGGAATTTCGCGGTGATCCGCTATGGCGTCTGCTTCGACGACCTCGCCGCGGTGCTGCGGGACCGATGCGGCGTCACACTGGCGCCGGATCCGACCGTCCCCACTTCCGTTGGTCAGGCCTGAGCGGCGAGTAGCCGCTCCGCCTGCGCCAGCACGGGCGAGATCGCCGCGCACGTGCTGACGAGTGGCGACGGAGACGACGCGGCGCAAGCGCCCAGCCTGCTGAGCCAGTGCGAGGCCACCTTGGCCAGCGTCACCGCGAACGGCCTACGACCGTGATCCCGTCTACCAGGCCACCGCAGCCCGGCAGCCCGGGTCACCGCCCGAGGTGGTCATCGGGAGTGTCAAAAACCTGGGGCAGCTTGCTTGCTCTCTTGGCGGGCTGATCGGCGTGGCTGATGCCTGACCATAGGGACGGGCGTAATGCAGTGGACGGTGCGGCTGGAGGCGAGGACGAGCCAGGGCGAGGTGACGACGACGGAGCTGGTGACGTTCAGCCGGCCGGCGGTGGTCAGCACGCTTGCGGAGGTCGGCCTTGTGTTGTCCGAAACCAAGGCGCTGCTGGCGAAGCTGCAGGCGAGCATGCTATGCGGCCAGGTGACGGAGTATGCGGCCCACCACCGGCCCTGCGTGGCATGCGGGGCACTGCAGCCGTTTAACCCATCTTATTCAGTGCGCCCCGATGGCGCGTAACACCTGTGGAGGGAGGTTCCACCCAGATAGTTGTCGATAGGTCTGGTAGCTGACGAGCGGC
>JAABUL010005398.1_pt1 | contig 15954 bp, 25 predicted proteins | sample 5559151 | NCBI WGS metagenome assembly JAABUL01 (sample SAMN10711876, study PRJNA513368) | rock metagenome | isolation source: Antarctica rocks | place: Antarctica: Victoria Land, Pudding Butte sud | reverse complement strand
CGGAGATGGTTCGTGAATAGCTGGAGGTTGTTGAGCATGATAGGGGAGGGGTCCATGAGGAGAAGAGGTCGGATGGCAAGGAGCGGCGTCCCTCGGAGAAAGGAAATGATGTACTTGACTTTGACGCAAAATTAGACGAGCAGTTCCTGATCGAGACACGCCAATCATGACATCACTGGAGTCACCACCCACCCACCGAGATCACGGAGCGTCACCTGCTTCCACTTAGGATTCTCAGCCCATGATGCATGGACCGCACATCGCCAACTGGCGTATTTTCGACACAGCCCTCGCGGCGGACGAACTTGCCCCTCTCGCCGCGGCCATCCTGGGCCCCGTCGTGAGCTCGGTGACGCAGTCCACTGTTTGTTCGCTGATGAACCTTTCAAAGGCGACATTATCTAGTATTCCCCCGGCAATCCAGCCGTGGTAGCGGGACGGCACGCCACTGCCAGATCCGGCCGGATGCAAGGCACCCGCCTTTGTCTCGATGGCCCATCTGTCCGAGCTGTTCGGTGACTCACCTGTTGATGATTCCCTCTGGGATTATCCGTCGCCGCCAGCAACGCTTTGGTGAGCCTCTTCACCCGGCTCCAGAAGCGGTGGCGGGAAATGACTTGGATGTCGACTGCTATTTGGATCATTACCAGTATCGTACGTGTCCTGTGTGCAGCGTGGCGAAGATGTTGATCATGAAGGATCATGAACCCAGTTGCATATCGTTAACCTCGCCTTGTACGGGGCTAGGGAGCAAAGAGGGTCTGGTATGGGGGTTGAGGGGTTAGCTATCACTTTCGCGACCGCTGGAGGGACTGTTGCTCCACATCCGGCCCGCTTTGTTCCACCGGAAGAAGTGGCGTAGTGGTAGAGACGACGAGTGAAAGGAAAGGGACAGCGCGATGGAAGGATTGCTGGGCGACCGCAGCACGAAGTCCCGGGGATTGGGAAGCGTGGAATCGAATGATGGTGGTACGAATTTCTCCCAAACCGTACACCTCGGCGAAAGTCTCGGCTGCAGTCTCGGCAGTCACGACTGGCTCTGTGAATCAATCCGCCTCCGAGACAGTATCGGTACGCTGAGTAGTAAGTGACGTGGAATTTGATTCGACCTTTGAATCGAGTTGCGTTTATCCATTCTTTCATCCGTTCATCCATCCATGCAACCATGCAACCATCCATCCATCCATCCATGCAACCCTCCCATCCATTCTCAGACCACCACCCATCCACCACCACATCATGTCTCTTCTGACGTGGAATTTGACTCGACCTTTGAATCGAGTTGCGTTTCTCCATTCTTTCATCCATCCATCCATCCGTGTAACCCTCCCATCCATTCTCAGACCACCATCCATTCACCACCACATCATGTCTCTTCCTCGACCCCCCGACGCCCCATCGTCCTCAAACGATCCAACTCGCACGTTATTCGACCTTCTTTCGCATCACAGGCATCCGGGAACGTCCCTTCGCTATGACCCGGGCGGGCAAACCACGACGACGATCTCGATGAATGTCGTCGCGCGCGCGCATTACTCGACTCTCAGATATCATCGTGCCTCTCTCATCCGCATACACGATGTTCTGGTAAGCTTTGCTGGCTTGCTCGCACCTCGGACCGCCGCGCCGCTGGGCCAACTCGGTGCCTCGGCGGCGACGACGCGCAAGATCGAAGAGAACCTCGATTCCAGGAGTGAGGAATTCTGTTTGGCCGCCCAGGAGACTATCAACGGCGAGCTGGCCGAACAGGCTCATATCATGTCCTACATCATCTCCCCGCTCAACTACCACCTCCGAATCGTCCTAGCCGAGAGCGGACTCCGCATCTACTGGCGCGTCGTAGGCGGAGGATCGGCTGGCCGATCCGATATCGAGCTCGTCCTTGAACGTCCCGAGGGCATCTTGACGCTGGCGGTTTGCGAGATAAAGACGGACAAGGCTATGACGGACCAGGAAATGAGGCAAATCGCTACCGACGTTGTGAACGGGAGCATGTACATGGCCGCGGACCAGACGGTGACATTGCGAGGTCAGGAGACGGTCGAGAGGAGGAATTTACCAACGCGCTGTAAGGTGGTTCAGCAAGTGAGTCAGTTACCCCCATTAGGCTCGATGAACCCCACCCCCCGTTGATATCGAACGTCTCTTGCTGCAGGCTCTCGGGGAGATGTCGACCCGCTCAGCGGATTTCGGCATGATTTTCAACTGGAACTCTGCACTCGTTTTGAGCCAGATGCGCTCGGATGACGCCTCGCTTCCCGACACCATTGAGGTCTCCGATGCCGTCTCGGCTTTCGAAGAACCCCGACGCGACCTCCTCTGCAACTCCATATACGGGTTGTTCCTTGGCATCTCCCTGTCGGCGCTACAAAAAGCAGGGCTTGTACAACCTGATGACTTTGACTCGCGGGAGGAGACCAGCAACATGGAAATCGAGGAGAATGATGAGCCAGGAAGGAGAAGCTCCGACACCGTCACGCTCGGGGTACGCAGTGTAGGGTCTGGTTCAGTGGCGATTCCACCTGCTACGGGAGGCGAGGGGCGCGGGCGCGAGGGGGTTGCAGGAGGAACGCGAAATAGGACGGTCTCGACGGTATGCCCAGTCAATTTTCCCTTCAAGGTGCAAGCCATACTGACACAACAAGCAGATCCCTCAATCCTCATCCACTGTCAATCCGGCCTCTCAGGATCGAGTAATTACATCAACACGGACCCACCAAGCTCAAGCTCCGCTTCATACCCCACCAACATCCCCCGACAATGACGCCAAGCCAGACGCAGAGGCCTCGCCCAAGGCGCACGCAATAACCATTGCCTCATCCGCGACTAGAGAGAAACGGCCACCCGTCCAACTCGATCTTCACAGGGCACCTAGAGCTGGCATTAACGTCGCGAGAGGATCGACAGTAGGCATGCCGCTCATGCCAGAGCCAGCCCCAGAAGCGGCTCAATTCCCTCATCGCGTAAGTTGCTAGCTTTTAAACGACACGGAGACCCACGGCCCACTCTATCCTACCAAGTGATGTCTGTCTAATGGTCTGATGGCTAAGGCGTCGACTTGCAGCTTGGCCCCGTCGCGATCACCCTCATTCCTGCTGTCAGTCTGAGCAAGACCGGCCCATACAGGGCTATTCATTTCCCCCTTTGGCCCGAAATGGTGCTGGCACCGTTTTACGGACCGTTTTATCCCATACCCTCACCTGACACAGGGCTTCCCACTCTCGTCGACCTCCCAACCGGCAACAGGCACCTCCAGAAAGCTCCCCATCCCAGCGTCACGGACCACGTGACACTGCACGTTACCTCTTTCCGCGGCAATGGCGCTCTGTGGGACACCTATGCCGTCCAACCTTATCAAAGCAGTGAGGGCACACAGCGCCGTTCGGGAATCCTCTTCGGCAACTTTCCCCTCATCGCCAAGCTCACCAGTGTCACCTCCTTCCCGAAAGATCTCTCCGCTTTGGACGCGGACCAGTACGAGCGGGAAGGCCTGACAGCTGGCGAGGCCCGTCGCGGAATAGCCAACGAGATTTTGCTATACACGAGTCGCCTGGCGGCCATCCAGGGCAAGGTGGCGCCCCGTTTCCTAGGCTTGGCTGGGGCAATTCAAAACGGTCATGAAGCATGGTGTGCAATCTTTGAGGACGCGGGGAGGGAGCTGGCGGACGGGGAGAAGTTGTTGCCTCCCATCAAGTGGATTCTTCTTACCTGCCAGTCAGGGAGCCGGCCCGCTGACAGGAGTGATTCAGACAATCTATCCTACTGCTCTACACCACTCTACATGGCGTTGGCGTTCTTCACGAAGATGTCTCTTGGCGTCACGTCTTGTTCCGGGGCAACCAAATCCGCCTCATCGATTTCGAGCGTGCACGCGTCAGGGGAAACGACGAGGATGACGACCAATGGGCCCAGAGGTGCAATGGCGAGATGCTTGTTGTGAGTTACATGCTGGAGGGAAGGTAGGCGAGCGTTGGGCATAGGCGAGTCGTAAGTCGTGTTCGGTGCGCGATGAAGTCGGTGGCCTTGAGGGCGACCTCAAAACAGCAGGCGTAGCGGGCTTCGGATTCCACGTACGGATAGAGGTGAGAGAAGCGGGTACCGTGGTTGGACCAGTTTGGACCTGAACCTATGGTTAGCCGCAGGAGATCGGGCATCATACATGGTGTCCTACGTGTGGGGGTAGACATGGATGCGGCGATCCAAGCTTGATCACCGTACGTCGGGCGACGCGCCTCTATCTTGAAGGCGCCAAGCGCAAAGTAGAAGCGTAGCTTGCACGTCCTCTGAGAGCGTTCTTCAGCATCATGAGACGCTGAACCAAGAGTGAGTGCTAACATAGACAGTACCTTGGAGATCAAAGCTTGAAAATAGCTCGACATTGCCAGGGATTTGATGCAACCAGCTCTCCTCTCCGATGGGTTCAACTTCATGCCTCGTATGATTCTCCATCGACACCCGAGGGAGTCCGCCAATGAAGTCGACATCGCGCGGACTGTGCGCGGCTGGAAGGGTTGAGCGGCAGCAGTATTTGCAAGCGATGGCGAGTATCGTCCAGAGCAAGAACGAGGACCGATGTCTAATGGCATCGAATGATATCGGCTCGGATAGGATAGGGAGGAAGAAGTGTATCTCGTCCCGGAAGCTGAAAGATTCAGTGCTCAGCTATGATCTGGAAATGGCACGATGACTTACAAGGAGAACAAAGCCCTCGCTTCGTTCTCTGCAAAGACACGCCTATCGATCGGGTCCCCTCTGCCTCTCTTCGGCGTCTTTCTGCCCTCCTGATCGCCTCTTGCAAGATTCCTCCTCCCGTCCGTCTCTGCGCATTCCTGCGGTTCAATCTTACGGAATCAGAGATATGGACGTTTCCCAAGGAGCACGACCCAAATCCCAGCATAAACGGTGCAAGCAGCTCTGGGAGGATCAACAGAACGACCTCTTGACCACCTTGGACGACCCCGAACGAAAATACATGGCGGAATCATCCTCTACACTCGCAGGAAGTGGCTCGACACCATCCCCTACTACCACTCACTCCGCCTGACAGATTTCGAGGTCTCCACCGCCATCCACTACCGGACTCTATCAACCTCTCCTCTCACGACGTGCCCATGGTGCTCAAAATCGAACTCCTTGGGACATGACGAGGTTTGCCTTGCCAGATCAAGGCAGACGGTGGCCAGGCATGACTTTGTGGCTCGAATCCTCCATTCCACCTTGAAGACCATCGATCCAACCGCAGAGCATGAACCACACTCGTTTGAAGGCAGGAGGAGGAACGATATCCGGCTCCAAGGACCTTCAAAGGGGACTGTGGACTTCGATGTCGAGGTTTACACCCTCCTTGGGAGTAAGGCAACCAAAACGACAACCAATCGAGCCGCTGGCACTTCTCTACCTCTTCACATCGTCCGGCAAGCCACAAGATACCTCGAGCAGATAGAGAGGCGAGCTATCCACGTCAGGCCTCTCACTAATGGACGCTTCGTCCCCTTGGTCTTCTCGGCAGGTGGGATGATGTCTGAAGCGACAAGGAAAGAGCCGGAGACATGGGGAGAGAAGCTGGATGCGAACACTTTCCAGAGGATGAAGACGATGGTGAGTATCGCCTTGCTCAAGGCCAGGACAAGGAGTTTTGAGGCAGGAAGGCCAGGAGACATGGGCAACGCCCTGGAGGAGCTGAGTGGTGACTCTTGAGAGCCACTCCCATCTTTCCATGTCGCTCTCCTCTTCCTCCCTCGGATATCATAGCTTCCGTAGACCCCAGAACTATCCTAATGACCAGAATGCAACGAACTCAACCCCCTAAACCCCTTACCCCCATGAGCCTGTGATACCCCTCCTCTACCTCCTTGATCAAGAGGTTGTATGGAACTGCGGGTGTTGAGCGCATAAATTCCATTTGCCGCTAGATATCGAGCGTTCCGAGCTTCCCCATGCCTGCTCTACCTTTGGTCTCCATGCTTATCCTCCTGGAGCCCAAGCTGACGCTTCTACGGGTTCATATAACCCTTGGCTTGCTCCCTCATCACCTCCAACACCATCTCAAGCCCTCCAGCCAACGACCGCCCGGAACCCTTTCACCTCTCCGCCTGCCTCCAAGGGCGCGAGCCAATACCAGAACAAAGCGCAACATGCAGCCGTGCCTGAGATTCGCCAGTTATCTTCTTGAGAACCCATCATAACCACGTAGCCACATGTCAGCAACTCTGAATTACCCAATCAACACCCCGAGGATGTCTACCAAAGTTGTCGACACAAGCTCTAGCTGCTCGTCCATGCATACATACGCTAATGTGGGGATCTGCAGTACTGCTCAGACTGTCGAGCACAATCCATAACCTTCCACAACCTCCCAGTGTAGCATCCGCACATCAGGGGACTGGTGGATCTGGGCTGAATCGCATTGGTGGATTTGGGCGTCGGATTACGGGAGGGTGGGACGCCGTTTTCGAAAGAACGACTGATACACCGTGGCCATTGACCGTCCACATCGTCCTCCCATCCGTGCCGACGCCTAGACCGGACTTGTCCTTGGAAAGGAGCGTAGAGTCGGGGAAGAAGAGAAGGTTGGGGAGGAAGGGAGAGCGGGAGAGCGTCGGAGGGAGAAGGCGGGAGGTAAGGGTGGTGAGGTGTGACCACCCGTGTGAGAGATGGTGATCCCAGCGAAGAAGAAGCCTCGCCGAGGAAATGTGGTGAAATGCTGGAGAACCTTCTCAGTCACAGCTGGGTCGATGGAGAGTAGACCTACCTTTGTCGCCACCGCTCAACCTGTATGCCTACCCTTCGGCCGAGATCTCAGCCCAGTGCAAGCCTCGCACCATTCCGATCTTCCAAAGCCCTTCCCTCGTTCTCACTCGGTCTCCACGACTCTCTCCCCGCATCTTGAGACTGATGTGAAACCTCCTGAGACTTTACGTGAGCCCTCCCTTGTACTCCTGAATTTGACTCACCGTCGTCGCAGAATCGTGATCGAGATCTCGGACCCTCTCAGGGCGCTTATATAACCCCAAGCTTGAATCGGCTTCGTACGCCGCTTGCTCGTCTTTCGTCAATTTTCTGTCCCACGTCCAACTCGGCGTGTATGGCCGTACGCCACCACCATCCTGGACGGGTACAGTGCCTCCTCCTGAGCCGCCGGCGGGACCCCCTTGCGCGACGCCCCTTTGAGCACTCTTTGAGCAGCCACTCAAGGACCGAGCCTATAGCGCCTTCTTCGTCCTGCGATTGCTTGGCCCTCCTCCATTCCTCATCAGTCTCGTCTTTGTATCGGAGACGGCAGGAAGCAAAGTCGATCGAGTAGCAAGGACTCGGCCGGAGTGCGGGGAGCGGGGAGTTGTGACGGAAAAGGCGGGTTGGGAGGGTGGGAAGGTACGAGATGAATCGTTTGAGAAAGGAAGATGGAGTCGCTGTAGCTGGTGGGTCCGGTATTGAGGGAGGGAAGGCGACTTTGGTTCGGACAAGGATGTTGTCCAACCTGACATCCTTGTTCAGGACCCCGTACTCCCCAACGGTTTTGACAAGATCCACCGCTTCCTGGCAACCGCTTGAGATTTCGTCACGATCGATCGGTCCACGTTGGAGCTTGGTCGTGATGACATATTCGAGCAAAACGCCGTTGATATCGAGTGGATCGCCGGGGGACTGTATTTGACGACTCCGAGCAACCTCGGGATGAAATGACCCTGTAGATCCTCCATCCTCTTGTACGTCTGAACCTCCTTTGTCCACATCATCTCGCATTCATGAGCAATATAAGCCTCAAACACGCCTTCATCCTCTTCGTCCTCGTGGAGCCAGAACGGATAAGAGTCGAAATCGTGACACGGCTTGTCGATGTCGAGCAGGTAGTTCTTGTAAGCGGTCTCCCTGTTCCGATCGTACGCTCGACCTTCGTCAAATTCGGCTCGCAAGTTGGGGACGCCTCGTCGATCAAATTAGTTTGAGTACTCCAGCAGGGAGAGTGCTTGACCGATCGCTTCCGTTGCCGTTTCCGTTGGGGCACTCGATTGACAAGGGACGCATTCGACAGACGACCGCCATCGTAAAAGGGACAAAGGCTTGAATGATCTCAAAGGTGAGGCGAACGATCCCATCGCCGTCATTGTCACCGTCGGCACCAACCGTCCGGGCGGAGGAGATGGTGAGGTGGGAAGCCAGTACCGTTAGTCTACTTCGGGGACGTACTCCCTGGAAGCTCCCGACACTCCGACTTGCATATTTTGGGGGGGGGAGGGGGGGGAAGGGGGCGTTGACGGTGCGGGAAGATTCTGGCCGGCTTTGTTGCAGCTTCCAATAATCCAAGTCGAATGGGAGCTACCTCTTTCGTCAGTCGATTACGATTGGGAAGGCGCCGAGGGACGAGAACGTTTGAACCAAGTCGAAGATATCCCCTGCCGACACCTCGATGCGCCGCATGTCTCAGCTCCCAATCACTTTCTCACCTTTCTCACCAGGAATCGCCTATTGCTTCACCACTTTCGGAGAGCAGCTTGATTTGAAAACTGCCCTTTGCCTCTACTCCAATCTGTCCGTCGAGGCTTTACAACAGCTTTCATATCTTTTGACCAGCTCCGCCATGTCCTCGTTCAACATGACCGCCGTATGGGTCCTTCAGCGCGGTCAGGTTGGAGGTTTGACCGAAGCTATAGTGACAGCGCAAAGGCCATCCGCGGATACCTCGATAACCTAGATCCTTGCAAGATCACCGAGGCGTTTCCGGGTCGCTCTGACCCAGGCTCATGGCGTCGCGGTGACAAGAAGAGCAGCTCCCATGGAGCTTTTCATATTCTCACCTGCTACACGAGCGACGGCCTTCATAAAGCCAAGGTCGTCGACGTAGCCGATAGGCTGTACTTGTCGGTGACCGTCGAGGGCGCGATCAGCGACTCGGGACAACGCCGATCAAAGACGAGTAGCCACCCCTCCGCTCTCTCACACGTTCGCCTCTTCTCCTCCTCGACACATACACCTCTCTATTCCCTCGTCCCGTTCCTCCCCCGCCGCAACATTTCTCGCCCCATCATCGCTTCACCTCGCCAAGCAGGATGGAGGAGGAATTGATTGTACAGACTATCGATATGTAGCTGGTTGGTCCCAATAGGAGATATTGAGCGATGCTCCCACCTTACCTCCCCAATGTGTTGTAGCTTATGATGGATGCATAAGATAGATACAAGCGAAATGAAGTTGTTTTCACCATGAACGAACGTGTCGCGACGCGAGCTTATCCGAGCCTTCCAACAACTTGGACAGCTGGTATGATCTCAGATATGCTCACCTTCCGATCCAGCATCATCATCAACAGGGCCAGAGTCCTGCGTATCCTTCTCTTCCTGCCCCACGACCATTCTCAAGGTCATCTCTTTCATCGGTCTTGGCAGTGCTCGGCGCCATCAACGATCTACTCTTCGCAAGAGGCGCCTGGTTCTGACGAAAGCGGGGTACTCTCGTCATCAATGATACTTTGGAGGCCGACAAGTTGGCTCTGAAGGGCAGCAACCTCCGTAATCGCTTCGGGTTTACTCACCCTCTCGGCCACGGATGCGGCTTCAGACTGAAGTTCCGCATTTCGTCCTCTGAGCTTCACCCACTCGTCCGGAAAATCCTTCAGCTGGTTGGAATCGTGTCTGCCGTGGACTTGTTCAGGTTGTTGGACTTCTCTGTGGGTGTCTTGCCTTCGCTCATGTTTGCTTGCATCAGCGAAGTGTCTGATACTTTGCTAATCAGGGATTGGGTTGGAAACGAGAAATCAGGTGGTGAAGAAGTTCAACCCGCCAATCCCTCTGTGACATGAACCACCTTCCTATCCTCATGTTCACTTACATTACTGAAAGGAAGGAGCCTTGAAAGGGTCGATCTTGACATTTGTGAGCCTCGGCGTCGGTCAGCTGTTGAGGAACAAAGGCCGAGTGGCCGGAGAGAGTAGGTCCAGTTTGAACCAAACACGGAAGACACACATACCGATTATGGAGAGTTCGGCACCTCGTGACGTCACATCTACTTCGCCATTCTCTCACCGTACTCGCAACCTATCCTTGTCATTTTCAGCATGCTCCGGTACAGACCTTGCAACTCGGCCGTGTAACCGCTGACAAGACCAACGACATGCATCATGATCATAAGGACACCCATAAACTCACCGAGCCAAGCCTTCTCCACCTTTGCCTGCGATACAGCTCCCAGGTCCAGTCTCCACAAACCTTCTCCTGGGAGAGACTACCAATCATCGTCACTTGACATTACTGTAGGTGGTTTGCATTGCAGCCGCGTGAGGAGATGAAGTATGCAAGGATCCGGTGTTCAAATGCCACGTTGAAGGGATGTCTTTGAAATGCCGAAACACCGCGGGACCGCCACATCTCGAAAACAAGTACGCCACTCCTTTTTGATGCTCGTATCGCACCATTCTTTCTATCCACCCGCTGTGTTGCTGTCACCGCAATCTGGCGTCCTTCAATGAGCGGACAGATTACCTACGAGCTTGCAGCGGTCCGGTGGAGGCGCAGCGAGACTGTTGACATCATCAGCCGACTGGGCGTCCAGATAGCCGTCTTCCCTCTTACATTCCTCCATACCTGCGGAGATAACACATGGCAGTATGTGCTTTACGTCGTGGAGCAGCTCGTCGATCAAGTTCGTGGCCATCCCGGGAGAATAGTTATCGAGGATGACGCCCAAGTCGCCGACGACGCTGTACCTGTCGACCTGCAAGCCACACCCACGGCCGGCACCTATTATTACATACAGGATGGTGAGTTGCGAGGCACTTCCTGTCACCTCTTTCCTTGCCCGTGTCTCTTACTCCCCGGTTGACACGTTCTGCGCAGGGTTTGACAGAGAGCCCACGCTGTCTCTCGGCCCCGAATACTCTAGTCGCTTCAAGACCCCAAGATTCTTGGCCGGGTCCAGCACCGAGTCTGCTTCCAGTCAAACAACGGGGCGCCCCGAGCAGGTGCGAGCCCAAATCCAATACTTCAATACTAATTCCTTAAACTTCTTTATCCGCCCAGTCTTCATTCAAACAGCGCCTTATCGGCCGCGACGCCGTTTGCCTACTCACGGAGGATGATGTCGAGAAGTGTGTTGCTGCTCATATCGTTCCTCAAGGTCGTCCTGACGTAAGTCTCTCCCCGCGACCTGATCTCCGCCTTTCTATACTATGATAGCTAACCCGGGTTGACCGCTGTTAGATTTATCAAAGGATACTTGGTGAGAAGCATCCCGACATGTTCAATACGTCGGCCGGGATTCTTGTAAACTACAACCTCCATAAAACGTTCGATACTCTCAGCTGGTCTCTGTACCGTAAAGTGAGCTTAATCCTTCTCATCACTCCATGTTGAAAAAGTAGTTTCACCATTTGACGAGGTTCGTTACCCCAGGATGGGATCTACTACGTCCATTACTTCTCACCTAGGGATCCGGCCGATTTCCAGTTTCACGGCAAGACGATCCCCCCTGAACGCTTCTCGCGTTTCTACGAACCCCCGGATCCTCGACTTGTTGCATGGCATTACAACCAGGCGGTCAAAGCTCGTATAAGAGGCTTCTCGGTCGGAGTGGTGGAAGAGAAGCCCAGCAAACCATGATCAGGGTCTCTTGCTATGCAATGGCTACCAACCTGCCACATTTCCTCCCGAATAATCTCGCAGCGCTACGTCTACGTGTTTCCCAGGTCCGGTGTGAGTCATCCTGGGAATCCTTCCGTTGACATCACCTGTTCAGTCTAGCCCATTGGATAATCTCACGCCAGTCGCGTACCAGCCATGTCAAAGGAGGATGAGTAGACGAACGCGGGATTCCCGCCTCTGCAGCGACGTCATCGGTCCGAGTCGGCCTCGTCCTGCTACACGGGTGTCTTCCTTGCAGTTCACCCGCGCTTGTACGCCTCGCTTGACAGTCAGGAGCCACGTCGCCTTCTTGCTGAGAATAGCATCTTTTCTGACTCCACCCCCCCACCGCTGTACCAGCCCTTGGGTGAAATGCACTCTCTGGGGCTCTGAGGCTATGAGGCCGGTGGCTTGGATTGTTACGGCAAATGGTGATTACCTACTCCCCCTGGACTTTCGGCAGGGAAGTTGGCTGACTTCGGGCTGTTCCAGCCAGCATGAGGAATACCCGGCTACGGAATCTATTCCTTTGCCTTCACAAGGGGGTTTTCGTTTCCAGTTAGACGAGACAAGCACGCATGCACACGAGTGGCAAAACGTTCTGTGAAAACCTCCCCTGCCGTCACTGCCATCGCTTTTCCGGATCTGCTCAAACACTGCCTTGCCCGTCACCCAAGTCACCGCTTCCAAGTGGAGGACTTCCGAGGTACAGGGATTTGGCCCTGTGGGAATTGTGCGCGACTCTTCTCGCCGAGCTGGGCTTGCGGAGGCATTGCGGCGCAGAGAACCGGAACGACGACCCAGCAGCGAATCTGGGGAACTGTCGACCACACTCGGCTACCTGGCACAGATCGGTGTAGTTTTGCCAACCCAAGGTTCGTGTCTTGCGTGGCCGCCCAGAAGATGGTTCGGGCACCTGCTTCCGCCTCTCTCGCATACAGATAATGGAGTACGCTAGTGATTCAAGTCTTCGGTGGACTGGGCGTATCAGTGTCGTCTGGCTTGAGGTGCAAGCAGGCCGCGCAGAAGCCCACATACAAATTCCAGCTGGATCGCCCCGTAGAAACACGTCGCGGCCGCTCCTCCGTTGGAAAGGGCAGAATCTAGCCGAGGCGTCAGCGACAGCTCAACGCATAGCAGTCGCTTTCGGTGAGGCACAGACTGGTGGAAGAGATAGGGCGTTCTTCTACCGAGCATCAAAGCAGACAGCGGTAGCGCCTGGCAGGGACCGCTAGCGACGTACGCCGAACAAGACCCCAGAGCCGAGAGGCAGGCCCAACATACCGACCTGGATCAAGTCCTTGGCATAGAAGAAGCCGCTTTGAAGCGCCCAGAGCGAGACTTGACCAAAGAAGACGGCATCGGCGACACCATGGCACTGTTCGGCTGCATGTCAGGACGGTCTCTCACGCAAAAAGGTGTGTTCGGCTCAAGATGTATGGGAGTGATCTGGGCTGGAGGTGAGCGTTGTGCTTGTGACTTCTCATCGCAACGTTGATGGTGATCGGGCAGGGGCAATATACGTCTCTCAAGATGCCCATGTTGTCGCGCCGATCGTGATTGGTCTCGTGTCGCTCGTCGTCGTTGCCTTTCGGAATCCACCGAGTCCAGCGGCGAGCAGGAACACGCCGACGTAGTCGAGCTCCCTTGCGAGCTGCCACCGTGATTTACCTTCGGCGTATGCAGGGCGAGGAGGCGGTATATGTTGATGTGGAGCACTCGTGCTGTGCGTCGGCAATCATATATCGCGACTCCGCTCGGCCCCAACCGAGAGCGATGCTTTGCAGAATACCGCAAGGTTGGAGATACATCGATGGGTACATTTACAAATTAAAATTTTGTGGGTCAGGTGGGTTGAGCAGCGGAGGCTAGCTTGAATATGGTAGAGAAGCGAGAGGATGCGATTGGCCAGGTCATTTGGGAGAAAGAAAAGGTGCCGGGTATGCGGCAGGAGTCTTCGCAGCGGAACCAAATCCCCGGAGCTTACGACAGGTCACATGCTTGTCACCATCTCCTCATCTCGACTTTCTGACCAGTGATTCTCGTCCTTCTACCTGTGCTTGGGGATGCTCTACCTCCGAGAGAACCCCTTGCTCAGGGAGCCCTTGACGTTCGAACACATCAAGTCAAGGTTGCTCGGTCACTCGGGATCCGATGCCGGCCAGATCTTCACCTACGTCCACATGAACAGGTTGATCAGGAAGTATGGGATCGACGCGATGTACGGTGAGGAGTATGACATCGGGAAGAGAGGGCCAAGGATTGAATACGCTCTGACCCCTTTTGCAGGTCACGAAGCCCCCGCTGTACTCTCCCAAGTCTACCTCGAAGGCGTTTACACCGAATTCTACCCAAACGTCGCCGAAGATCAGAGAGGCATCATCCACTTCTTCCGACAGTTCTCCTTCCCAGGCGGTATCGGTTCATACGCCACTCGACTCCGAGATCACTCCACGAGGGACGGGAGCTCGGTTACTCCCTCTCGCGCGCTTTCGGGACGGTGTTTGACCACCCGGACTGAATCAGTCTGACGGGTGTAGGAGATGGAGAGAGTGAGACGGGTCCGCTGGCGACGAGTTGGCATGGGAACAAAGTTCTTGAACCCCATCACGGACGGTACGGTTCTGCCGGTGCTCCATCTGAATGGGAGCGTGGGCCCCTTATTTCACATGGATAGGATTACGAGGCGTCGCTGACTATTGTATAACGGCGCCTCGCGAAGTAGATGGTCACCATCGAGGGCTTCTGGCGCGCGCACCAGATCCCCTTTCCCGACGTCGCTACCAACAAGGAACACCTCGCCCTGCTGGAGTCCTGGATGAAGTCGTATAAGCCCGAACAGCTGTTCGTCGATTATGGCAAGCTCATCCCGGAATGCAGAGCGCTCGTCCCCCCGCGGGACAAGAGGATGTCCGGTAACCCACAGACGAACGGCGGGCACCGCACCGCTCTCCACCTCCCTCCTTTCGGGGACTACGCCCTCTCCGTCAATCCCGGAATCACGTCGGCTGGCTGTATGGGCAACATGGCGAAGTGGACAATGCCGGCAAGAAGGTCTGGATGGGCGTGGGGGCAACCTCGCGTTCGCGGGACGGGTCATGGAGATGCTCTCGGAGCACACCGTGGAAGGGGTGGCACGAGGGGTACATCCTCTCGGGTCGACACGGCGTGCTCTTCCCTTACGAGCCCTGCATCCACATCATGAGTATAAGGATTGGAAGTGGCCGTTCGGGCAGAGGATGGGGCGGAAGGCCTGGTCGGTGCGGTGCAGAGTAAGCTGGGTATGGGAGGGGACGACAAGCCGGCAGGGTCTGTAGTTGGATACAGCGGTTGACAAAAGGACAGGCATAAAGGCGTACTGATACATGTGCGAGGTTATGACACGATAGAAGAAGCAACGATCGATCCCCCCCAAAATATCAGGAACAGCTTGCCCATGTAGATCGTTTGTCATTGCATTAGCCCGTAAGAAGACGCGGCTTGTCAGGGCATTTCGTTCATGTGAAGGCATGTGTCATGCCCTCTTCCTGCTGCGTGTGGTCCTCGTAAAGTCGTTTATATACCAATACACAACAGGAGGTGATCGAGCCTAGCAAACCCGGGCAACGCGCGGGCCGGGATTGGGAGTGGAGGTCTAAAGTGAGCCTAGCGAATACGATAAGACAGAATCGCGTGGGTTTCGATCTCAAGAGGAACCACATGCTTGTCATACCCGGTCCACGCGTTTCCTCGGACCTGAGAAAGCCCGGACCGACGGCCAAGCAAAGCCGATCACCCTGCTTGGGTTCCTAGCTTTGATACTTGTCGGAGAATTCCGGCCTATCATGCACGCGGGAACCCCTAGATAAGCCGTCAAACCCTGAATCTGCTTTGTCCGCATGCGTCCACGTTGAGTTCCAGAACGTCCCTGGCTTCATCCGATAAGTTACGTGGTCAGCGTCGGCGAAGGAGACATCCTGTAACTAACCATCTCCAGGACACCGGTCACCCACGTTGGTAATTTCTCCCTACCGTCCTGCAGGTCTGATCGTCAGTGACGTCGGACACCAGGGAAGTTTTGAAGGACGATTTGATTATCTCTTGCGTCGGAACGGACGCCAGAACCCTGGGCCAGGTCGTCCACAATCTCCACCTCGCCTACATCTGGTATTCAGCGAACGAAAATTCGGGATCGTAAGGGGGGTATGGCGTTCGCATGTTTTGATAGTCAGGATGGTGTTTTGGACAATGGTTGTAGGAACCCGATTCAAGCTTGGACAAAGAGGTGCGAGGGTGGGCCGGGAGAGGCGAGGTGGCCTGAGTCGTGACCTGACTACTATTTTTGGTATGTACGCCGCTTTTG
>JAABUL010005396.1_pt1 | contig 15955 bp, 16 predicted proteins | sample 5559151 | NCBI WGS metagenome assembly JAABUL01 (sample SAMN10711876, study PRJNA513368) | rock metagenome | isolation source: Antarctica rocks | place: Antarctica: Victoria Land, Pudding Butte sud | reverse complement strand
TCACTTCCCATCGCCCTAACCAGCATCCTACCACCTCTTCCCCTGGGCTCTCTTCTAGTCCACCAAAATCTTACCGACGTTGGAAGTGCGCGATGCGCTTTCACGAGCGAATGGTCGTCTCGTGATCAAGTTGTAAAGAAAAGAGACTGCTACGGCGCAATTGACCGGCTTAAAGTCCATGCCCAGACCTACGGGCGCCAAAAATTCGAGTTCTTCAAAGAGCCCGGCCAGCGTCAAACGGGATTTCCCCACGTCGACACACCAGGGTGCTACGACGTAGGCGAATGCGCCGTCTGTCTCGCGATGCTCACAGACTTTTCAAAAGACAAATCGCGCAGTATACCCCGTCTTCCGCCAGAGCCTTGGGCCACACACGAGGTGGCGGATGCCGGCGAGCTTTTGAAGGCGGCCCAGCTTGTTGGCGACGCTTGTGTAAGGGATGCAAATGCGTATGGGTGGGCGCCTGTTGGAGCTCGTCAGAATCTCGGTGTGTTTATATGGGCTGGTGGGAGTGCATTGGAGCAGGACGTTTCGAGGCCGGGGGGCCTCGAGAATACTTCGCTATTGCTTCCGGGTTACAAACCGAGCGATCAGCTTCCTGCTACTATTACTAGCTGAGGGTGTAGTACTGGGATTCTGCAACCTTTCATTGAACCGCACCACCGTATTTTGCCTGGCCCTTCCAGTACGGAAGCTAAGTCTTTCGACCAAGGCGGAGATATTGATGAGGCGGGAGAAAGGGGGGTTCTTTCTAGAAAGTTGTCACAATTCGGATGTCACCACCTGTGATGGAACCAAACGAATCATTGCTGTAACGGCTACAGCTTGTGAACTTCTCCCACATCGTCAAGTCAAATACGTTCAAGTGAGCAACCACGACTTTCCCATGTCTGAAGAATGTTTTCTCTCAGCTATACAGCTATGTGTACACTGGGGTTGTGCTTTGCTTTTTGAGCTCTGAGAGAAAAAAAAGGATGTAAACGATGAACGTTGAAGGGATTCTGTGGGCAGTGTCTGTAGAAACACTGTTCCCCCTCCCCGAACGCCTTCACCCTCTCCCCCCAAACCCTTCCTCACCCATCCATCCACACCGCCACGCCATCCCATCCCATCCCAGCGATCAAGCTTTATTCCCTTTCCCCGCATTCGATCACACACGCTTTATTCCATGCTCATACAAACCGGCGGCGACTACTGACGTCGAAAACCCCCGTACAAGCACATGGCTGGTGGTAAAGCGGGATTTGATCTGCCAAAATGCTATTCTATGTTGTGGTGGTGGTGGCGGTAGTGCGTACAGGAGGTGGTGCGTACAGTAAGTGGTGGTGAGTCTGTATACAGTAAGTAGTATGGATCAGATGCTAGAATCGAATTAGTTTGGGAAGAAGATGCTTGATGCGTTCAAGTCTCCTTGGTGCTGTACATACTACATGTATTCTTTGGCGAAGAGGCCGAGGTTTCGGGGCCCGAAGGGTTTTATGAAGGGGGTTTGATTTTAAAGGTTGGGTCGGGTCGGGATTTCTTTGGTCTTTGGATTGGTTGGGTTTATTTGGATGGAGCTGGATGGGCGATGATTACTTTGGCGGTTGGTGGGCTGTTGTGAGGGGGGGTGGGAGAGGGGCTTTGGTGGTGGTTGGATTGATGGGGGAGGAGAGGGAGATGGGAAAAGGGGGTGGGAGGGGAGGAAAGGGGAGGAAGGGGGATGATAGGGAGGTAGTGTGTTAGATATGTAACACTGGTAGGAAATGGGCATTTCTTTGCAAATATGCTATAACATCGTTGAGATGATGGATGAGAGAGAGGTCGCTAGTGGTGATGATTATCTGTTTCATGAAGTGTAATTATTTGATTGATAATCCTGTGTGCCATGTGTGCGATGAGAACGGGATATCAATCTTGAAATAATGCAAACAGAAACCCGTGTCTGTTATGATCAAGTTGATATGACTAACGCGATCTAAATACAGTTGATAGTTTATGCTTTGATCTTTGAGAGAGGCTGATGGAGATTTTCAGTCATATTTTTTCAAATGCTGCGATTCTTCTTTTTCGTGATACAAGTGGTGGAGCTTAGTGGATCTTTCGTGCCTGAACTCTGCAGCATCGGTCGAACTTTCGTGATCGTTTGGATTTCGAGAGAGATCTGTCTTAGAGCTTGCTTGATGCTGCATGGGCATGTGAGCGCTGTAGTAGTAGTAAAGGATCGCTTGAAAAGACGAGTAACGGGATCAAGTTGTAAAAAAATTTCCCAATCCCCCCTAAATATGTAAAGAGATGATAGAGATAGATTTCGAGAGGGAAGATCTTAGATAGTTTCTACGGGCACTTCGATTCACCTGGCATGCTTGCGGAGCTTAGGCGTGATAGGTATCATGAAGTCAGATATCCTAGGCCTGACGGTAGGCGTGATGACAGGTGTGATGACAGGTGTGATAGTAGGTATGATGGTAGGCGCGATGGTAGGTGTGATGGTAGGCGTGATGATTGGAGCAAATCTTTCTATGACATAATCTGGTACACTAGGCAAATTCCTAGAATGGTACAAGCAGTCATCGCGGTGGCTCCCGTTGCCATGGCGCCGCACTTCTTTGTAGTTTACGAGGCAGATCCAGCAGTACTGATGGCGGCAGCGGGGACCTATCGAGAATGTCAACGATGTTTCAGTAAAGGCATAGATGAGAAAGCCATACAAGTCATGTGGTCGCAGCCTTCTACCTTCTCTCCTCGGACCTGGCAATTTGGACACAGCTTCGAACGTGCCGTGAGATACTGCGTAGCAGCTGCCTCCTCTTCCCCCTTTAACTCAGCTCGTCGAGCCGCAATATCGGCGCAGGAAATTTCGGGGTGCCACATTATATCACAGGTGATGCAAGTACGGCCTTGACATTCCCGACAGACAATGTAGCTGTCGTCATCTGGAAAGCATTCTTGACCGGACTGGCAATTAGGGAGGCGACAATGCTGGAACTGGCCGCCAGCAAGGCAGGCTTCAAGTGAGCGGCTGTCGTAACTATATGCCAAAGGTCATCTCAAATCCAAAGTTCTTTCGGTGTACGGTTTTTACCTTTCGAAGACTACAGGATTCGCGAAAGCTTTGACGTCAATAAATTCGAGACGTTGGCCGCAACTCGGACAGTCGATCTGATCCCACATTTTGTCTGTAAACTGCGTTGCGATTGAATTGGACAAACATTGAAGGCAGACGTCTGGCTTATGACTGCAAGCCGCCGTAGTTTTGCGCTTGGGGAAGGCCGTAATTTCGAGCGCCTCCAAGCACACGATGCAGTCAAAACCGGAAACCTTCTTCACGCTGGCCACCTTTTTAACGCTGGCCACCTTTTTAACGCTGGCCACCTTCTTAACGCTGGCCACCTTCGTGACCCTGGGAACCCTCTTGACATTGGGAATTCTTTTGACGCTTGGAACCTTCTGAACACTAAGAGTCTTCATGACGGCGGAAACCGATGTTACGGTCGAGATCTTGGGCTTGCGTGGTGGAAGTGCGTGGCCTCTTGCATATGCACTTAGAATTCCGAGGCGGTCAAAACGATCGAGGTTGCGGTCATGAACGAGTTGATTCAAGCGGCGCATGAGCTCTAGTTTCGATACGCTTTTATCGCGAGATACTCCATAATGATTTAGGACGACTAAAAGGGTATCTTTGGTCCAACTAGTCCGATGGAGACCCAGCAAATCCGTAGGGACTCCTTCTCGGGCGTAGTCCGCATCACCACTCATGATGTACAGCCGATGTTTCTTGTACCAGGGACGGGTTCAAGCTTTTGTGGAGAGAGACCTCGGCGCTGCTTTCGCTAATTGCCACTATAATAGGTTAATGGAATTGGTTTGGAAACCTCAGATATCCCTCACCGTATCTAATTGGAAGAATCCGCTTTGTCACATAGCCGGAACTTGAAATAGTAGAATAGTGTCTTTCTGGCAGAATAGACAAACTATGATCCAGAGCTGACCCAGGAATTTAAGAGATGGTGCGTAGGCCGTAAGCACGCCCAACCTGGCAAAGTAGAATGTCTCGACGAACGGCTAAGGTGATGTTGAAGAGTATGCAACGCGTGGGTTGGAGCTCAGTCTAGTCTGCGTTGGAGGTTTGAGATAAGAAGGTCAGTACTAGGATAGTGAGAAGCCTGGATGAGTCCGAAGTGATTGTAAGTGAGCCAGATATTAAGGTGTCGAGGTGTAGAACCTCCGCCTTAGACACCAATGAACAATGGTTTGCTATGAAAGTATTCCAATTAGCATAGGAAGTGATTAACAAGTAGAGTTGACGAGCTGAATAGTGATTGTTGATACGACAAGAGACAACTAGCTTGAGTTCAGATTGCTTTCAATCAGAACGAGCCGCTCAAACCCTCCCTTGAGCCGCTTCAAAACACTGGGATTTCCGCAAGACTGTTTTAAAAAGCTTGACGAGAGGACAAGAGAAGCTATTTGCTGTCACCGTTGACTTTCCGAATGTCATGTACCTGATTGTATGCCATCTAGGCTTCTTTCACTCCGCACTTTTCTCATGAGCGCTCTCTCATTCGTTCATTCTCTCTGGCGAATGTGAAAATAATACAGAACGTGACGCCGCAGTCTTTGTAGATATTTTGATTCATTGGTGGTTGAATAGACAGATTAACACGAAGAAGTGTAGCAGGAGAACTGTAGTAGCCGTCCGAGGTAGTCAGGCACCTATACTTCACCAGTATACAAGACCTGACTTGACGCACAATCATCAAAGCGCAAATAATTTGAAGAGTCTATTGACATTATGACCCATACCCCACGATGGCGTAGGACCACGAACAGAAAGGCAAGGGAGGCGTACGAGCAGCGAGTGAAGGCCAGGAAGTTACTGGAGGCTGCGGCAGCGATGCCCCACCCTGTCACTAAAAGCAACATCATTGCACAGACAAGTTCCAAAGCTCTCATACGTCTCCTCTTCAATTAACAGCCCACTCTTGCTCATAGTTCCCAATAGAGTCAAACCCGCAACCGTCTAAAATGACGACCGCTCTCTTGATTCTCGTCCCCATGACGACCACTTGCCTCCCCCACATCAAATCCCTCATCTCCCACTTCCAGAGCCGCTCGCTCCCCACGAGATTTCTTCAGCATGGGCACTCCAAAGCTGAACTCACACCTCCATACAAAAATCAACTAGTCCGGAAATGGGGACCGGCGGACTCGATCGCAATTGGTAGCGAGGATTGGAAATTGATGCCTGATATTGCGCAATTCACAGAGGGACATAGAAGGGTCCACCTAGCACTCGGCTAAACCTAGCAGTCGTCAGGCCCTATAGGGCTGAAAATTCACATTTCATATTTTATTGCTTCAAACGATTCACTACGTAGCTAATAGGACCTCTTTGGGGCCCTTCTGATACGCATGCCTCGCCCTGATTGGCCAGTTGTAGATATCACGTTATTCCTTTGCTCCTGCTTCTGCTTCTGCTTCTGCTTCTGCTTCTGCTCCAGCTGTCTGACTCGTAGCTTAAATATCAGCTGCTTCTGCTCCTGCTCCTGCTTCAGCTGTCTGACCCGTAGCTTAACTATCAGCTGCTTCTTCTTCTTTTGTCTAGAGCTTGCTGTCATTGATACCGAAGTGAAGAGCTCGGGATCTAGACGTAGTAGATCATTGACCTTTCTATTTCACATCTTTGTCTGTTGAGCTGAAACGACAGCTCGTTTTCGAATAGAAGGTTTTGAAGTAAATAGCTCAGAATCTAGACGTAGTAGAGAATTGATCTTCTTTTGTCATATCTTTATTCGTTGATTCTCTCTTCTTTCATCGACAATCTCTTGATTCATGACTCTTGCAGTATCGTAATTACTCTCAATTCGATTGATCTTTTGCTTCTTTCTTCTATTGAGTTCAAGAAGTTTCTGATTAGTGACGTTCTGAATAGTAGATTTTGTCATTGCTCGTATTGCTGCTTTACTCATCTTTTGAAAAATCTAACTAGAAATTGTTTCTTTTATTGCTTGTCTAATAAGCTGCTGTACTTGAGAAGTATTTGCAGATGTTAGAACGACTTCTAAATTGAAATCGATGTATGTGACTGAAGTCTTGAAAGACGTAGTTGAACGAATGACTATGTTATACTGCTGTGATTGCTCTAGTTTCTTAAAAGAAAAGTGCTGAAGTACTAATGCTGAGCTGAACGAAAGAAGCTTCGTAGCTGTTCATGACTTTCTGATATTCAGTGAGATAATTGCTTCATGTTGAGTCTGTTGATATATCTCTAGAAAGTTCGTTTTATCGATTGAGTAGCTGATCTCAAGTTGAGTAATTCGCTGAACATGAGTCTTGTACGCAGTAGTCAATGAAGCAAAGATCTCAACATCTAGTGATTGAAGCAGATGAGTGATGTGAGTTGAAAGACACAGTAGAATGATCTTCTGATTGACGCAATAGTCAATCATCTGAGTAGTGATATGAGAAGCATGATCATCGATTAATAGCATTCAATATTCATCTTTCTGACGAATTTTAGTTTCTGAATCAAAGCATTTTCGAATTCAGACTAGATTCAATTCGTTGTCGATTCAGTCATTCTCGCTCACAGCAATATGATCTTCTTTGAGTACTTCGTATCAGATCTTCTGCTGTACTTTTTCTTTGAAGATAATTCACGACTTCAAGACTCTTTCATTCATAGATATACACTCAATCAATGAGACTCACTCTCGATTGTCACATTGAATCATATGAGTCTTCTTTTCATACTTGAAAATCATGATTCGAAGCTTAGCAATGATTCTCTGCATGAATCTCTTTTCGTTCATGTTGTAGATATCTTCTATCTCTATTTCATGCTCTTCTTTCAAACTCTGAAAAAGGTTGAATCAGTCAGCTAAAATATCGTGATTCTGAGTCATAGCACGCTCTTTATCAAGCGAAGAAACATATGCTGTTTTGATTTGCGAATGACGTTTTAGAAACTTCTGAGGTCAATTGATTTCGACTGACTTATTGTCTTCCTTTTTAACTAGTAGTTCTTTGACTATTGAACGTACTTGCTTCACACGAGAAGGTCAGTCTCAAGCCTGAAGACGTAGAATTCAGGCACATATAGCTTCTTCTTCTTCGAGGCTAAGTCTTTGAAAGTGCTGATTGCGTACAGAAGCAGCCCTTCGGCCATTGATTCGATCCATAAGAGTACTCCTTGGTATTCCATATTGACGAGCGAGTTTTGCTTTGGAAGGATTTTCGTTGGCTGCTGAAGCCTCGTTCCAACGGGCGAAGCAAGCGTTATGCGCTCTTTCTGTGAAAGTTCTATATCTTCCGAAGGTATGAAGGACATAGGGGGGGTGGGGGGGGTGACTGCCATTGTTTTGCTGATATGTTGAAGAATTGCAGCAATAAAATATGAAATGTGAATTTTCAGCCCTATAGCCTGACGACTGCTAGGTTTAGCCGAGTGCTAGGTGGACCCTTCTACGATTATCGCCAAAAATACCTACGACGGCTTTATCAACACGGATCTGGCGAATATCCTAAAGGACTTGGATGTGCAGACGGTGGTGGTCTGTGGTGTGATGACAGATTGCTGCTGCGACACTACGGCTAGAAGCGCCTTCAACAGAGGATATGAGACTTGGCTGGTAAAAGATGCGTGTGGGACCGAAAATCAATCACAGCATGAGGCGGGCTTGAGGGGATTCGGATATGGGTTTGGGGAGGTGCTGGAGTCGAAGGAGGTTATGGAAAGGGTAATATGAATGGGGACGAGACAGATAGGCCCTTTAGGGCTAGGGATACAGTATGTACGAGTACCGGGAGAAATTAGTAGCGCCATTAGTTCGCTCATCAGCTACCAAGTAGAGGCCTCGGAGTACGGCGTTAATCTAATCTAGTGAGTTCACATCCGAAAATGTTCTGCTTTAATGAATCACGATGCAGACGTAACTGTTGACCTTCCTGCCTTATACTCCCTAGGTAGGGGAATATTTCAACTGCAACATCTGCTGCATCACCTTGCGGCAAAGCATCAGTGGCTACACCGTTAAGGTTAGGGTTGCATTCCTTGAGATTTATTTGCTACCTATCTTCCTCATGTCCACCCGAAGAGCTTAAGACTTAAACCTGTCTCCAAGGCATGACGCGTCAACATCATCCAAAACGCATCGTTCCGAGAATACCGCCGAAATATTGAGTTCCGTTGAGTCCCACTTGGCTGAAGCCCGCAGGTACACAAGAACAAGATATTCAAGACTGTGAGGCAGGTCTTCGTCCTTCGGTCATTCTCTATGTAAAGGCAGTGGATGCGTTATGTACTAGACCCAGAGAAATTTTCCTTACGCAGGTTGAGAACCCAAGAACGATGAGTGTTCGCGATGCTCTAATCTGAGCCCATTTCCATCCGGGCGTGGTTGCATGGTCCCCGCATCCAACTCTCTTGAGTAGCAAACAAAATCCTGAGATCGGCATACATACTATCTTGAGGGATCGCTACTTCTTTCCAAATCTCAAAAAACCACCTTATCGCATAACTTTACAGCTGAAGCAGCAATTTTCTTCAATTTGTCACAATCGTGAGGTCCTCCAAATAGACCCCAGCGCCGAATTGTTGGCATGATCCCTATGTGAAGTTTAAATGTCTTCAGTGATGGGCAAGCTCGAGCGTAATACTCGACAGCGTTTGGAAGGAAATCAATCATGAGCTCTGGGCGGAATATTTGTAGCTTTAGATGGTTATGATTTTCATTTGCTGGTCCGAGAGCATCAGTTTTGGGTGCTCTAGTGCGATATCCGCCGCGTATGTGTTTTGACAATATAGGATTGGCCCAGCCTCATCATACATAGTTTGGCATACACGAAGTATAGCGATTGAAGGCCTACGTTCAATGGCAGTGCGTTCGGTACCACCAGGAGATTTTGGTAAATCTGGAGTCGAGTTTCTGGCGGAATATTCACGAGCGTCGGCGGTGGATTTGGCCTTTTTCCACTTGGAAGATTTGCAATCGGACCTGAATCGTCGGTAGTTCCAGATACTGAGATCGCCATGATGAACAACGATTGTGGGATCAGTTTCTTGGGTGTGTAAGAGGTATGTTCAATTCCTTGTAGAACCGTATCGCGCAGTTTCAGTTTTTCAGGTCTTTCTAAGTGAGACTAGCTATTCCACTTTCTGTACCGATTCGTTGACCAATTCCTAATCTTCCAAGGAAAACTGAAGGATACTGAGTTACTGTAGAGGTAAAGAGAAAGACGAGAAACTTTATCTTCTTATATAGAAAAGAAAGAGTTAATGAGAGGAGTTTAACATTTGTGAGAAAGTGATGAGCACTGTGTTATCTATATGAGAGTCACTAAAAAAATACTTGGCAAACATTCACTTCAGTTTGTGCGATTATCTGTTTGCTTACCTCCTTCATCTCTATTCATTGATTTCGCACTGTTGTCATTATATATATACAAAGCGATCTATGATACCATTTTTGTCATGAGCACACACTCACTTTCTCAGTCACAATGTTCGACATATTTGAACAAAGGCTTAAAAAACTTTCAAGCAACCGTGGAACATCCTCTAATAAATATCTGACAGGCTTGCAACTCTTGATTAATACTGAAGATGTCAAATACTTCGATATCTCCGAAGTCAGTCAACGAGCCTACCCTGTTGGGACTGCCACTTGAACTCCGTCGTCAGATATATCGCGAACTCTTCGTTGCTACTTCGCATAGCGCCTCATCTCACTGGGACTCTCACCACCCACACCTTAGGGAAATGTGCCATCTACGTTGTGAGTTTTGTCATTGCTACGTAGGTGTTACCCCACCGTCGCTCGACTGTTCTATACTTTTCGCGTGTCGCCAGGTCTACGAAGAAGCTCTTCCAATCTTGTACGAGGAGACTACATTCTACGAGACGCATCCTTACCAGAATCGCTGGAGTTGGGAACATGGTGACTTGAGCAGAAAAGTCCCTTTGAAACGGCTAAGCGAGCTAAAGCATGTTCGAATCGAGGCTTCACTCGAGCTAGGTTCCGAAAAAGATATAGCTGACTCGATAAGACTTCTGCTCCAACAATGTCCCTCATTGGAGGATCTCGAGTTACAGTTACTTTTTCTTGGCTGGTCTTCTGAATATTTCGATGATTACATAAAGCCAGACGGAGCGTTGATGGAATTGCTCTCAGGACTCGATCTGCGTAACGGCCTCATGTTGACGATCAAGGATAATGGATATGTTGGCATGCATGTCGCCCGGAAACTTCGTCTGAATATTGCCCCGGAGGAGATGTGGCATTGCAATGGATGGGACTACAGCTTCGTTGGGTACTACTCTGAGTATTGGTTGCAGTGGGGGCGCGCCTGGAGCTTAGGGAATTCTTACGGCACAAACTTACGATTTCTGGATGAGCCGTCAGACGAGGATATCAAGCAGATCATACAGTATAAGAGATTTTGGAACACGCTTGTCAAGAGACTGCAGCTTCATGCCGATATGGGGCTTACTAGAAGCTTGATAAACCGGAGCATAGCATGCGGGCGTCGTTTATGGGAACAGATTAGCCGGATAGTGGCCAGACGATGAACGGGACCAGGAGGAAAAGCATTACAGGAAGATAACGCCAACACTGTAAGGGGCTGTTCTTGACAAGCTAGGACTCGCGGCGTTCTATGGTTCAGCGTACAGTCAACAGGGAAATAGTTAAGAAATCCACTTTTCGCAGTTGTTGACTCACGCTGGATTTTTTCATGCCATCATTCAGATTCATTACCCATTTCTTCACAAGTCTTCTCAGATTCTTTCACCAACAACTTTTGCCATTTCAACCCTTCGCAACCGATTCATCTCCGTCGCACTAATCCTCGCCCTATACTTCGACCCGTACAACTCCCTACTCTCCTCCTCACTCCCCACCCACAAGATATCATAGTCACTACACTCCGTCATCACCCTATCCCTCATCAAATGCCCAGCCCTTGGATTCCTCTTATAGTACCTCCCTTTCGAAAGAAAAATTTGTCCGCCCATTGCTTGGAATTTTGCAAGATTACCCGGACGCGAGATGTGTACGGTGATGCGTTGGGGGTCGAATGAGGGCCGAGAGATGAGGCAGGAGAGAGCCTGGGCGTCGGTGCCAAAGGCGTCGCCGAGGACAAAGTGGTGGTTGTCGGAGGTGAGAGCTTACGGTTGGTGGGGGGTTGGAAAAGCTGAGCCAGGGCCGGAAGGTTTTTTTTTTTTCCGGCCCTCGATCAACTAACTATCTACATATGCTGAGCATCAGCTCAATGAACATTCCAACTTCCAACCCCCAGTCAACTATATGCATATGCTGAGCATAAACACGTCAAAATTTTTACGTTTTTAAAAAATACTAGATTTTACGTAAATTATGCACATGTTTTATAAATGTATGCAAAGCATGAGCTGAACATAGTTCTATGTTAAAATTTAATTTAAAAGTTAAAATTTTTTCTTTATAGTTTTAATTTGCCTTAGAACCTCAGACGCGTAAATGCAACTAAGCCCCTTTGGGTTAGCTGCCTTGCTTACCTAAGACAGTGTTACCCGTAGGCTGCGAAGCCATCCAGAGGGTCTCTAACCCAAAGGGGCTTAGGGGAAGTGGTTAACCCGAAGGGGCTTAGCCACGGAAACACGTCTGAGGTCCTGAGGCAACAACGTTTCAACAATTACGCATCGATTACATTGTCTATGATTCCATTGCCCGCTTTCCCCCTTTCCCCCTAAACCGTTCTTCTCCGGATATCCTTATGAGAGGATGATGTTGACAGTGGCGACGTCGGAAATCAAGTCTGGACGCGCAGCAAGAGCGGAGGTATCGGCGATATAAGCTGGGGCTGTGCCGTTGACGAGGAAGGCATTGATCTGAGAAGGCCCATGCCCAGCGATCGGCTTGCCCACCAACCACGCGGCCCAAAGCTCGGTAAGGGTCTCGCAGTTGATGTCCCGAACATTGTTGATCTGGAATAGGCCGGCCAGGTTTGTGCCTGGTCCTTTCAAGGGGCTTTGGGTAGTCGTTGTGTTGAGCAGTACGACGAGTCCTGGCAGGAGCGAATTTGCGCCCGTATGGAAGCGCGGTGATGATTGGTTCACGAATCCTGAAGTGTACATCGCACCGCCGCTGATAAAAGCATTACTCATGGAGGATGTGGAATCGAAGAGGAGGTCGAGGATCCAGCCTGACCCGTTGACTCCAACCATCTGACCTTCGGTGGGATGGAAGACTTGGGCGGAGACTGCCGCCTGACCTGCAGGAGTTGTTGCATTGTTGGGAGTGTACATCTGGCCATTCTGGCAATGTGGTTCTGTACCAGGGGTGGCGTTCGAGGTCCGATTGGAGATAGTGAAGGGGATATTCACGACGTTGGAAACCAGGTCATCGGAAACACCGGGCGCGGACGACGCCGTCTTTCCAGCTGTACCCCTGACGTAGTACACGACGAGCTCAGAAGGACCGATGCCGAACAGTGCTGCCCCAGCGTTCCAGTATGTATTATACTCGTGGAGGTCATTGGTCGTGGCCACGCCGTTCAATTGAAACAATCCAGCCAGGTTTGTACTCGGGCCCATGAGCGGACCCTTCTTGGCGGTCGTGTTTTGTAATACGACCAGACCAGGGAAAGCCGGGTTGGTGCCAGGTCCAAAGGTAGAGCTGCTGGCATCTTGGTAGAGTGGTTTGTAAGGAATGAGGCCATTCGAGGATTTGAACAGGACGTCGATAGTAAGGTCGACGATGTAGTTAAGACCTTTGATGCCGTCGACATCGCCCGCTCCCGGAGCATTGACGGTGATACTTACTTCTGGCATCACCACGGAGTTGGTGGCGACGGGCAGTGACGGCACCACGGGCCCGCAGGCGTACTGGCCGAGGATTTTAGGGCTGCCAAGCGGGCAGAGGAAGTTGGACGCACAGGAGTATCGAACGGGGTCATAGCACTGCGGGAAGGCATTGGTCGAGCCAGCCCAGGGGGCTTCCTTTCGCGTCGGGTCGGACACCGCACAGGACAGCAGCTGAAAGCCGCATACCGTCGGTGATGCCTGTGGGACAGCAAGAGTCGGGCAAGTGGTACAGGCCACCGCTGCGACGACGAGACCGAGAGACTTCATCCTGCAATAGCTGAGTTAGTAATTGGACTGATAGCGAAGTTGAGCAAAACAGGAGCAGGGACGCCATATTCAATGCGTGGGCCCTGTGCAAGGCCCCGGCAGGAACCGACTGAAGTCAGGCATTGCAGGCCTGAGGTAATTAGGTAGTTCAAAAGTGGAAGCGCATTCACATGTCCCAATGCAGTCTAAGGCCCAGCAGCCTGGCCCGGCTCACTCCGTGGGTCGAGAGCAGATTTGGCCCACGGAGTGAGCCGGAGAGTATCAGAGGTGGTTCGCAAGCAATTTGGAATGTTGATAGATCGGGATCTACATAAGGCTGGAGGTAAGCTAGCCAGAAGCAACACAACTAACAGCTGGAGACCCCTGCCCAAGACCTCTAGTGAATGAAGGAACTCTCAAAAAGGAAGAACTAAGCTGGGATCATGTGATTGCGTACCCCGCACTTTCGCTCCAAGTATTCGCTTACTCTAATCCTTGGAGCGAAAGTGCGGGGTACGGATATACGTACTTCCGTAGTAGAATTATTATGGTGAGGATTGTGCTATCAAGCAAGTCCTCCATTCCTCATTGGGAAGATGCCTCCATGGTCCACTCCCTCCAGCATTGCTTCGTCAGCCACTGCTCCAATTTAGTGTTATCCGAGAGTTCCATAATTATTACACTATCTTGCTCCACCCACACTCCTATCCTTTCCTCAGCATTGAAGAGCTTATACCAAGCCTAAGGGATTCAACACCATCCTTGCGCAAAATTGCAGCAACGTTGCGTTGTATCCGACAATGACTTCCAGTAGCTACAAAATGCTACCCTTGATTCTACGTCGAAGCCCGTGGCGCTCCCATCTCGAAAGTACAATCTGGCTCTCACCAACAGCATCAAAAACCTTCGCTACAACTCCCGCCTCACTATCGAAAGTGCATCAACCAATTGGAGAACAACCGCTCCGAGCCTGCGGTGTCCCAGACACCGCAACTGAAAATGGGCCTCGCTCGCCACGCGGAATCTTGCGGCCAGAAGCCTGGTAAGCCATTATCAAGCTAAATCATAATCCTGTCCTTCTAGTCTGCGCGACTTACGCCTGTCTCCGTGCGTCCGAAAGGATCATTGCTGGGGGCGCAATCATTACTGGTGGGCTTTTTTATACCTTCATGCCGAGCTCGTCATCGAAATCGGGGCATACCATGCAAACCAGGATTCTCGGTACGTATGCGTTCCTTTACTTCTTCTCTGTCACGTTTGGCTGGTCAAGGGTATTATTAATAGCTGCAGATCAGCGAAAGGCACTTGAGCGTCGGGAGGGCGATAGGGAAAGAGGAGAAACAGAGGCAGAGAGGATGGAGGAGGAGGAAATGATCAAGAAGCACAAGATGCATGCGGCGATATCGAAGAAGTAATATGTTTGTCGCACCCTGAAGGCTTGGGTATGTGTTTCGACGACCACTTTGCTGGCTGCTGGATTACGGGATGCTTCGTCTATGACCCTCTCTATTCTATATGTCGTTACGCAAGGATCTCTTCGCTCAGCCATGCTTTACATTATCAATTTGAGCCATGACTACAGCACGTTCTGTGGATGTGTGGTTCCCACGTCACCTTCTTTACACAGTATCATACCTTTATATGATTTATCTGTTGAGAAATCTTGACACAGCGTATCCAGGTGGATTCGAAACGAGTGATTGGATATTAGCTACACCATCTGTGTACTCAAAGAAAGATAAATAAAGATACAGCGTTAAGGTGGTAGCAGGGCTTGAAGCAAGTCGGTACATGGAAAGCATAGCTAGATACCACCCTCCTTGAGAGGAAAAAGGCGCAGATGCGATGTAGAGCTTGACAACGCTGTTGCAATCCTGTCAGACTGGGACGAGAATCATCATGCGCTCCTTCAAGTACGATTCACTGAGTACTTCTGCTACTCAATATTGAAAGGCTTGTACAGTAAGCTCCATATCTACTACCGCCAAATCTACATTGAGCATTCGTTCGGCTCGTCAAAGTTCTCGTCGATAGTTCTAAACGCGGTGGTACTATGCGCAGCCGAGATTCCTTCCCCAATGTTCAGTCATCTGCTTAAGAACCGATATTGCAAATGCCCTCCAATCGAATAGGCTATCTTGGACGTACTTGTTGATGCCGATTCGATAATGGTAATGGTAGGGCTGGTGAGGGGACCTTAATGGATCGGTGATGAAAAATAGGGTTTCAGACCTTCCGAGGGCCCCACGCGAACCATCGAATCCCCCGCCTTTTGCCCTGTTCCTCGTCATAGTTGGTTGCGGACAAGAGCAAATGTCTTACTCCCACTAGCCCAGTTTACTATAACCTCCGGCATACTCTGGGACGTACAAGAACAGATCCCTTCAGCCTCCTCACCTCGACGGCCAAAGTCACTCTGTACCAAACGCCATGGATCCAGCAGGTACCAGCTCATGTGCGCAGGACCATCACAACGGCGACGGGTCGAATACTCATACCCTTGACAGCACAGGCCCAGAAGCTCACAGAGGCCTACCAGACGATAAACGCCAAGGACCGAGAACAGACTATGGACTGCAGCCAACAGAAGCTGGTTTGCGCGAAGAGAAAGCGGCGGAGATAGCTAGGAAGAACAAGGACCAATACGGATGGCGGAGGGTCATTAGGAATTTCACTCCATCGTATACTTAAGCCTCTCATACCGATTATCACAGAAAACTGTTACTCCTGAGCTTAGTCGTTCACGGGAACTTGGAACACAACTTGCTAATTTCATTTCCAAACAAAAGATGGTTCAGCGTGACAATGGGAACCGGGATCGTATCGATTCTCCTCCATAACCTACCCTACAACGGCGTGTGGCTATACTGGATTTCTGTCATT